>WNFV01000488.1_pt1 | contig 58890 bp, 59 predicted proteins | sample 5400101 | NCBI WGS metagenome assembly WNFV01 (sample SAMN13153361, study PRJNA577476) | soil metagenome | isolation source: 115 cm soil or saprolite under grassland replicate 1 | place: USA:California | collected 2016-06-15
CTCACCCGCCACCCCGCCACCCTGACCGAGGACGACCAGGTGCGGCTCAAGGCGGTCTTGGAGCAGTGCCCGGAACTGCGCTCGGCCGCCGGCCACGTCCGCGCCTTCGGCGAGATGCTCACCAAGCTCCGCGGCCAGGGACTCCCTGCCTGGATCGCCGCGGTCCGCGCCGAGGGCCTGCCTGGCCTGACCGCGTTCGCCGACAGCCTGACCAGCGACCTGGACGCGGTCACCCGGGGCTGACCACGCGATGGAACTCCGGACCCATCGAGGGTCGCGTGAATCATATCAACATGCCCAAACGGCAGATGTTCGGCAGAGCGAGCCTGCCCCTGCTGCGCAACCGAGTCCTGCTCACCGCCAGCCGCTGAGGGCCTACGGCCCCATGCCACCCGCGTATGAGCGCCGGCGGCGCCCACGTCCGGGCGCCGCCGCCGTCTGCTCATGCCTGGGTGCGGTAGCGCAGGTACACCACGCCGTTGCCGAACCGGCGCTCGTCCAGCAGCTCGAGCTGGAGCCGGGCCCGGTTGGGGAGGAAGTGCTTGCCGCCGCCCACCACGACGGGCCAGACGAACAGGTGGTACTCGTCCACCAGCCCGGCGGTGATCGCATGGGCGCCCAGGGTCGGACCGCCCACGGTGAGGTCACGCTCGGCTGCCGCCTTCAGTTGCCGGACCGCTTCAGGGTCGAAGTCGCGCTCGATCCGCGTCCTGGTGGTGGAGGCCGCCGCCAGCGTCCTGGAGTACACGACCTTGTCGGCCGCCTGCCAGAGCTCCGCGAACTCCCGCGCGGCGGGCGACTGGGCCGCGGCGGCGGGGTCGGTCTCCCAGACTGCCATCAGCTCATACATCCGGCGCCCGTACAGGTAGGTGCCGACCGGCCGCTCCAGGTCGTTGACGAAGGAGAAGAACTCCTCGTCTGGTACCGCCCAGTCGAACTTGCCGTCCTCGTCGGCGAAGTAGCCGTCAAGTGACACATTCAACACATAGAGCAGCTTGGCCATGGCGAGCCTTCCCTCAAGGTTTGGAGCTGCACGAGCGTCCATCAGCACCCTACCTCGCGGCTGTGTCACCGCCAGGAACCCTCGCCGACGCTGTCTGAGCACAGGTCGTGTCCATCACGAGATATGAGCCAGATCCCAGACCTGGTTGACAAACCCACGCGGCTTGATCCCACGGACCAGATTGATTGAGGGTGTCCGTGATGCTCTTCATGTGGGGACCCGGTGCAGCCAGCGGCCCAGGCAGACCAGCGCGCCCGCGGCGCGGAAGACGTCCCGGACCCGGTACAGCAGCCCCCGCCAGCGGCGCAGCGCCCAGGCGTTGGCCAGGTGGGCGACCGGCTGCTCCACCAGCGCGCGCAGCCCCGCCTGCAGGCGGTTGTAGGCCCGCTGGGCGTCGCTGAGCCGGTCGGTGGTGCGGCGGTCCCCGACCGGCGCGTGCCAGTGCTGGCGCGTCTTGGCCATGCCCCGGAACCCGCGGTCCAGCAGGCTTGCGGCCGCGACGTCGTCCAGCGCCCCCTCCAGCCCTGCCAGCCTCATGAGCTCGTGCTCGTGGCAGCTGCCCGGCCAGCCGCCGTCCACCCACAACAGGCCACCCCAGACCGTGGCGGCCGAGAGCCCCTGGGCGGTGTGGGTGTGCCGCTTGGCGTCGTACAGCACCTTCTGGTTGCCCCACCCTCTGGGCCGCTGCACCCGGGTCGCCAGCCCGTCCACCACCACCGCCTCACCGGAGCGGGCCATCTCCGCAAGCCACTGCCGCAGGTCGTCGAGGCTGGTGATGAAGGTGCCGTCGGGTTGGCAGAAGCCAAGGCCGCCAAGCGGGCCAAGCAGCAGGTCCAGGCTGTCGCCGGCCTCGGTCTTGGAGATCCCGACCATGCGCCCGGCGCGCCGGTACGACAGCCCGTCCAGCCCCGCCGCGCCCACCGCGTCCAGGCGGACCGCCAGCGGCAGCGGCCGGGTGCCGCCACGCCCCGGCGGGCGCGGCGGGCCAAGGTGGGCGAGGCGGGCGGCCAGCCAGGTGAGGGCCTTGGCGGGCAGCGACGAACGCGGGCAGTATGACATCAGGGGACCGGACCTCCATGGCAGGCGTGAACACCTTGCCTATGGTCTGGTCCCCGTCAACGTCCGGGCGCACGGAGCATCACGGACACCCTCACTGACCGGCGGGAGCCGACGAAGTCGAACCAGTCAGGGAAGGTGAACAGCCGCTTGAGCTCGGGAACCCGCAGACGGCGGTTGTCCCAGTGGAAGGGTCCGACGTAGGGGCCTGGATGGTCGGAGATGGTCGGTCCGGGCTGAGCTTGAGCAGGAAGTTCCAGTAGCGGCTGCGCCACTCGAAGACAGGCTTGGGGTGGCCTCGCTTGGTCGTGTAGCACAGGTAATTGTCGCCCGGCGGAACGCCTGGGAGCAGATGGCCCCACTGCCCGTTGACGCTCTCACCAGGCTCCGGCTCGCTCACAAGGCTGGCGAGAGCCTGCCCGGCCGTGATGTGAGGACGGGTGTGGTGGCCGGTGTGGCTGCCCTCCCACTGCCCCGACGGTAGCGCGCCAGCGAGGTCCGGCTTGACTTGCCAGAGCTTGACTTGCCAGAGTTGGAGAAGTCGGATCGTGCCGGCCATGGACGAGCTGGTCGAGCGCGTGCTGCCGGTCGTCAGGTGCATCCCGCCCGGCTGGGTGCTGTCCCAGGGCGAGGCCGGTCTGGAAGGGGGAGCAGATGGGGACCCAACGAATGGCAGGCATCCCGGGCTTTGGGATTGACCGAGTGGCGGCTGCCGTGGGCAAGGATCCTGAGGTGCTTCGGCTGGAAAACCTTGACACCGACATCCTTCCCCCGCAGCAGGCGCTGCAGGCGACCAGGGAGGCGGTGGGGCGGGAGGATGCCAACAGCTGGCTGCCATTCACCGGCAAGGCGGACCTGCGGCGGGCCGTGGCCGACCAGATGCAGGCGCGGTCGGGGGTGGCCGTCGACCCTGAGACTCAGGTCGTCATCACCTGCGGGGAAGGCGACGCCATGGTGGACGCGCTGTTCGTGGCGACCGATCCAGGTGATGAGGTGATCCTGACCGATCCGACCTACGCGGGGATGCTCAACCGGGTTCGCATCGTCGGCGCCGTCCCCCGCCTGGTTCCGCTGCAGCCTGAGCAGGGCGAGTGGCGACTTGATGTCGAGGCGCTGGCCGCGGCCGTCAGCGACCGAACCCGCGCGATCTTCGTGGCCAACCCGGGCATGCCGACCGGACACCACCTGAACGATGCGGAGTGGGAGGCGATCGCGTCGATCTGCCGGGAGCGGAACGCATGGCTGGTCTATTTTGCGTGGATGGAGCGGATCCTGTTTGACCAGCGGCCGTATCGCCACCCGGCCTCCCTGCCCGGCATGGCCGACCGGGTCATTCACGTGGGCTGCGTCACCATGGAGCAACGGATGATCGGCTGGCGGGTCGGGTGGGTGGTCTCGCCGGCGGAGGTCGCCGACGACATGGCCCGGGCCCACATCTACAACGGGCTGACCTCTGGGGGGATCGCCCAGGCCGGCGCCCTGGCCGCCCTGCAGGCACCGCCCGAGGATCTTGCCCAAGCGGTGGCGGAGTGGGAGCGGCGCCGTGACGCCCTCCTCGACCAGCTGGAAGGACTACCCGCGGTCCGCCCCGCCGGGGGCTGGTCGTTGCTCATGGACGTGGACGCCCTCGGGCACCCGGCGCCCGATCTCTCGCGCGCCCTCGCCGGCCACAGGGTGGCGGCCACGCCGATGACCGCATGGGGGGAGCGGGTCGCGCCACGGTACATCCGGTTCGTCTACAGCAAGGAGCCGGTGGAGCGCTTGTCCCAGCTCGGCGAGCGCCTGCGGGCAGCGCTGGATCAGCTCTCCTGAGCATTTCGGACGACAGATGGGGTGGACCGGAATCCAACCCACCTGAGCGCTGGTCGTCACCACACGGGTTCGAAGTCGGTACCTGCTGGGGCCGTGCTGGCCAGTCCGCGTGGTGCCGGAGCTTTGGGTCCTACGCGGTCCGCCCGATGGGGCTGGGCCGGAAGGCTGGCAGCCGTGGAGCGGCAGACGAAGTCGTCCCGCGCTCAAGCAGCCGGTAGAGTTGGCGGGCGACCACACGTTTCAGGGACCGGCGCACCTCGCGTTCGCTCTTGCCCTCGGCCGTGCGTCGCGCCATATAGCGCTTGGTCGGCTCGTGGTAGCGCTCGCGGACCTCGAACCCGTCCAGGCCGAGCAGGATCGACCCTGACGCACTACCGTGTTGACCCACCCGGGGCCTCCTTCTTGCTGGACGTCAGACATCCGCAAGATAGCGAGGCCTCAGGTGCTCACCGAATCGCCTACGCCGACCTCAACAACACCTGGCACCACGCTTCATGACGAAGAGCCCATTTACCTGATGCTCTACAGGGGATGAGCGGGATGCTTCCCCGTGGCTGTCGGCCCGCCGCCATGGCGTGGGGTCGGGACGATGAGCAGGTCGCTGTCGAGACGAGCTCGCCATCGAACTGGCGATGTTGTCAGCCGGGCTCGCGAGCGGCCGATACGGCGCCAAGCCATGATCAGCGCCGAGGCAAGTGGTCGCTCTCGTCCTTCCAGTCCACCTCGTCGTACCAGACGACCGTCAGCGCCTCGCGGTCCGCAATTTCCTCCACCAGGTGGATCCCGGGCCGGGTTTGCGGGGCGCCGAGGGTAGAGCAGCACGCCGCTGACGCTGTCCCACTGGCGGGTCGCTGGTCGGCCATCGTCGGCCTCAAGACCGAGGTCACCCGGGCCAGACTCCTGCCGCAAGTCATCGATGTAGGTGTCGAGGTAGCGCTGAAGTTGACGGACGTGGCTACGGAGGTTCGGCCGCACACGGTGCTCGGCGAGCGCATCCCAGTCTGTGCTCTTGATCTCGATGACGACGGCCGCTACCTCGCCACCGCTCGGCAGCACAAGCAGGTCGACACGCCCGCTCCTGGTACGGCTGAGCGTGACCGGCCGCTCCGGGGCCGCGTCTGCGCCGAGCAAGCCGGCGAGAAACGCCGTCTGCACGCGGGCATGGAAGAGCCTGCCGGCGCGCTTGAGCAGCTCGGTGCCAGGTTGCCAAGTGGACGGCCGGCTGTCGAATGGCTCCGTGTGGACCACCCCCCTCAGCGATTGCCGTCAGCTCGTTGAAGTCCGGCACGGTGGTGGCATCGCCGTAGATGAGCCGGTGAAAGACGACGCGGCCGGGCCCAGCCCGCGCAGAGCTGGCCCCACTGTGACGGCCTGGTCTGGCCCCACCTCGCCGCCGAGGTCGGCCGCCGTGACGGCTTGAGGTTGGCCCCGCCTCCGGGCTGGACGGTGGCGACACTCGCCATGACCATCACCAGGTGAGGCCGAGGTCGTGGAGGAGACAGGCCACGTAGAGCAGCTCCGGGTCGTGGCGGACGTGCCCGGCCTGGGCGACAAGGTCGGGCCCACAGCCACGCCCGCAGGCAGTGGCCCAGCAGCGCGTCGCTTGATGCCGTACGTGCTGCCTCCAGCGCGGTGCGGGCGAAGGCCGAGTCGCGCTTGCGCGGCTACCCGGACGTGGTCGGCCACGGTGACGTCACGCCGGGCCAGGATCTGTGCGCGGGCGGCGCGTAGGCGCTGGTCGAGCTGGTCGCGTCGGCGTAGGCGGCCGTTGGTGTGCTGCGCCCACGCCCAAGTGCCGACCGTCATGCGGTCACCCCCGCTGATCTCGCCGGCGCGTCCTCGACCAAGGTTCCCCTGCCGGGCGGCGCCGGGCCGTGTCCCTCCGCGTGCGGTTGCCCTGGGGATGGCTGGCCCGCTCGCGGGGTCGAGCTCGCGGGTCGACGGACGCGCTCAGCCACCTGGGGTGAGCGCCCCCGTTTCCTCCGCTTCGAGTTCGCCGAGCTCGACGTCGTGCTTGCGGTGCAGGCTGCTGGGCCACCAGATCCAGCGGCCGACGTCGAGGTTGAGCGCGGTGACCAGCACCGAGCGGACGATGAAGGTGTCCAGCAGCACGCCGAAGGCCACCGCGAAGCCGATCTCGGTGATGAACACCAGCGGCAGCGTGCCGAGGGCGCCTGGCCTCCTCGTGCACCCTGGTCATCAGGAAGATGTTGTAGTCGGTGCCCAGCGCGGCCAGGAACACGAAGGCCCACAGCGGGAACGCCGGGTCGGCCCCGGCGAAGCCGAAGAGGTGGTCGAAGGCCAGGGCGCTCACGCCGATCGCCGCCGCGAACGACAGCACGACCGTGGCGACCAGCAGCAGCGGCGCGACCAGCGCGCGCAGCACCAGGGCGAGGATGACCAGCACCACCACCAGCACCAGCGGCACCACCAGGTTGCGGTCGTGCCGGGTGGCACGCTGGATGTCGAGGTTGACCGCGCTGCCGCCGCCGACCTTGGCGTCGGCGCCCGGGATCGCGTGCACGCTGGCGCGCAGCCGGTCCACGGTGTCGAAGCCCGCTTGGCTGTCCGCGCTGCTGGTCAGCGTCCCCTCGACGTAGGCGTAGCCGTCCCTGACCACCGGAGGGGTGACGGCCGTCACCCCAGGGGTTCCGGACACGACCGCCTGCAGCTGCGGGGCGGCCTCGGCCCTGCCGATGACCTGGACCGGGTTGCCGGCACCGGCCGGGAAGTGCCGCGCCAGCACCTCCTCGCCGGTGACCGCCTCGGGCTTGGTACGGAAGGAGTCCTTGCTCTGCAGGCCGTTGGCCTCCAGCTGGGTCGCGCCCAGCGCCAGCGACCCCAGCACGACGGCGGTCACGACCCAGACGGCCCGGGGCCGGCGGGCCATGCGGGCGCCGATGCGCGCCCACAGGCCCCGCTCGGTCGGTTCGGGGGAGCCGAGGGTGGGCCGCAGCGGCCAGAACACCCAGCGCCCGAAGATGACCAGCAGTGCCGGGAGCAGCGTGAGCATGGCCAAGAGGCCGACTGCGACGCCGACCGCCATCACCGGGCCGAGGCTCTTGGTGGAGTTCAGCTCGGCCACCAGCAGCGTCAGCAGGCTCAGGATCACGGTGAGGGCGCTGGCGATGATCGCGGGCGCGGCGCGGCGCAGCGCCACGGCCATCGCGGCGTGGCGGTCGGCGTGGCGGCGCAGCTCCTCGCGGTAGCGGGCGGTCAGCAGCAGGGCGTAGTCGGTGCCGGCGCCGAAGACCAGCACGGTCAGGATGAACGCGCTCTGGGCGTTGACCGTCAGCCCGGCGTTCCGTGCGAGCAGGTAGATCACCGCCTGCGCGGCGGTCAGGGCGACGAACACGGTCGTCAGCGGCAGCAGCCACAGCACCGGGCTGCGGTAGGTCAGCAGGAGGATGACGATGACGATCGCCGCGGTGATGTACAGCAGGGTGGAGTCGAACCCGGAGAACACGTCGCTGAAGTCGGCGAAGTACCCGGCCGGCCCGGTCACATACACCCCGAGCCCACCGGCGTCGGCCCGCGCGATCGACCGCATCTCCTTGATCCTCGGGGCGAGCTCCTCCCAACCGTTGCCCTCCTCCTCGACCTTGATCGGCACGACCACCTGCAACGCCCGGCCGTCCTCGGCCGGGACCGGGCCAAGGACCTTCCCGCTGACGTCCTTGACGCCGGCGAAGCGCCTGACGTCCGCGGCGACCTTGGCCTGGTCGGCCGCGGTGACGGCGCCGTCGGCGCGTTCGTAGACCACCAGGGCCGGGAAGACGTCGCTGGGCGTGAACCGCTCGGCCAGGTCGACGACCTGGGTGGACTCGGCGTTGTTCGGCAGCCAGGCTGAGGCGTCGTTCTGCTGGGCGCTGTTGAGCTTGCCGGCCAGCGGCCCCGCGACGAACGCCACCGCGATCCAGAAAAGGAGGACTACCCATTTGGTCCGGCGTCCAGCCGGAAGGCCTGCGATCCTTCGCGCTCCGCTCATGACACCCCCAGGACTCGCCACCCCGTCACCGCGCACGGTCGATCAGATATATCGCGTCATCACGAGTGGTCAGGACATATCGCGTCAGCTTGTACTCGGCCGCCACGACATAGTAGGGCACCGCCCCGACGAAGGCGGACCTGTCCGGCGACGCTCCTAGGTAGGCCTCGAGGCACTGTTGCATCCGCTGGACACGCCAGTGGTGGTCCAGCAGGCCGGCCTGGCGGGCGCAGGCCCGGCAGTGGCCGGGGTCGAACAGGCCGGGCTTGTGGTGGTGCCGGGTCAGGATGGTGGTCCTCCCCGCTGTGCCCGGACGGCCAGCTGGGGGGTCGGCTGCCAGCAGCGCACCTGCCGCACCGGGCGAGCAACGGAGCCGTGGTTTCGTGGACTCCCGATGGCGGGCGCACCGCCGTGTGCGGCGGCACGCGCCGGCGCCCGCCAGCTTCCGCGCCGGCCGGCGCCGCCGGCCAGGACGGGTCGGCTCGGCGCCGCGGCGCAGCTCGGTGGTCTGCTCGCCGGGGGGCCCGACGCGCACCTGGCCCAGGACCATCCCGGCTCCTGTGGTTGCGGCTGGGTCGCCCAGCACGCTAAGCGGGGGACCAGAAGTTCTGCACGTAACCGGGGGTGAAGGGGTCGCGCTGATGCAGTAGCCTCGCGGGTCGTTGGAGCTTGCAACCACAACGACCCAGCGAGGCCGCGGTCAGTATGCGTCCCCCCAGTGTTTACGCCAACCCCGCCTGTCCCGCCGGTCCCGCCGGTGACCCCTGCGACCTGCTGGCGTTGCTGCACGGTCCGTACCGGGTCGCCTTGCGCCTGGTCATGATCCTGCTCTCCCATCAGGGCTGGTCCCCGGCCGCCATCACCGGCCTGCTCGGCTACGACCCCTCGACCGTCCGCCGCTGGATCCACCGCTACCACGAGCACGGGGTCGCTGCGCTGGCGATGCATGCGGCTGTTGGGTAGGAACATCGGCCTTCGGTCGACCTCGGCGGCAGCGGCCAGCAGGTAGACGGAGAGGAGTCGGCTCACATCATGATGCGGTTGCCTTGGGTCTCGGCTGCGACGCGGCGGCGTGCTCGGCCAGCCCACGGGCGCACCGCTCCAGGAATTGGCGGAGGCCACGCTCCAGAAGCCGTCCGGTGCCCGGAATCGTGGGGTAGAACGACGAGCGCCACCTGATCTCCGTTCCGTCCGGCGTGGCCTGGAGATCGACCCTGGCGCGGTGCCGGCCCCAAGGAGTACGACGAGCTGGCGGCGAGGTACGGCATCACCATCCAGGACGACTGGATCGAGGAGCTGGAGCGGACCTACGGCGTCAAGCTGTGACCCGGCCACATGCTTGACCGCGGTGACGTCATCCAGCAGCTGCTCGGACCACGACACGCTGGCCGGGTGGGGACAGCCACGCCTGGCGGGCCTTGCTGGTCATGCGGTGGTCTCGTCGGCTGGGGCGGCCCAGTCGATGTGGTGGGCGTAGGTCAGCTTCGTCTGCTTGCTGTTGGCGGTCATCTTGAGGATGAGGGGCAGCACCGTGTCGCGGACGATCCGGCCGACCGGGCCGGCCGCCTTGCTGTTGTTGATCCGGGCGGCCTGCTTGATGATCCGCTCGACCCTGGGACGGCGCAGCTCCTCGTAGCGGGTGAAGGCCTGCCGCGGGCCGGGCAGGTCACGCAGGCAGGCAGCCAGCACGACGGCGTCCTCGATGGCCAGCGAGGCGCCCTGCCCGGAGGAGGGAGAGGGAGCGTGCGCGGCGTCCCCGATCACGATCATCTGCTGGTTGTGCCAGGTGGGCAGCTGCGGGATGGCGTGGATGGGACTGACGTCCATGATTGCTGAGCTGGCCTCGATCAGCCTGGTCGCCGGTCCCGCGTCGTCGGCGAACAGCGTCATCAGCCGGCGCCGCCACTGCTCGCCGCTGCTGGCCGCCAGCTCCCCACGGGCGGGCTCGCTACGGCGAGGCACGTTGGCGAACCACCACACCTCGCCGTCGGGGGCGACGGCGTAGCCGAAGAACGCCCGCTTACCGAAGATCATGGTGTAGGAGCCGGGTTCGGCCTCGACGTGGACGCCCTGCGCGTAGCCGCCGGTCCCGACCAGCCCGGCGTAGGTCGGCGCGGGCGCGGCGGGGTCGATGATCCGCCGGACGGTGGAGTGGATGCCGTCGCAGCCGACCAGCACATCGCCGGTGGCATCGCTGCCGTCGGCGAAGACGGCCCGTACCCCCGCACCGGTGGTCTCGGCGTCCACCAGCCGCTTGCCGTGCTCGATGCCGATGCCACGCCCGGTCGCCTCGTCGTGCAGCGCCTGGTACAGGTCGGCCCGTTTGAGGGTGTGGCTGGGGGTCCCGCCGGGAAGCGAGCTGCTGATGCGGCTGACACCCAGGTGCTTGCCGGTACCGCTGCGCGTCATGATCCCCGGGGTGGGGAACCCGGCTGCCAGCGCGGGCTTGTCCGCGCCGAGGGTCCGCAACGCGTCGATCCCGTTGGATCCCAGCGTGAGGAACACGCCGATGCCCTCGGCGCCACTGGGATGCGCCTCGTAGACCACCGAATCGATCCCGGCCTTCTGCAACGCCATCGCCGCCGCCGGGCCGGCGACGCCCCCGCCGATGACCAGGGCGGTGCGTGGGTGGGTCATGACTCCTGCCTTTCGTTGTTGGTGGCGGGCTCGCCGTGGAACTCGGCCCACAGCCGGCCCCAGCCGGTCTCCGGGTGGGTGATCTGTTCGATGAACCGCTCGACGAACGCCGAATCGGCGTCCAGCAGCGCGAGCCGGTAGTCCTCCTCGACCAGGAACAGCGGGTGCACGCCGGTGGCCAGCGTGCTGGCGACCAGGCCGCGGGTCTCGGCGCGCTGCCCGGCGAGCCGGCGCAGCCGCCTGCCCAGCAGCTCGACGACCTCGCTTGGTGGCAGCGCCCCGACCAGCGACAGCGCGGCCACGAACTGCGGGTACTCGTGCTGCGGCACCTCGACCAGCTCGCGCAGCCAGTCGCGCAGCTCGTGCCGGCCGGCGTCGGTGAGCGCGTACACGGTGCGTTCGGGGCGCCCCCCGTCGCGGGTGGTCTCCTGCTCGACGATGAAGCCGGCCTTGGCCAGCTGCCGGACCACCATGTACAGCGAGCCGTGGTTGAACTTGATGCTGCGCGCGTCGCCGTGGTCGCGCAGGGCCCGGCCCAGCTGGTAGGGGTGCATGGGCTGCTGGGTCAGGTAGGACAGCACGGCCAGCGCCAGCAGGTTGCCGACCTTGCGCCGCTTGGCCATCTGCTCCTCCGCTCCACACCGCTGTAGTCACTATCAAGTATTCATGATCGTCTAGTCAGTGTCAACTATTATGCCGCGGCGCACGTGTCCGGGTTGCGAAGCGAGACCGAGAGACACCGTGTCGTCCCGGGTCGCCTCGGGGGTCGCGCCACGCCGAGCAGCAAGACCGCTCTTGACGCGAACGCCACCGGCGTCCATTTTTGGAGCGGTCCAACTTGGAACGGTCCAAGTACAGCATCCCAGCGTCGGAGGGGAAGCGTGATGGCTCGCACGGAGATGTTGACCGGTGGCCGGTGGCGCCCGGCCGCGGGCTCGGGACGGTCGCCACCGCCGTCATCAATGAGCTCGGGCGGGCACGACAACCCACCCCCAGCAAGCGGGGAGGCCGCACATGACCAGCACCAGCGCGAACACCAGCGCGACCGGCGACATCGGCGTAGGTCTGATCAGCGTCGGCTGGATGGGCAAGCTGCACAGCCGGGCCTACCAGGCCCTGCCGTCGGTCTACCCGGAGCTTGGGCTGCGGCCCCGGCTGGTGCACGCCGCCGACACCGCCGCCGACAGGGTCGAGTACGCCCGCGACATCCTCGGCTACAGCAAGGGGAGCACCGACTACCGCGACGTCCTTGCCGACCCGGACGTGGACGTGGTGTCGATCTGCGCACCCAACGTCCTGCACCACGAGATCGGCCTCGCGGCTGCCGAGGCCGGAAGGCCCTTCTGGATCGAGAAACCGGTCGGACGGGACGCACGGGAGACCGGCGAGGTCGCCGCGGCCGCCCGGAAGGCCGGGATCGCCACGTCCATCGGCTACAACTACCGCCACGCCCCGGCCGTGGAGCATGTCCGCGAGCTGGTGGCCCAGGGTGCGCTCGGGCGCATCACCAACGTCCGCGCCGTGTTCTTCACCGGCTACGCCGCCGAACCCAAGGGGGCGCTGTCGTGGCGCTTCAAGCGTGAGCTTGCCGGCAGCGGCGCCCTCGGCGACCTGCTCAGCCACGTCGTGGACCTCGTGAGCTACGTCGTCGGCCCGATCAGCCAGGTAACCGCGCTGACCAGCACCGTCTACGCCCAGCGGCCCATCCTGCCGATGGGGTCGGGCACCCACTTCGCGGTCATCGAGGACGGCGAGATGGGCACAGTGGAGAACGACGACTACGCCGCCACCCTGGTCCGCTTCGCGCCGAGCTCGCGCGGGCCGGGAGCCGTGGGGACGCTGGAGGCGTCGCGCACGATCGTCGGGCCCCAGTGCGGGCTCGGCTTCGAGCTCTACGGCACCGACGGCTCGGCCGTCTGGAACTTCGAGCAGATGAACGAACTGCGGGTCTGCCTGGGCCGCGGTGGCCCCCACCAGGGCTACACCACGGTGCTCGGCAACGCCCACCTCGGCGACTACGCCAACTTCCAGCCCGGCCCGGGCATCGGCATGGGCTACGACGACCTCAAGGTCATCGAGGCCAAGAAGTTCCTCGTCGCGGTGGCCGGCGGGGAGCGCCGCAACTCCACCATCGAGGACGCGCACGCCGTGGCCGAGGTCATCTCCGCCGCTGCCGCCTCCGCCAGCAGCGGTACCTGGCAGGCGGTCCCGGCCGTCCCGGGCGCCACCTTCGGCGGCGGGCCGGCGCCCGCGCAGGGCCCGACCGGTGGCTGAGGAGGTCGCCGGCCCGCCGCGCCGGCCGACGATCCGCGACGTCGCCGAGCGGGCCGGGGTGTCCAAGTCGCTGGTGTCGCTGGTCATGCGCGGGGAACCGCTCGTCCGCGAGGACAAGCGGCGGCGCGTCCAGCGCGCCGCCGACGACCTGGGCTACCGGACCAACTGGGCAGCGCGGTCGCTGTCAGCGGTGCGCTCGGGAGCGGTCGGGGTCCTCGTCGCCGACCTGCGCAACCCCTGGTCGATGGACATCGTCGAGGCCGTCAGCCAGGTGCTCGACGAGGCCGGGTTGACCACGCTGATGACCAGCGCCGTGCTGCCCTCGAGCGCTGGCGGCCCGCGGCGGCTGGACGTCGGGGTGATCGGGGCGCTGAAGGACCTGCGCGTCGACGGCCTGCTCGTTGTCGGATCGGTCCCGGACCGGGCCCGGCTGGCCGACGTGGTCGGCGACATGCCTGTCGTGGTCGTCGGCGCCCGGGCCGAGGGACTGGCCCGCGCCGACGTCGTGCGCAGCGACGACGACGCCGGCATGGGGCTTGTGATCGACCACCTGGCCGAGCGCGGCCACCGCCACATCGCGCACCTGGGCGGGACCGGTGGGGCCGTGGCCGACGAACGAGCTGCCGGCTACCGCGCGGCGATGACCCGCCATGGGCTCGGCGACGAGATCGTCGTGCAGGCGTGCGACTTCACCGAGGATGGCGGCTATGCTGCCGGGGCGGCGCTGCTGGGCGACGGCAGCAGGCGCCGGCGCCCGGTCACGGCGCTGGCCGCCGTCAACGACCTGGCCGCCGTCGGGGCGATGTCGGCCGCGGCCGACGCAGGGGTTGACCTGCCGGGCGGGCTCGCGGTCACCGGCTACGACGACACCTTCCTGGCCGAGCTCAGGCAGATATCGCTGACCTCGGTCAACCCCGACAGCGCCGGCATTGGCGAGCTGGCCGCCCGCTGCCTGGTCGAGCGGATCGCCGCCGCGGGTCGTCCGGGCGTCGAGCACCTGGTGCCGCCCCGGCTCGTCACCCGGGCCAGCAGCTCCCAGCTGCCCCTCTTGGTTGAGGGGGCGGACCGGTGACCGGCCGCCCTGGACCGCCATGCACAACACCTGTCCCCACACCCGGTGGACCGGGGAATTCTCGTGGCGCGGCCGTGTCCCATGTCGATCCGGTCGGACGCCGTTCGTATAGAGGGTGGGAAGCCGGCACGGTGCCGGCGGCAACGTCAAGGACGAACACCAGGGCGACGTCCGATCGCTCGACATCAGGAAGGAACTTCCATGAGCAACGTCGTTGTGTTCAACAGCCTGACGCTCGATGGCGTGATGCAGGCGCCGGGCCGGCCCGACGAGGACCTCCGTGGCGGCTTCGAGCACGGCGGCTGGGCGCTGCCCTACGCCGATCCGGTCCTGGGCAGCGTGGCGGCAGCAGGAATCGCCAAGGGCGGGGCGCTGCTGCTCGGGCGACGGACCTACGAGGACTTCGCCTCCGTCTGGCCCAACCAGACGGAGGACAACCCCTTCACCGCGGTGCTCAACAACACCCAGAAGTACGTTGCGTCAACGACGCTGGAGGAGCCGCTGGCGTGGAGCAACTCCACGCTCCTCAAGGGCGACGCCGCCGAGGCCGTGGCCAGGCTCAAGCAGCAGCCGGGCAAGGACCTGACGGTGCTCGGCAGCGGAGCGCTGGTCCAGTCGCTGCTGCGGCGCAACCTCGTCGACGAGTACGTGCTCCTGATCTACCCGCTGGTCCTGGGATCGGGGCGCCGTCTGTTCACCGACGGCGGTGCATTCGCCGCGCTCCGGCTCGTCGACACCAAGACGACGACCACCGGCGTGGTGATCGCGACCTACCAGCCGGCCGAACCGACGGCGGGGAAGACCATCTAAGCACCTGCTCAGAAGTCCTGTCCGTAACTTTGACGGGAAGGCCCTGGTCGCTGACCCGGGTTATGGGCAGAACTTCTGGTGACCTGCTTAGGTCCGGCGCGTCTTCCGGCCATCGCCCCGCCCTCGCCGGGCACCGATGAGCTTCCCGGCCGATCGATGACCGATTACGCTCAACCATCTAGCCGTGCCGCGCGAGCCGGTCGGCGGCGGTCCGAGATGCCTCGAAGGTGTCGCGGGTCGCTTCGCACCGGCGGTGCTCGTTGACGCGCCGCACGAACGTCAAGGAGGAACACCAGATGAAGCAGTACCTGCTCAGTGTGTACCAGCCCGAAGGAGACACTCCTCCGCCCGAGGTCCTGGAGAAGGTGATGCGGGACGTCGACGCCCTGAACCAGGAGCTCAAGGCCGCCGGCGCCTGGGTCTTCGCCCGGGGGCTGCACCCGCCGGGCACGGCCACCGTGGTGCGGCTCCAGGACGGCGAGGTGCTCACGACCGACGGCCCGTTCGCCGAGGGCAAGGAGCACATCGGCGGGTTCACGATCATCAAGGCGCCTGATCTCGACGCCGCGCTCGAGTGGGGCCGCAAGCTCACCCGGGCCACCACCCTGCCGGTCGAGGTGCGGCCGTTCCAAGACCGAGCCGAGGACTGAGACCTGGCGTGCCGGCCCTCCCCGCCTCGGAGATCGAGCGTGTGTTCCGCGAGCAGTACGGTCGCGCGGTGGCGGCCCTGGTCGGCGTCTTCGGTGACATCGACGTCGCCGAGGAGGCGGTCCAGGACGCGTTCACCGCGGCGGTGCAACGGTGGCCGTCCACCGGACCGCCCCCGAGCCCGGCGGGATGGATCATCGCCACCGCCCGCAACCGGGCGATCGACCGCCTCCGCCGGGAGGCGTCCCGCACCGACCGGCACGCCCAGGCCGCCCTGCTGCACGCCCGCGGCGGACCGGCCGAGGAGGGCGCCGTGCGCGACGACCGGCTGCGCCTGATCTTCACCTGCTGTCACCCTGCGCTCGCCGCCGGCGTCCAGGTCGCGCTGACGCTCCGGCTCCTGGGAGGGCTCACCACCACCGAGATCGCTCACGCCTTCCTGGCACCCGAGCCCACCATGGCCCAGCGGCTGGTCCGGGCCAAGGGCAAGATCCGCGACGCGAGGATCCCCTACCGGGTCCCGGACGAGGCCGACCTCCCGGGCCGCCTCCGGGCCGTGCTGGCCGTCGTCTACCTGATCTTCAACGAGGGCTACACGGCCAGCTCTGGCGACCGGCTCATCCGCGAGGACCTCTGCACGGAGGCCGTCCGCCTCGGACGGCTCCTGGCCGAGCTCATGCCCGACGAACCGGAGGTCATGGGGCTGCTCGCGCTCATGCTGCTGGTCGAGTCGCGCCGGGCCACCCGCACGACCCCGGACGGCGACCTGGTGCTGCTGGCCGACCAGGACCGCGGCCGCTGGGACCGCGGCCTCATCGCCGAAGGCCAGGCCATCGTCCGGCAGTGCCTGCGGCGCAACCAGCCCGGCCCGTACCAGATCCAGGCGGCGATCAACGCCGTCCACAGCGACGCGCCGGCCGCGGCCGCCACGGACTGGTGGCAGATCCTAGAGCTGTACAACCAGCTCCTGTCGCTCGCCCCGAGCCCGGTCGTGGCGCTGCACCGCGCGGTCGCGGTGGCCGAGGTCGAGGGACCGGATGCGGCGCTGGCCCTCGTCGACGGCCTCGACCTCGGCGGCTACCACCTGTTCCACGCCATCCGCGCCGACCTGCTCCGACGCCTGGGCCGCACCGCCGAGGCGGCGCTGGCGTACGAGGCGGCGGTCGCCCGCACCGGGAACGCGGCCGAGCGCGACTTCCTGCAACGCAGCCGTCAGGCGCCCACCCGAGCTTGATGAGGCCGTGACATCCCGCCCCGGGCTCGTCTACCCGGTGCATGGGAGGCACCACGCGACGTTGCGGCGGTCGGTCGGCAGCTCGGCGAGCCCGTCGAGGAGCGTGGCCGCGGCGGCGTTCATCGCCAGCAGGTTCCAGGTACGGCCGGTGACGTAGGCCGGGTGCGGTTCCAGGGCGGCGAGTAGGCCGGGTGCGGTTCCAGGGCGGCGAGTAGGCCGGGCACCGACGGGTCCAGCTCCGCGGTAGAGGTCTCAGCCCTCCCCGCTGGCGTGGCGGCGCCTGAGGACTCGGCCCACCAGATGGCGTGCACGCCCACGGCGATGAAGCCCAGCGCCGCGGGGACCTGCAGGTCCTCGGGGAGGTAGCGGGCCGCGAACCACTCCGGCCGCAGGCCTGGCCTCCGCCGCGGAAGGCGATCGGCCCCCATGGCCCAGCCGATCAGCCAACCCAGGAAGAGCGCGGCCAGCAGGTCCACGACCGGCCCGGGTCGTCGAAGTGCACCGTAGAAGGGCCAATCAGTGGCAGGAATGGAGGACCATTGTCGGACCTGCATCTGCGGATCGACCGGGCGTCCACTCAGGGCTGCTGTTCCCGGGGCGTGACGAACTGGAGCGTGGCCCTTGGGCCCTCGGCGCGGATCAGGTGCACGACCGCGTTGATCAGGGCCAGATGGGTGAACGCCTGCGGGAAGTTGCCCAGGTGCCGGCCGCTGTGGGGGTCGAGCTCCTCGGCGTACAGTCCCAGCGGGCTGGCGTAGGACAGCAGTTTCTCGCACAGCTGGCGGGCCCTGGCCGCTTCGCCGATCTCGACCAGGGCCGAGACGAGCCAGAACGAGCAGATGGTGAAGGTGGCCTCCTCGCCGGGGAGCCCGTCGTCGGTCTGGTCGGTGCGGTAGCGCAGCACCAGCCCGTCGACGGTGAGCTCGTCGGCGACCGCCAGCACCGTGCTCCGGACGCGTTCGTCGTCGGCGGGCAGGAAGCGGACCAGCGGCAGCAGCAGGACCGAGGCGTCCAGCGCGGTGGTGTCGTAGTGCTGCACGAACACGCCGCGGGCGTCCAGGCCGCGGGCCAGGATGTCGGCGTGGATCTCGTCGGCCGCCTTCTTCCAGCGCTCGGCGTAGTCCGGCTCGTCGTGCAGGCGGGCCAGCCGCGCCCCACGGTCACAGGCGACCCAGCACATCAGCTTGGACGAGGTGAAGTGGCGCGGCGGTCCGCGCAGCTCCCAGATGCCCTGGTCGGGTTCGTGCCAGTGCTCGATCGCCTGTTCCACCTGCCGTTTGAGGGTCGGCCAGAGGTGCTCTGGCAGGTGGTCGCGCGACTTGGTGTGCAGCCAGACCGAGTCCAGCACCGCTCCCCAGACGTCGTGCTGGCGTTGGCGGTAGGCGGCGTTGCCGACCCGCACGGGCCTGGCGCCCTGGTAGCCGGTCAGGTGGTCGAGGGTCTGCTCGGGCAGCTCCCGCTCACCGCCGACGCCGTACATGATCTGCAGCTCCTCCTCGCCGGCGCTGGCGTCGGCGACGAAGTAGAAGAAGTCGTTGGCCTCCCGGTCAAGGCCGAGGGTGTACAGGCCCCACAGCGCGAAGGTCGCGTCGCGGATCCAGGTGTAGCGGTAGTCCCAGTTGCGCTCCCCACCCGGGGTCTCCGGCAGGGAGGTGGTGGCGGCGGCCAGCAGCGCCCCGGTCGGCGCATACGTCAGCCCCTTGAGGGTGAGGGCGCTGCGCTGCAGATAGCTCTGCCAGGGATGGTCGGGGAACTCGCCCTGGTTGATCCACTGCCGCCAGTACTCCGCGGTCTGCCACATCCGCTCGGCGGCGTCCTCCCAGGTCAGCGGCGGCGCATGCTCGGACCACGACAGCGCCACGAACACGTTGTCGCCCTCGGTGAGCCGGCTGCGGGCGTGGGCGCCGCGCCCCTCGAAACCGAGGCGAAGATTCGTCGTGAGCCGCAGCTGCAGGTCGCTACCGGGGGCGGTGGCGACCGCCTCGCCGTAGCCCTCGCCGGCGTACGCCCACCGTGCCGGGTCGCGCCCGTAGTCGAACACCGGCTCGCAGTCCACAGTGAGCTCGACGCTGCCGTTCACGCAGCGCACCGTGCGCAGCAGCAGGTCTTCGGGCTCGTGGTCGGTTGGGGCGCGACGCCACGCCGGCGAGTGCCGGTCGTGGTACCAGCGGCCAACGCACAGCACATCGCGGACGATCAGCCAGCCCGTCCGGGTCTTCCAGGTCGTCTCCACCATCAGCGAGCCGGGCAGGTAGCGGCGGGCGGCGGGCACGACGACGTCGGCCGGGCCGACACGGAAGCCGCCAGCGGCCCGGTCCAGGACCGCGGCGAAGACGCTGGGGCTGTCGGCCCGGGGAAGGCACAGCCATTCGACGTTCCCGCCAGGGGCGACCAGGGCGGTCACCTCGCAGTCCGAGAGGAACGCGTACTCGCCGATCGGCGGGAACGGGCTGCGCCCTGCTGGCACGAGGTCGGTCGTGCTCATCGAGGCCTCCTGGCCGCCGCCCGGTTTCGTCAAGCATGACGGTCCGCACGGGCCTCCGCCAGAGCCTCGACCAACCGCGCTGACTAGGCAGCGCCCGGCCGCCACCGTAGGATCGGGGCGACCCATCATCCGGAGGCCGGGGCCGCCCATGGGCGAACAGGTTCTGGACGAGCTCAGAAGCGAGCGGCAGGAGCTGCAGCGGCTGCTCCTGCCGGGGCCGGCCGGTGTCTGGCGCCGGCGTCTCGGGACGCCGCCGGTCGACGGCGAAAGGCCCGCTGGCCAGGAGCGCCTTTCCAACAGGGAGCGGCGCATCCTCGGCGATCCCGAGGTGCGCAAGAACGTCGAGATCCTGGCGGCGCGGCTCGCCGATGCGATGGACTGTCACCAGCGGGCGAAGCTTCCCGAGACGACGGCGAAGCGCCTTGCCGAGCTCGTCTGGGAGGCGCGCGAGGCGCTGAGCCTTGAGACACTGCTCGACACCAGGCGCTCCGTGGAAGAGCTCCTGCTGGAGTGCGCCGACCCGCTGCTGCTGCGGCAGTGGACCGCGGCCGAGTACGCCGAGGAGGAGGCCACCCTGCCAACGTGGCGCCGGCTGTACGGCCCCGAGCCGCCTGCGCTCCTCGACCACCCCGACCCTCCAGACCAGGCCGTCGAGGTCACGCGCATGCGGCTCCTGCGGCTGGTGGCCGCGCGGTTCTGGCTTTATCGCCCACTGCGGGCCCGACGGAAGCTCCGGACCATCTACCTTCGCTACCTGGCACCGGTGGTGCTGCTGTTCGGCCTGCTCCTCGGCGTCGCGATTGCCCGCGAGGTCCCGCCGGCAGCGGGAACGGTCCTGCTGGCGGCCGCGGCCGGTGCCTCCGGCGCGAGCCTCAGTGGGCTGCTGAAGTTCCGGGACGAGGCGAAGCTCGGCGCTCAGATCCGGGAGTTCCTGGCGTTCTACATGGCGCAGGTCATCGTCGGCGGGATGTTCGGGCTGCTCGTCTTCCTGGTGATCACCGCAGGCTGGCTCGATCTGGGGGGCAACCCCGCCCGGATCGGTGCGGTCAGCTTTGCCGCCGGCTTCTCCGAGCCGTTCGCGCTCGGCGTGGTTGCGAAGCTGACAGAGCGGGCCTCCGGCTGACCGTTGGCGCCAAACTCACCCGAACGTCATGGTGCGAGCGCGCTACCGTTCAACGAATTGATCGGTAGCAGGAGGTGAGCGCGGTGGCTGCGCTGCAGACCGCACGGGCCCTGGCGTGGACCGGACCCGGTCCGGGTCGACGCGGCCCACACGACCCTGGGTGCAGACCGCCTGACCGCCCGCGGGACCAGCGCCGTCGCCGCCTACGTCGTGGACTGGGTGCTGGAGACCGGCGCGGCCTGGGTCACCCGGAGCCTCTCGGTCCGCGCGCGCGGCGACGGCTGGGCCCGGTCGCTCGAGCTCGGCCGCGACAACGACGGCACCTGGTCAGCGGTGCGCCGCGAGGGCGGGCAGCCGCCCGACCGGCTCGACGTCACCGGGCTCGACACCGCCCTGGACTGCGACCTGGCGCTGTGCCCGTTCACCAACACGATGCCGGTGCTGCGCCACGACCTGGTCGCGGCCGCGCAGTGCGGCCAGTCCCCTGCTGTCGAGCTCGTCATGGCGTGGATCGCCGTACCCGACCTCACCCTGCGGGTGTCGCCGCAGCGCTACAGCGCGCGCGGGCCGGCGCCCGACGGCGGGGCGATGGTCGGCTTTGCCAGCGGCGACTTCCAGACCACGATCGAGTTCGACCGGGACGGCCTGGTCCGCGACTACCCCGGGCTCGCGAGCCGCCTGGCGATGTGACCGCCGGGCACTCCGCACCGGTCGGTGTGCTCGCAGGGACGTCGTACAGGCTTCACGCTCGGGACGGGCGTTGCTGCGCTCCTCCACGCCGGGGAGCGACCGCGCCAGCGCGCGCGCCTCGTCGACGGTGACCAATCCGGACGCTCCTCTCAGATGGAGGCGGCCGCGTCGGTGACCAGCTCGGCCAGGCTCGGGTGGACGTGGGCGACCCGGGCCAGGTCCTGGTAGCCGGCCTCGAGCTCCATGGCCAGGACGACCTGGGCGATCACCTCGCCGGCGCCCACACCCACCATGTGGGCGCCGAGGATCTCGCCGAACTCGGCGTCGACCACCAGCTTGAGGGCGCCGGCGGCCCGGTCCAGGGTGAGCGCGCGCGGGCTCGTGGCCAGGTCGGCGAAGCCGACCGCGACCTCGACCCCGCGGGCGGCCGCCTCGGCCTCGGTGAGGCCGACCGCGGCCAGCTCGGGGCGGGTGTTGACGGTGCGGGGCAGGCGCTCCTCGCGGACCTTCACCGACCCGCCAAGCGCGTTGGCGGCGGCCGCCGCGCCCTGGGCGCTGGCCCGGTTGGACAGCCAGCGCGGCCCGGTCACGTCCCCGGCCGCCCACACCCCGGGCAGGCGGGTCTGGCACAGGGCGTCGACCTCGAGCCCGGGCAGGCTGGGCTCGCGGGTGTCGGCCGACAGGGTCGCCGAGCCGTCGGCGTCAGGGACGTCGGCGACGAAGCTCACCCCCCGCTCCTCGAGCGCGAGCTGCACGAACCCGGCCAGGTCGGCGTCCTCGTCGGGCAGCACGCGCCCGTCCGGCGCGACCACGGTGACGCGGCTGCCGGCGGCGGCGAACAGGTCGGCCCACTCCAGCGAGAACCTCCCAGCTCCCAGCACGAGCAGGCTGCCGGGAGGCTCGGTCAGCCCCATCACGCTGTCGTTGGACAGCACGCCCGCGGGCGCGACGGAACGGGCGCCGGTGGCGACCACGGCCGGGACGCCCTCGTAGCCGTCCACGCCGCCGGGCCCGAGCGCGGCGGCGCGCTGCTCCACCACGATCCGGGCGTAGGCGAGCCGGGCGCGGACCCCGGCGGCGACCGTCTCGCTGGCCCGCGACGCCCAGGCCTGGACGCGCTCCCAGGCCAGGGTGGCCTCGCCGGCCTCCACCCCGACCGCCGCGGCCCGGCGCAGCGCGAGGAGCAGGCCGGCCGAGGTGTGGTAGGCGGCCGAGGGGATGCAGCCGGCGTGGACGCACGTGCCGCCGAGCAGGCCGCGTTCGACCAGGATGACCTCGGCGCCGGCGCGCCGGCCCGCCAGCGCCGCGGCCACCCCGGCCGGCCCGCCCCCGACCACCACCAGGTCAGCCACTGCCGGTCACCACCAGGGCAGCCATGCCGGCTGCCGCCGGGGCAGCCATGCCGGTCACCACCAGAGCACCCATGCCGGCTACCGGCGCGGCAGCCATGCCGGCTACCGGCGCGGCAGCCATGCCGGCTACCGGCGCGGCAGCCATGCCGGTCACCATCTGGTCAGCCATGCCGGTCACCACCAGGCCGGTCGTTGCCGGCCGCGGCTGCGAGGGTGGCCCGGATGTCGACCACCAGGGGGCCGGTCAGGGTGACGGTCGCGGTCGCGCCGCCGTCAACGGCCAACTCCCGCTCGCCGTCCAGCGCGACCGTGCGGGCACCACCGCCGAGCACGACCGGCTCACCGAGCCGGAGCAGCCGCCAGGCGGCGACCGGCACCCGCGCCACCATGCCGGGGGCGACCGCAGCAGCAACCTCGGGCCCGTCCCCGAGCTCGACGTACAGGCCGGCAGGCTCGTGGGGGGCCAGGGGGCGGAGCTGGCCGCCGATCGCCGACAGGCCGACCGACCAGGGCTCGGCCCGGGTCAGCACCAGCGCCCGCACCCGTCCAGGGTCCCAGATGGCGCGGCTGCCGACGAACGGGTCGGTGCAGGCTGCCGCGTCGATCAGCGCGAAGTCCGCGGTGCCGGCCGCCTCGACCTCGACCCGCTTGGCCCGGGTGGCCACCTGGTCGAGATCGACCGCACCGGTGGCGACCAGGCCGGCCGCGAGCCCGGCGACGGTGCCGTCGACCATGGTCGGGAAGACGTTGTTGGTGCCGGTCGAGACCGCCACCAGCGGCACGTCGCCGCAGGCGGCGGCCACCGCCCGGTTGGTGCCGTCGCCGCCGAGGGTGACGATCGCACCCACCCCGGCGGCGGCGAGCAGCCCGGCGGCCGCGGTGGAGTCCGACGCCCAGCCGTGGGCCCGGTGGCCGAGGGGCTCCATGGCGACCGGCGGGCGGCCGCCGTCGACCGCGGCGGCCACGATCCCGGCGTTGTCGGCCAGGTACACCACCGTGTCGACCCCGGCCGCGGCCAGGCCGTGGAGCACCCGGCGGACGATCGAGGCCTTCTCGTGGTTGGGGACCACCGAGGCATGGGCGGTGAGGCGGCGGATGTCCCGGCCCGCCGCCGGGTTCGCGATGAGGCCGACCGTCGCGGGCATCGCCTGGGACCTGCCTACGCACCGGTGCGCAGGCGCTCGTCGAGCTCGGTCAGGAAGCGGGCGGCGGGAGCGCCATCGACGATCCGGTGGTCGAAGGTGAGCGACAGCCACACCATCGGGCGGACCTCGACCCGGCCCTCGACCACCACCGGCTTGTCCACGATCCGGCCGACCCCGAGGATCGCGCACTGGGGCGGGTTCACGATCGGGGTGAACGCGTCGGCACCGAAGCTGCCCAGGTTGGAGATGGTGAACGTGCCCCCGTCGATCTCGTCCAGGGACAGGGTCCCGGCCTGGGCCTTGGCTGCCAGGTCGGCCCTGTCCCGGGCGATCTCGGCCAGCGGGCGGCTGCCGGCGTCGCGGATGACCGGCACGATCAGCCCGTCCTCGAGAGCCACGGCCACGCCCATGTGGACGGCGTCGGGCACGACGATGCCCTGCTCGGTCAGGGTGGCGTTCAGCAGCGGGTGCTCGCCGAGCAGGCCGGCGACGGCCTGGACGAGCAGGTCGGTGTAGGTGAGGCGGAGCCCGGTGGCCGCCTCGAAGCCGGCCGCGTACGCGGCCCGCCTGGCCACCAGCCCACCCGCCTCGACCTCCCGCGCGATGGTGACCTGGGCGGTGGTGCGCAGGCTCTCGCTGAGCCGCTCGGCCACCACCTTGCGGATCCCAGCGAACGGCACCACCTGTCCGGCCGCGCCCACGGCCGAGACCCCGGCGGCGGGCGCCGCCCCGGCCTCGGCCGCGGCGAACGCCTCCACGTCGTCGACCATGATCCGCTTGCCAGGGGCGCTCGGCGGGACCAGGGCGATGTCGACCCCGAGCTCCCTGGCCCGGCGGCGGGCGGCCGGCGACGCCGGCGCTCCCCCGCCGCGCTCCCAGCCCGCCCCACCCGCCGAGGCCGGGGCGGCGGCTGCCGGGGCGGCGGCACCGGCGCCCGGCGCTGCCGGGGCGGCGGCACCGGCGGCGGCCGCTGCCGGGACGGCGGGACCGGCGGCCGGGGTGGCGGCCAGCTCCTCGGCGGGCGGGAACTGGTCGCCTGCCGCGCCGATCAGGGCGAGCAGCGCTCCGACCGGCAGCTCGCGGCCGGGCTCGGCCACCACCCGGCCGAGGATCCCGGAGGCGGGCGCGGGCACGACCGCAGCGATCTTCTCGGTGGACAGCTCGAACAGGTCGGCGCCCTCCTCGACCGGGTCGCCCTCCCCCTTCAGCCACTTGGTCACGGCGCCCTTCTTCATCGCCATGCCGAGCTTCGGCATCCGCACCTCGGTGATCACCGCGCTGCCCGGCTCACAGGGTGGCCCGTACCGCCTCGGCGATCCGTTCGGGCGTGGGGATGTAGAAGTCCTCCAGCACCGGCGAGAACGGCACCGGGGTGTGCGGTGCGGTCACGAGCTGGGGCGGGGCGTCCAGGTGGTCGAATGCGCGCGTGGCGACCAACGCGGCGATGTCGGTGGCCATGGAGCAGCGCGGGTTGTCCTCGTCGACCACGACGAGCCGGCCGGTCTTGGCCACCGAGGCCAGGATCGCCTCGTCGTCCAGGGGCGACAGGGTGCGCGGGTCCACCACCTCGACCTCGACGCCGTCGGCGGCCAGCGCGTCGGCCGCCTCCAGCGCCATGTGGACCATCCTGCCGATGGCGACCACGGTGGCGCCGTCGCCGGCGCGCTTGACGTCGGCCCGGCCGAGCTCCACCAGGTACTCGCCCTCTGGCACCTCGCCGCTCACGTCGTACAGCAGCTTGTGCTCGAAGAACAGCACCGGGTCGTCGTCGCGGATGGAGGCGGCGAGCAGCCCTTTGGCGTCGGCCGGGGTCGAGGGGACGACCGTCTTCAGCCCTGGCATGTGGGTGAACACCGAGTAGTGGCAGCCCGAGTGCTGCCCGGCTGCCCGGAAGCCGGCGCCGATCATGGTGCGGATGACCATCGGCACCCGCGCCCGCCCGCCGAACATGTACCTGAGCTTGGCGCCCTGGTTGAAGATCTGGTCCATGCAGACGCCGAAGAAGTCGACGAACATCAGCTCGGCGACCGGACGCAGCCCGGTCGCGGCCGCGCCCACGGCGGCGCCGATGTACCCGGACTCCGAGATCGGCGTGTCGAGCACGCGGTCGCGGCCGAACTGCTGCACCAGCCCCTTGGTGACCCCGAGGACCCCGCCCCAGGCGTCGTCCTGCTCGAACCCGGGGACGGTGGCGCCCCCGGCCACGTCCTCGCCCATCAGCACGACGTCGGGGTCGCGGGCCATCTCGACGGCCAGGGCCTCGTTGACGGCCTCCCTGAAGGTGATCGTGCGGGTGGTGACGGCCATGGCGGACCCCCCTTTACCGGTAGGTGACGTACACGTCGGTGAGCAGGTCCTCAAGGGGCGGCTGCGGGCTCTGCTCGGCGAACGCGATCGCCTCGTCGACCGCGACCTCGGCGGCCCGGTCGTGCTCCTCGACCTGCTCGGCGGTGAGCAGCCCGCGGTCCACCGCCTGCTTGGCGAAGTAGGTCAGCGGGTCGTGCTCGCGGTAGGCAGCCGACTGCTCGGCGGTCCGGTAGGTGACCTGGTCGCCCTCGAAGTGGCCGAAGTACCGCCAGGTCTTGGCCTCGATCAGGCTGGGGCCGTCGCCCCGGCGGGCGCGGGCGACCGCCTCCCCGGCTGCCTCGTACATCGCGACCACGTCGTAGCCGTCGACCGAGATGCCGGGGATGCTGTAGGAGGCGGCCCGGTCGGCGATGGAGCTCGCCGCGCAGTGGTAGCCGACCGGGGTCGACTCCGCGAAGCCGTTGTTCTCGGCCACGAACACCACCGGCAGCTTCCAGATCGCTGCCAGGTTCATGCCCTCGTGGGTGGTGCCCTGCTCGGCGGCGCCGTCGCCGAAGAAGCAGACGCACACCGCGCCGGTGCCCTTGCGCTTGGCGGTCAGGCCCGCCCCGCAGGCCAGCGGCGGGCCACCACCGACGATGCCGTTGGCGCCGAGCATCCCCTTTGACACGTCGGCGATGTGCATCGAGCCGCCCTTGCCCTTACAGGAGCCGTCCACCCGACCGAACAGCTCGGCCATCATCGGGCCGAGCTCGACGCCCTTGGCGATGCAGTGCCCGTGCCCGCGATGGGTGGAGGTGATGAAGTCGCGGTCCTCCAGGTGGGCGCAGACCCCGACCGCGACCGCCTCCTCCCCGGCGTACAGGTGCACGAAGCCGGGGATCCGGCCGTCGGCGAACAGCTTCGCCACCCGCTCCTCGAAGGCCCGGATGCGCACCATCCGGTCGTAGATCCAGAGGGCCTTGTCCTGGGTCAGCTCCATGGCTCCCCTCCCCGCGCCTGTCCCTGCCAGCAATCAGGTTGTCATGTTGTGGGAGGGCTGGACAGGGGGTGATCGTCCCAGAGCCCGTGCCGCTCGACGAAGCCGACCTTGCCGACGCTCAAGTCTTCCAGGCCTGCCATCGCCGCTCCTCCCGCTCCGCCCTGGGCACCGCACCGTGCTTGGACGGTACGGCCGGGCAGCGACGGCAGTCCAGTCGCGCGAACGCCGCAGAGCGCCCGACGGGCGGAGCCGGGCTACCGCGCCGCGGCGGTCCTCATCGGGCGGCCGGGCGCGGCGCGGGGCCGTCCCGGCGGGCGGCCCGTGGCTTGGGCGCCAGGGCCCCGGGCACGAGCGTCTCGAGCAGCTGCCGGGTGGTCGCGGCGACCTCCTCGACGGCCGCGGTGAACGCCGGCTCGTTGGCCCGGGACGGCTGCCGGTAGCCGCTGACCTTGCGGACGAACTGCAGCGCGGCGGCCCGGATCTCCTCGTCGGTGGCGTCCGCGTACGGGGCGCGGAGCGTCTTGATGCTGCGGCACATGCGGTCACCCTACCCCCCGCGCCCGCGGCGGGCCAGGTCGCCGACGTGCCAGCGGCTGGGGGGGTCCAGGTCCGGTCGGCCAGGGCCTGCATCGCGCACGGCCTGCGGACCGGCGTAGGGGGGCATGCGCGCCGTCCGGTCCACCCGCACCGCGGTCACGGCTGCGGGGCGGGTACCTGGCGGCTCAGGACCCGGTCCACCCGCACCGCGGTCACGGCTGCGGGGCGGGTACCTGGCGGCTCAGGACCCGCCCGGCCAGGTTCTCGCCCTGGCCGATGGCGCCCAGGCCGACCAGCAGGTGCAGGACCTGGATCAGCCAGTGGGCCGAGCCGGGCAGCAGCCGGTCCTGGGTGAGCCCGAGGACGGGCACGACCAGGCCCCAGACCACGGCCAGGGCCACCAGGCCGGGCTGCACGCCGGCCCTGGCGGCCAGCGCCGCCATGACCCACAGGCAGAGCACGAGCATGAACCCGATCAGCTGGTGGACCGGGATCAGGCCGCGGGCGTTGCCGGTCCAGAACAGCACGCCCAGCACGACGAGGACGAGCCCGGTGAGCCGCATGAGGATGCGGACGATCGTGGTGGCGGTCTTCACGGATGCCTCCTGGTGGTCGGGCGGGGCCGGTCCCGGCGGGACCGGCCGCCTCGCCGGTGATCCTCCCGCGACCGCTCGCGGCCGTCGTCAGGCAGACGGAGGCTACCGGCCTGCGCCGCGGGACGCAGACGCGGGCCGCCCGGCTACGCCCGCCGCGGTACGCGCGGCACCTGCCCGCGGCCGATGACGCGGGCCGGCCCGATGGCCTACCGTGCCCCTATGAGCGCGAGCGACGCCCCGAGGCGGCCGGCGGCCGGCTGGCCGCGGCTGCTCGAGGGCTGGCCGGCCGACGCGGCCATCGCCCTGGTGGCTGGCGTGGTCCAGGTCATGGGCACGTCGTTCGCTGCCCACAACCAGCCGGCCAGCAGGGCGCTCGACGCGGTCGGGCTCGCCCTGCTCGCAGCGGGGCCGGTCGCGACCCTGGCCAGGCGCCGCCGCCCGGTGGCCGTGCTCGCCTTCGCGTTCGCGGTCACCCTGCTCTACTCGCTGCTGGACTACCCGCAGGGACCGATCTTCCTCGCCCTGATCGTCGCGTTCTTCACTGCGGTGCTGGCCGGCCACCGGCTGGCCGCCTGGCTCTTCCTCGGCGCCGGGTACGTGGCCTTCCTGTGGCTCGGCCCGCTGCTCGGCGACGGGCCGCTGCCCGGCCCGGCCCCCGCCGCCGGCCTGGCCGCGTGGCTGCTGGTGCTCGGCGCCGGGGCCGAGATCCTGCGCGTGCGTCGCGCCTACCTGCGCGCGACCGAGCAGCGGGCCGTCGAGGCCGAGCGGACCCGGGAGGAGGAGGCCCTGCGCCGGGCCAGCGAGGAGCGCCTGCGCATCGCCCGCGAGCTGCACGACGTGCTCGCCCACAACGTCTCCCTAATCAACGTGCAGGCCGGCGTCGCCCTGCACCTGATCGACGAGCGGCCCGAGCAGGCCCGCACCGCGCTGATCGCGATCAAGCAGGCCAGCAAGGACGCGCTGCGGGAGGTGCGCTCGACCCTGGGCGCGCTGCGAGGGGTCGACGAGGAGCCGCCCCGCTCCCCCACGCCGAGCCTGGCCGGCCTGGACGACCTGGCCGCCCGGGTCGCGGTGGCCGGGCTCGAGGTGCGCACGCAGGTCGACGGCGACCCCCGGCCGCTGCCAGCCGGCGTCGACCTGGCCGCCTTCCGGATCGTGCAGGAGGCGCTGACCAACGTCGCCCGCCACGCCGGGCCGGCCACGGCCACCGTCCAGGTGACCTACGGCGAGCGTGACCTCACCGTGCAGGTCGACGACGACGGCCGCGGCACGCCCGGAAGCCCCGGCCCGGGCGGCAGCGGGATCCTCGGCATGCGCGAGCGCGCCACCGCCCTGGGCGGCGAGCTCCAGGCCGGGCCGCGGCCGGGCCGGGGCTTCCGGGTGCTGGCCCGGCTCCCCCTGGACGGTGCCACGTGACCCCGGCGGGCGGCGCCCCGGCCGGGCCAGGGCTCCCGGAGGGGTCCGGGGAGCGGTGGCCAGGCGGCCCGGGGGTCCCGGAGGGGCCCGGGGAGCGGTGGGCAAGCGGGCCCGGGGTCCCGGAGGGGCCCGGGGAGCGGTGGCCGGGCGGCCCGGCGGTCCGGGTCCTGCTCGTCGACGACCAGGTGCTGGTCCGCTCGGGGTTCCGGGCGCTGCTGGACGCCGAGGCGGGCATCGAGGTGGTCGGCGAGGCCGGCGACGGCGAGGAGGCGGTACGGCTCGCGTCGGCGCTCGCGCCCGACGTGGTGCTCATGGACATCCGCATGCCAGGGCTGGACGGCCTGGCCGCCACCCGGATGATCGCGGCCGACGACCGCCTCGCCCAGGTCCGGATCGTGATCCTCACCACCTTCGAGCTGGACGAGTACGTCTTCGAGGCGATCCGCGCCGGCGCGAGCGGCTTCCTGGTCAAGGACACCGAGCCGGCCGACCTGATCCGCGGGGTGCGGGCGGTCGCCCGCGGTGACGCGCTGCTGTCGCCGGGGGTCACCCGGCGGCTGATCGAGGAGTTCGCGGCCAAGGCCAAGGAGCCCCCGCGCTCGCCCGGGTTCGACGCCCTCACCGACCGGGAGCGCGAGGTGATGGCGCTGGTGGCGGCCGGGCTGTCCAACGACGAGATCGCCGGGCGGCTGGTGGTGAGCCCGGCCACGGCCAAGACCCACGTGAGCCGGGCGATGGTGAAGCTCGGCACCCGCGACCGGGCCCAGATGGTCGTGCTCGCCTACGAGTCCGGCCTGGTCCGCCCGGGCTGGCTCGACTGACCGTCCGCACCCACACCACTACGCCGAGCGCCGACGGACGCGCTCCGACGCCTACCGCGGGTGCGGTAGCGCGGCCGGGGTGCCTGCCGCAGCGAGGGTAGCCGAAGAGCCTCCCGCGGGCCGACGACGCGCGTCGGCCGGCCCGCCACCATGGGTGCAGCCCCGCCGCGGCCCACCCGACCCGGGTCGCCGCACCGGCGACGGCAGCACGAGGAGGCTCACATGGACGCGACCAGCATGATCATCGACACCCACACCGGCGTGGAGCGCGCCTTCGCAACCTACGACCAGGCCGAGGGCAGCCGCCGCCGCCAGTACCTGGCGGTGCGGGCCATCGCCGACGCCCTCGCGGCCCACGCCGCGCTCGAGCAGGAGCTGCTCTACCCGGCCCTGCGCGAGCAGACCGGCCGCCACGACGCCGAGATCGAGCGCCAGCTCGAGCAGGCCCACCTGCTGGACCTGCTGCTGATCGAGCTCGGCGGCATGGTCCCCGGCGACCACCACTACGACGCCAAGGTGCGCCTGCTGCTCGAGCTGTTCCGCCAGCACGCCCGCGACCAGGAGCTGTTCCTGGTCCCGGAGCTGCGCCGGCGGCTCGACGGCGAGCAGCGCGAGCGGCTCGGCGGCGAGCTGGCCGAGCGGGTCGGGCAGCTGGTGGGCAGGTGAGCCCGGTGCAGCGCACGGCGACCCGCCTGGTCCGGGGCTAGGACCCTCCACGATGCTGCCTCCGCCGTTGCCGGGTCATCCACCGCCGGTGGTCTTCCTCGTCCAGGTAGTCCATCCAGGCCAGCCCGGCGATCAGCCCCACCGCGCAGAGCCCCACGAGCAGGGCCGCGACCAGCAACGTCAGCCTCCAAGCAGTGCTGGTGAATCCGAGGCTGAGGCTAGGAGAGCCAAAGATCCTGAAGTGACACAATCCGTGCCACCTGCCGCCTACCCGTCGAACAGGTTGAGGCGGCGAGCCAGGCTGCGGAGGCCGGGCGCTGCCTGGCGCCGGCCGCGCCGCAGCAGGCTGCGGACGAGTTCGCGGACCAGCATGTTGTAGCGAAGCCCCTCGGGATTGAACCGCTCGGCGATGAGCAGCGCGCGCACCGCGTCGCCGTCCTTCCGGCGCAGGCTGTAGGCGTGCGCGAGCTGGACGTGATGGGTGGACCGTCGTTCCAGGGACGGCAGCCCGGTAGCGTCGACGGCCACGGCTCGGCGCAGCGCCCCCGTCGGGTCGCCGAACTCGAGCAGCACGGCGACATCATGGATCGCCACATTGGTCGGCCCAAAGGTCAGCCAGTAGTCGTTGCGATCGGCCCCGAGCCGATCGGCGGAGGCGCGCGCCTCATCGAGGAACCCGAACGCGGCTGCACGGTCGTTCCCGCGAGCAGCAGCGACCGCGCCCACCAGGTGCAGGGCACCGTACACCGACAACCCCTCCGGCGTCGGATCGCGTAACTGCGGCCGCAGGTCGGCCGCAGTCGCGGTCGCCACGTCATGGACCTCGTCGAGGTTGTCCACCCGCAACACCGCGTGGCACACGCGCCACGCGCTCGCCGCCACGAGAAGGTGGTCATCGGCGTGCTGGGCAGCGAGCAGGCTGTGGTGCGCCGCGATCCATGACAGATCGGGCTCGCCGAGCCGGGCCGCCACCTCTTGCGCGAGCTGGCAGACCGTTGCAAGCACCCGGTTTGCTCTGCGCTGCTCGCTGCCTGCGGTCGCGCCCGCGGTGAGCCGGGCCTCGGTGACGAGACCTGGCAGCAGGGGGATCACGGCCGAGTAGCAGTTCGGCTCGGCCTGCCACAGCCGACCCGCGTCCAGCACGTCACGCCGCAACGTCCCGAGAGCGCGGGGCTGGACCATGTGGTCGTCCTGGTCCTGCTGGGCCGCCCTCGCCCGTAAGGCGGTCAGCGCGCCGCGCAAGGCGGGAACGTGCTCGTGCCCGGGGCCGCCAGACTCCGGGAACCAGGGCTGGCCGGTGAGCTCGCGCACCTCGACGCCGAGGGCGCGGGCGACCTCGAGGAGCGTACGCACCGAGTCCAGGGGGCGGTCGCCACGCTCGATCTTGGTGACCCAGCTCTTGGAGCGGTGCAGCCGCATCGCGAGCCCCTGCTGCGTCAGCCCGAGGCGGCGACGGTGGGCCGCGATGCGCTCGCCGATTCGCAGATCCTGACTCGTCGGCACTGGCACGCTGCGCCTCCCTGCGCCTCCTTGCGCCTGCATCCAACCGGCTGGCAGCCACCCTAGCACCGGCCGGACGGGCAGACCCAACGCCCGGAAACGTGCTGGCAGGGCAGGGTAGACTGCCCCCAGGCAGAAGGGGTGGACACGGGTGACCGCCGCCGTGGCCACAGCCGGCGGGGACGTACTGGCCGAGGCGCTGGTGGCCGAGGCGCTGGTGGCCGAGGCGCGGCGTCAGGGGCTGTAGAGGGCCTCGATCTCCGCGGTGTACTTGGTATGGATCACCCGCCGCTTGAGCTTCAGGGTCGGGGTCAGCTCCTCGCTCTCGGCGGTCCACTCCGCTGGCACGACCATGAACCGCTTGACCTGCTCGATGCGCGACAGCCGCTGGTTGGCGGCGTCGACCGCACGCTGCAGCTCCTCGAGCACGCGCGGGTCGCGCGCGAAGCCGGCCAGGGCCTCGAAGGCGACGCCCTGCTGCTTCGCCCAGCCAGGCGCGACCTCGTGGTCGAGCACGACCAGCGCGACCACGTAGGGCCGGCCGTCGCCGAAGGCGAGCGCCTGGCCGACCAACGGGTGCTCCTTCAGCATGTTCTCGATGTTGGCCGGCGACAGGTTCTTGCCGCTCGAGGTGATGATCAGCTCTTTCTTGCGGTCGACGACCCGCAGGTAGCCGTCGTCGTCGAGCTCGCCGACGTCGCCGGTGTGCAGCCAGCCGTCGGCGTCGACCAGGTCGGCGGTGGCGTCGGGACGGTTGTGGTAGCCGGGCGTGTTGATCGGGCCGCGCACCAGCACCTCGCCGTCGCTGTCGAGCCGCACCTCGACCCCTGGCAGGGCCGTGCCGACCGAGCCGATCTTCAGCTTCTCGGGCGGGTTGCCGGTGGCGACCCCGCTGGTCTCGGTCATGCCGTAGACCTCGATGAGCGGCAGGCCGATGGCGGCGAAGAACTCGGCCACGTCGACCGGGAGCGGCGCCGCGGCACTCGAGGCGAACTGGCACCGGTCGAGCCCCAGCGCGGCCCGGACCTTGGCCAGCACGAGCCGGTCGAGCGCCGCGTGCCTGGCCCGAAGGGCGAGCGGGACCGACGCGCCCTGCTGCTGGCGCCGGACCACGTCGAACCCGGCGCCCACGGCAGCCTTGGCGAGCTTGCGCCTGCGGTCGTCGGGCTCGGCGGCGAGCTTGGCGTTGATGCCGGCCCGCACCTTCTCCCACACCCGGGGCACGCCGAAGAAGAACGTCGGCCGGGCCTGGCGCACGTACTCGATGGCCTGGGCCGGGTCGGGGCAGAACCACACGTTGGCCCGCTTCTGCAGCGGGTCGTAGATCGACAGGACCCGCTCGGCGATGTGGGCCAGCGGCAGGTAGGAGACCGAGGTGAGCCCGTCGGGCAGGCCGGTCAGCCGGTCCAGCGCGGCGCACTCGTACAGCAGGTTCCGGTGGGTCAGCACGACCCCCTTGGGCGGCCCGGTCGTGCCCGAGGTGTACAGCAGCGTCAGCGGGTCGTCGGGCCGGACCTGGGCGCGCAGCTCGTCGAAGCGGCCCGGCTCGGCGGCCAGGGCCTCCCGGCCCCGGGCGGCCAGCTCGTCGAAGGCGATCGTGCCGCGCTCGTCCGCGAAGTCCTCGGCGTCCTCCAGGAGCACCAGGTGCTCGAGCGCGGGCAGCTCCTGGCGGACCTCCAGCCAGCGCTTGGCCACGTCGCGGTTCTCGAGCACGGCGACCTTGGCGGCGCAGTGGGCGGCGCAGTAGCGGATCTGCTCGGGGGCGAGGGTGGCGTAGAAGGTGGAGGGGGTGGCGCCGGCGTGGACGGCGGCCTGGTCGGCGATGACGTGCTCGGGCCGGTTGGCGCCTGAGCATAGGCACGGGCCGACCCGTGGTAAAGGGCGCCCTGGCGCGGTCAGCAGCGGGAACGCCCGAGGCGACCGCTTGGCTCCCTGCGCCCGGGCCCGGTCAGATCGACACCCAATCGGTCACGAACGGCGCCACCGGTACCGGCCGCCGGACCCGGCACTGCAGCCGGACGGGGCCGGCATCCAGCTCGGCCACGGCGAAGCAGCCGAGCTCGTCCGCCTCCACGGTGACCACGCCGCCCGCATGCCTGACCCGGACCTCGGCCGGCCCGGGGGGCACGAGCTGGCCGATGAGCTGGCGCCGGGTGCCGCTGCCGGCGACCTCGACCTCCACGGTCAGGCCGGGCGCGGTGAAGGTCAGGAGCCGCGGCCCGGAGGAGCCCCGCACGGTCGCGAGCTCGCGGTGGTCGACCAGCGAGTCGAAGGCCAGCTCGGCGAGCTCGGCGTCAACGGTCCGCCAGGTCAGGCTCGCCTTGGCCGCCTCCCGCACCCGTTGCGGGACCGGGTCGGCCTGCCGAATCGCCGAGCGCAGCTCCTCGAGCAGCGACGCGTCCTCGTCGCCGAGCCCGGTGCCGCCAGCCTCGTCGCTCAACACCCACCCACGCTTTCCGTCAAGTCAGTATCCAGAGCACGAAGCACCGCTCCTGATACACCCCGGTTCTACACCTGATTGTCCCGGCCCGGTGGCGTTGCCTGCGGCCGTGCCGGTCGGCAGCATGCCCGAGGACCGTCGCCAGACCGGCGCCCGGCGCCGCCCGAACGGGAGGGACCCATGACACAGACCGTCGCCTCGATCATCGGCGGGCAGGCCCGCAGCGGCGGCGCCGGGGGCCCCCGGCGCATCCTGACCAACCCGGCCCGCAGCAACCAGGTGACCTGCCTCGCTCGGCCCGGTGCTGGTGCACGAGTCGGTCCACGACGACTTCCTGGCCCGCTTCACCACCGCGACCGACGTCGGCGCCGACCTCGACTTCCGCCTGGCGGTTGACACCAACGGGTAGCTTCCGGCACCTTCAGGGCATGACCGGCGTCCTGCTCACCCGCGACCGTGCACTCGACCATGGGCGTGTGGTCTCGTGCGCCTGTCTGCAGGCCCGGCGGTCCCCCCTGGCGGCATAGCGCCGGAGGCAGCGGCGACCGCTCGGGCCCCGGCCGACCCCAGGCCCTCGGGCGAGCCCGCCCGCGCATACAAAGGACGACCCGCCATGCTGGCGACCCGGACCGCCGACCCCTGGAACGACACCGACGTCATCGACGCCAGAGCTCCCCGCTTCAACCAGGCCGTCGTGGGCCTGGTCAGCCTTGCCGCCGTGCTCACCGGGTGGTGGTGGCTGCTCGCCCTGCTCGCGCTCCAGCTCGCGCTCGGCCTGACCCTCGGCCGCCGCTTCTGCCTGCCCTGCCTGGTCTACTTCGAGGTGGTGCAGCCCCGGCTCGGCGAGGGACCGGTCGAGGACGCCCGACCGCCGCGCTTCGCCAACATGGTCGGCGTCGCCTTCCTGACCGCCGCGTCAGCCGCCTACCTGGCCGGGCAGCACGGCGTCGGCGCGACCCTGGGCGGGATCGTGGCCGCGCTCGCGCTGCTGGCCGCGGCCACCGGGCTGTGCGTGGGCTGCGAGGCCTACCGCCTGCTGGCCCGGGCCCGGGGCGTCCGGCCCGGCGGCGTGGGCGCCGTCGACCTCGGCGAGCTGGGCGCTGCCCTCGCCCCGCAGACGCTGGTGCAGTTCACCCACCCGCTGTGCAGCGACTGCCACGAGCTGGAGGGACGGCTGCGGCGTGACGACCGCCCGCTGGTCACCGTGGACGTGTCCGAGCGGCCCGACCTCGCCCGCCGCTACCACGTCACCGTGGTCCCCACCGCGTTCACGGTCGCCGGCGACGGCACCGTCCTCGAACGCCTGGCCTGAACCCGTCGCACCGCGGTCGTGCGCGCCCGCGCTACCATACCTCGGTGCGGCTGTCCTGCGAGCGCGGGCACCTGCTGCCCGTACACGTGGGGACCTGAGGACCGCCGGGCGGCCCACGGCGGCGGCCGGGTGCGGCACAATGCGACCATGATCGTGGACTGCGCGGTGTACGAGAACGGCGCACGGCGCCCGGGCGAGGTCGGACTCAAGGACGCCTACGAGGCAGCCGCCAAGGGCGCGTTCGTGTGGATCGGGCTGCACCAGCCGACCGAGGAGGAGTTCGACTCGGTCCGGCGGGAGTTCAACCTGCACCCACTGGCCGTCGAGGACGCCATCCAGGCCCACCAGCGGCCCAAGCTCGAGGTCTACGACGACTCGCTGCTGGTGGTGCTCAGGCCGGGCCGCTACGTCGACCACGACGAGGTCCTCGACTTCGGCGAGATCCTGCTGTTCGTCGGCGACGGCTTCGTGGTCGCGGTGCGGCACGGCCTGACTAAGGCCCTGGCCCAGGTCAGGGCCAGGTTCGAGGCCCGCCCGGAGCTGTTGCGCTGCGGGCCGAGCGGGGTGATGTACGCGATCCTCGACCACGTCGTGGACAACTACGTCCCGGCTGTGGAAGGCATCGACCAGGACATCCGCGAGATCGAGCACCAGGTCTTCTCCGGCCAGGGCGGCTCGGCCGAGCGGATCTACAAGCTGCAGCGCGAGGTGCTCGAGTTCTACCGGGCGACCGCGCCGCTGCTCGACCCCCTGGGGCGGCTGGCCAGCGGCCGCCTCCCCCACGTCGACCCCGAGATGCAGGAGTACTTCCGCGACGTCTACGACCACGCGATGCGGGTCGTCGAGCAGGTCGACGGGTTCCAGCGCCTGCTCAACAACGCGCTCGAGGCCAACGCCACCCAGGTGACCCTGCGCCAGAACGAGGACGTCCGCAAGATCTCGGCCTGGGTGGCGATCATCGCGGTGCCCACGATGATCGCCGGGATCTACGGCATGAACTTCGACCACATGCCCGAGCTGACCTCGACGTTGGGCTACCCGGTCGTCCTCGGCGTGATGGTGGCGGCCTGCGCGGTGCTGTACCGGATGTTCCGCCGCAGCGGCTGGCTCTAGTGCGGCGCCGACCGGGCAGAGCCTCCTTGGGGAGCCGCTAGGCGCTGGGCCGGGTCACTGGACGGTGACCGCGCAGCTCGACAGGCCCCGCTTCTCGAGATAGCGCTGGTGGTGCTCCTCGGCCAGGTAGAACTGGGAGGTCGGGGTGATCTCGGTCACGACCGGCCGGCGGAAGCGCGGCTGGGCCTGCTCCTTGCTCTCCTTGGCGGCCAGCTCCTGCTCGGGGCTGTGGAAGAAGACCGCCGACCGGTACTGCTCGCCGACGTCGGGTCCCTGCCGGTTGAGGGTGGTCGGGTCGTGCAGCTTCCAGAAGGCGTCCAGGAGCTGCTCGTAGGAGACCTGCTCGGGGTCGAAGTCGACCTGCACGACCTCGGCGTGCCCGGTCCGGCCGGTGCACACGTCCTTGTAGCTCGGGTTCACCATCGTCCCGCCGAGGTAGCCGGCCTTGGTCGCCACCACCCCCGGGATCTGCCGGAACGCCGCCTCCACCCCCCAGAAGCAGCCCGCCCCGAACGTCGCCCGCTCTACCGCCACGCTGTCGCCTCCTCGGTCGTCCCCCGGCACGCTCCAGTGTGCCTCACAGTGCAACCAGCTGCGGCGCCACGCGCATTCCGGCCAGGACGCCCGCGACGCCAGCCGTCAGCTCCGGGAGGCGTGAGAAGGGGGATCCGTGGTATCCAAGGTGGCATGCCTCTTGCTTCCAAAGCTGGTCCCGTTGTGTCCGGCGACGGCGTCACCTTCCAGCTCCGCAGCGCCAGCCCCGACCTGGCCGCGGCCTGGCTGTTCCAGGAGGTCGCCATGCCCCGCGGCGGCTGGAGCCTCGAGCCCGACGGCAACGGCGGGCCGTGGCGGCTGCGCTTCCCGCGCCCGGCCGTCGACCGGATGGAGTACCTGATCGAGCTGCTCCACGGCGACGGGCGCAGCGAGCTGGTGTGCGACCCCGCCAACCCGCTGCGTGCCCCCGGCCCGTTCGGCGACAAGTCGGTCATCGAGTTTCCCGAGTACCGGCCGCCGGGCTGGGTGGTCCCGGCCGGCCCGCCGGCCGGGACCACCACCGACCTCGAGATCGACGTCCCCTCCCTGAGCGGGCGGGTGCGGGCCGCGCTCTGGACCAGCCCTGGTGGACAGCGCGATGCGCGGCTGCCCCTGCTGGTCGCCCACGACGGCATCGAGTACGCGCAGTACTCGAGCCTCACCCTGATGCTCGACCGGCTCTCCCACCGCGGCACGCTGCCGCCGATGCGGGCCGCCCTGCTCCACCCGATGCGGCGCGACGAGCACTACTCGGCCTCCGAGGCCTACGCCGAGGCGCTCGCCGCTGAGGTGCTGCCGTTCCTGGCCACGGTGGCGCCGGCGCCCCCGGGCCGCCGCTTCCGGGTCGGGATGGGCGCCAGCCTCGGCGCGCTCGCCATGCTGCACGCCCACCGCCAGCGCCCGGCGACCTTCGGCGGGCTGTTCCTGCAGTCGGGCAGCTTCTTCCACCACCGCTACGACCACCACGACATCGGCTTCGAGCACTTCCAGCGCATCCGCCGGTTCATGGACCGCGTCCACGCCGACCGGGAGTGGGGCCACCCGATCCCGGTCGTGCTGACCTGCGGCGGTGTCGAGCTGAACCTGCCCAACAACCGGGCCACCAGCCTGGTGCTGCGCCGCCAGGGCTACCCGGTGCGCTTCGCCGCCAGCCGCGACGCGCACAACTGGACCGCCTGGCGGGATATGTTCGACCCGCACCTGGTGAGCCTGCTGAAGGAGCTGTGGGGATGAGGCGCGACGACTGGGCGGTCGAGTCGCCGGCGATCGGCACGGGCGGCGTGGTCGCCTACGGCCATTACGGGCGGCCGCTGCTGGTCTTCCCGTCCGACGGCGGGCGCCGCACCGACTTCGAGGACCGCGGCATGCTCACCGCCATCGGCGACCTCGTCGAGGCGGGCCGGGTCAAGGTCTACTGCGTGGACAGCTTCGACGACCAGAGCTGGCGCAACGACACCCTGTCGCTCGAGGAGCGCGCCCGCAAGCACGGCCTGTACGAGGACTGGATCGTCAACCACGTGGTCCCGCGGGCCCACGCCGACTGCGGCGGCGCCACCGAGGTGCTGCTCACCGGGTGCAGCTTCGGCGCCTACCACGCCGCCAACTTCGCGCTCAAGCGGGCCGACCTGTTCCCGCTCGCGATCTGCATGAGCGGGGTGTACGACGTGGCGGCGGTGGGCGGCACCTGGGAGCGGGGCGACGCCGTCTACTTCAACAACCCCATGGACTACATGGCCAACGCCGACGGCGACCACCTGGGGTGGCTGCGGCGCCAGGTCAGCCTGGTGCTGGTCTGCGGCCAGGGCATGTGGGAGGACACCACCGGCGCGCTCGAGAGCACCAAGCGGTTCGCGGGCGTGCTGGCCGCCAAGGGCATCCCCCACGAGCTCGACCTGTGGGGCCACGACGTCCCCCACGACTGGCCCTCCTGGCGGGCGCAGCTCGCCCATCACCTCCCGCGATTCTGCTAAGCACCTGCTCAGAAGTCCTGTCCGTAACTTGACGGGAAGGCCCTGGTCGCTGACCCGGGTTATGGGCAGAACTTCTGGTGACCTGCTTAGACGCCGGCCATCGTCTCGGCGGTGAGGTGCTCGACGACCGCCTCGAAGCTGCCGGTGTGCTCGAAGACCGCAAGCTGGCGGTCGGCGCTGGTGCCCTCGCGCAGGATGGTGTGCAGGTACTCCACGTCGGCGCGGGAGCCGAGCTCGTCGACCACGTCGTCGACGAACTCGAGCAGCTCGATGGCGAGGTCGCGCATGGGGACCTCGGTGAGCTTGCCGAAGTCGATCAGCTTGCCGTCGATGCCGTGGCGGACCGCGCGCCACTTGTTCTCGGCCACCAGGGTCGGCAGGTACTTGCGGAACCCGAGGTTCTGGGCGCGCAGCTTCAGCAGCTTGGCGCAGATGGCCTGGATGAGGGCTGCCACGCAGACGACCTCGTCGACCCGGGTGATCGCGTCGCAGACCCGGAACTCGACCGTGGGGTACTGCCAGTGCGGCCGCAGGTCCCACCAGATCTTCTTGCCGTTGTCGATGCAGTTGGTCTTGATCAGCAGCTCGACGTGGTTGTTGAAGTCGTCGTAGGAGCCGAACTCGGGCGGGATGCCGGTGCGCGGGAAGCGCGACCAGATGACGCTCCGGTAGGACTTGAGCCCGGTCTTGCGCCGCAGCCAGAACGGGCTCGAGGTGGACAGGGCGAGCAGGTGGGGCAGGAAGTAGCGCGCCTCGTTCATGACCTCGACGCGCGCCTCCGGGTCGGGGATGCCGACGTGGACGTGCATGCCGAAGATCAGGAGCTCCCTGACCACGTCCTGCATCTCGGCCTCGAGCAGCTTGTAGCGCTCGATCTCGGTGATGCGCTGGTCCTGCCAGCGGGAGAACGGGTGGGTGCCGGCCGAGACGATCCGCAGCCCGTCCGGGGCGAGCAGGCCGGCCAGGGCGCCCCGCAGGCGCACGACCTCGGCCCGCGCCTCGCCGACGTTCTGGCAGATCCTGGTGCCCACCTCCACCACCGACTGCAGCATCTCGGCCTTGACGTCCTCGCCGAGCAGCGGCCGGGCGGCGGCGAGCAGCGTGTCGATATGGGCCCGCAGCTCCCCGTCGGAGTCGATGATCTGGAACTCCTCCTCGATGCCGATCGTGAGTCGCGGCTCGGTCACAGCGATCCCTCCACCACGTAGGCGGGCACGATGCTTCCAGCGCCCGCGGTGACGTTGAGCAGCGCGGACGACGACAGCCGGGTGAGCGTGCCCACGACCCTCCCGTCGAACAGGTACGGGTCCATGTCGACCGCGAGGTCGAGCAGGTGCAGGCCCTCGAGCGCGACCGGGAAAGGCTCCCGGGGCACCGGCACGGCCTCCTGGACAACGTAGGACTGGGTCAGGGCGACGTCGACCGCCTGCTCCCACTCGTGGGCGTCGACCGTCCAGCCGAGCACCACCCCCTTGCCGCCGTACTCGTCGTTGGGCTTGAGCACCAGCTCCCGGGGCCGCTGGCAGGCGTAGGCGGCCAGGTCCTCGATCGGCTGGCCGTGGCGGGTGGTGGGGCCGTGGCGGAGCCTGCGGGTCCAGGGAACGTGCCGCTCGATCGCCTCGCGCTGGGCCGGGGTGTAGAGCCCGGCGTAGCGCTCGTCCGACAGCAGGGCCAGGCTCATCTTCTTGTGCAGCAGCTTGGCCCGGAAGGTGTTGACCACGCAGGCAGCCCCGGCCAGGTAGGCGTCGCGCAGGGCGTGGTGGGCCTCGTCCTCGGTGGCAAGCAGCTCGCTGGTGAGCACCCGGCGGTAGACGAGGTTGACCCGTTCCCCGTCGGCGTACAGGGCGCCGCCCGAGAAGTCCAGGCCGGCCGGGTCGCAGATGTGGGTGCGGACCCCGCGCGACTCGAACCACTCCCGGAACATCTCGAACTCGGCCAGGGTCGGCAGGCCGGGCCAGTCGACGATCGCGATCACCGGGGTGTCGCCCCGGCCCCACTGCCCGAAGGCGTGCAGCATGCAGTCGAGCTGGGCCTGACGCACGGGCAGGTGGTGCAGCCGCCACCGCTTGCGGAACACCTCCATGACCGGCAGGCTCTCGAACACCTCGGCGAGCACGTCGCCGTAGGCCATGCCCGCCGGGGACTCGGCGTTGTACTCGACGTAGCGGATCTCGTCGGCGAAGAAGCTGTCGAGCCGGCTCGACGGGGAGGAGGAGCCGCAGCCCGGGTCGGCCAGGGTCAGGCGCTCCTCCTCGGGCGACAGGTCCAGCTCGGCGCGCAGGTCGGCGTCGGTCAGCAGCGCCCGCTCGAGCGCGCCGAGCGCGCCGTAGACGGTCTCGGCGGCGCCCACCGCCCGGTCCCAGCGTGCCTGCTCGATGAGCTGCGGGCGCACCGCGACCGAGAGGGGGTGCTCGCCGAAGTACAGGCCCCGCTCGTGCTGGCCGTCGGCGAGCGCGGCGCAGGTCTCGTTGGCGAGCGTCTGGTCGTCGAGGAGCTCGTGCCAGGCGGCGACGGGATCGTTCACACGTACCTCCACCAGCGGTGCTCGCCCCGCCAGGGCGGGTCAGCCTCGCCCCGCGCGTAGCGCAGGACCAGCTCGCTCATGTGGTGCAGCACCCAGTCGAAGCCCTCGTCCTTGATCGAGAAGTTGTCGAAGTCGGGTGCCGGGTTGAGGAAGTCGATGGCGTACAGCACCCCGTCCTTGACCGCGAGCTCGACGGTGTCCATGTCGTAGCCGAGCGCCCGGGTGAGCGTGCGCGCGTCGCCGATGGCCCGCTCGCGCAGCTCCCCCTCGGGCGGGTTGTCGGTGACGTAACGGTCGAAGAACGGCCGCCTGGGGTCGTAGCGGAACGGCAGCACGTCCTCGCCGATCACGATGCAGCGGACGTAGTCGTCCCAGTCGATGAACTGCTGCAGGATCATCGTCTTCTGCCCCGTCTGGTCGTAGGCGTGGATCAGCTCCTCCATCGAAGACACCACGTACACGTCGCGCCAGCCGCCGCCGGTGTTGGGCTTGAGCACCGCCGGCAGGCCCGTGTAGGCGACGACCGCCTCCCAGTCCAAGGGGTACTGGAGGTTGCGGAGCGACCGGTCCGGGTCGATCCAGCCGATGTACTCCTTGTTGGGCAGCACGATCGTCCTGGGCACCGCCACCCCGAGCTTGCGTGCCAGGGTGCACTCGAAGAACTTCTCGTCGGCCTCCCACCAGAACGGGTCGTTGATGACCGCCGTGCCGAGCAGGGCCGCGCTCTTGAGGTAGGCGCGGTAGAAGGGGACCTCGTGGGAGATCCGGTCGACGACCACCGCGTAGCGGGGCGGCTCCTCCAGCTCGCCGGTGCCCCCGAGCGAGCACATCTCGGCCCGGATGCCGTCCTTCTTGCCCTTCTCGTTCACCACGTCGAGGAACGGCAGCGGGAAGGTGTTCTCGATCCCGACGAGCAGGCCGACGAGCTTGGACATGCAGGCTCCTCTCGAGCGCGGACCGGCGGGTGTCGCCATGGCGGGACGTCAAGCGACACGGCGGTCCACCTGTTGTTGCCCTCGCCACGAGCAAGCCTAACCAGGAGAAGCAGCCTCGGAAAGGGCCTGGCCGGACGCTCGCCGAGCCAGCCCGGACGCCGGCGTCCGCGTGCAAGGGCCGCCGGGCACTATGATCTGGTGGCAGAGCAACCCGCGACCGAGGCGTCGACCATGCTCATCTGCGCGTTTGCCCGCTCGGACCCGGGACGGGTCAGGGAGCAGAACGAGGACAGCCACCACCCGGGCACGACCCTGTTCGCCGTCGCCGACGGCCTGGGCGGCCACTCGGCCGGGGAGGTCGCGTCGGCGACCGCCGTGCGCGTGCTGGCTCGGCTCGACCGCACGCGCCCGGCCACCGTGGAGGAGGCCCAGACCGGGCTGGTGACCGCGTTCGAGGAGGCGAACCGGGCCGTGCGCGACGAGGCCGCGCTCGACCCCACCCAGGCAGGGATGGGCACGACCCTGACCGCCGCCCTGCTCGCCGGCGAGCAGCTCGTCATCGCGCACGTCGGGGACAGCCGCGCCTACCTGCTCCGGCCCGGCGAGTCGCTGCAGCAGCTCACCAGCGACCAGACGGTCGTGGCCGAGATGGTCCGCCAGGGCCGCCTCTCCCGCGACCAGGCCGCCTCGCACCCCTACCGGAGCGTGCTGACCACCGCCATCGGGCTGGAGCAGGAGCTCGAGGTGCAGCTCCCACCGCCGCTCCAGCTGCAGCCCGGCGATCAGCTGCTGCTCTGCTCCGACGGCCTGACCGAGCCGGTCGGCGAGGACGCGATCGCCGAGCTGATGATGTCGTCCCCGGACGGTGACGCCACCTGCGCGGCGCTGATCGACGCCGCCAACGCCGCCGGCGGCCCCGACAACATCACGGTCGTCCTGATCCGGACCGCCACGGGTGACCTGACCGCCTGACGCGGCGGCGCCGGCACCGCGGCCAGGCGGCAGACTTCGCCGGTCCGGCCCATCACCATGAGCAGCGCCTCTGGTGTTTGAGATTCAACCGGTTATCGGTCATCAAGCGGCGACGGAAGCAGGGCCGGAGACGGGTCCGGGCACTGCCGCGAACGTGGGACCAGGCATCTGCCGCGGAGGTCGGTGCGCCTACCGCGGGCCCGACGCAGCGTGCAGAATCGACGCAGGGGGGTAGGCGGCGTGCTCCCGGGGTAGAAGAACCAGATGAGCAGGCGCATGGGCAGCCAAGAGCCGACGAGACCGCTCGGGCCGCACGACCCGCGGCAGGTGCCGACGAGGCCGCTCGGGCCGCACGACCCGCGGGCGGAGACGTCGCGTCTTGGCGGGCCGCCCTGGCCGCCGCAGGAGCGTCAGCGGCCCTCATGGGGCCGCATCGGCCTCGCCTTGCTGGTCGTGGCGCTGCTCGTGCTGACCGTGATGGGGCTCGGGGGCCTCGCGCGCTGGCGGCTGTGGCCGTCCTTCCCGAACCCGTTCGCGACCCGGTCGCTGGACCGCAGCCCACCGGTGGTGCTCAAGGCCATCGAGGACCTGCACGTCTACAAGGCCGCTTCAGGCAACTTCCAGGTCCTGATCGACCTCGAGAAGGACTCGAAGTACCTGCCGTCGTTCCTCAAGGGCGAGCGGACGCTGTTCGTGGCGGCGGGCAGCGTCGACGCCGAGGTGGACTTCTCCGGCGTCGGCAAGGGGGCGATCAAGGTCTCCGACGACCGGCGGTCGGTCGCGGTCACCCTGCCCCATGCCCGGCTGACCAAGGCCCGCATCGACCCCGACCGCAGCTTCGTCGCCTCGCGCGAGCGGGGCGTGGTCGACCGGCTCGGGTCGGTGCTTTCCGACAACCCGACCAGCGAGCGGGAGCTGTACCAGCTCGCCACCGCCAAGCTCGGGTCGGCCGCGGTCGAGATCGGGCTCGTGGCCAGGGCCGAGGCGAACACCCGGGCGATGCTGGAGGGCATGCTCGGCTCGCTCGGCTTCACCAACGTCACCGTCACCTTCCAGGACCCGCCCACCTGACCACCGCAGTCAGGGCCGGGGCTGCCGCCTCGTGCCTGGCGGCGACCCGACCTTGGAAGCCGCCAGCTGGTGTCCAAGATTAACCGGGTTATCGGACTGGAAACGGAGGCGGTGACGCCCGGCCCACGAGGCCGCGCTAGGATCGGGCCATGCGGGTGTGCGTCATCGGGGCGGGCTTCGCCGGGCTTGCGGCGGCTTGGGCCCTTCAAGAGGGGGGCGCCGAGCCGGTCGTGCTCGAGGCGCGCGAGCGGGTGGGCGGGCGCGTCCACTCGGCCCGGCTCGCCAACGGCGCCGTCGTCGAGCTGGGCGCTGAGTTCGTCGAGCGGGAGCACCGGGCGCTGGCCGGCGCCGCCGCCCGCCTCGGCCTCGGCCTTGCGCCTGCCGGCATGAGCTATGGCGACCGCGAGCCCCGGGGCGGGCTCGGCGTGACCCGCGAGACCCTGTGGGCCGAGGTGGCCAGGCTCGGGCGGCTGCTGGCCGAGCGGCCGGAGCGGCCCCCCGGCCTCTCGGTCGCGGCGCTGCTCGAGACCCTGCCGCTCGACCCGGGCGCGCGCGAGGCGATCGCGGCCCGCATCCAGGTCTCGGCCGCCCAGCCGCTCGGCGCGCTCGCCGCGACCTCGCTCGACCATGCCGGCTCGACGTTCGACCGGACCGAGAGCGTGCGGGTGGCCGGCGGCAACCAGCTCGTCGCGGCCCGCGTGGCCGAGCGGCTCGGCCCGGCGGTCCGGCTCGGCGTCCCAGTCGAGGCGGTAGCCTGGACCGGGTCTGGCGTGCGGGCCCGGGCCGGTGGGGGCGTGGTGACCGCCGACGCGGCCGTGGTCGCGGTGCCGGCCGCGGTGACCAGCCGCATCCGCTTCGACCCGGCCCTGCCTGCCTGGAAGGCGGGGGCGCTCGGGCGGGTCGTCTACGGGCACGCGGCCAAGCTGTTCGTACCCCTGCGGCGGCCAGCCCCACCCAGCGCGGTCCTGTCGGTCCCCGACCACTACTGGACCTGGACCGCGCGCGGCGCCGACGGGGCCGTGCAGCCGGTGGTGAGCGCGTTCGCGGGCTCGGCGCCGGCGCTCGAGCGGCTCGGCGTCGCCGAGGGCCCAGCCGGCTGGCTCGGCCGGCTGCGGGCGCTGCGGCCCGACCTCGACCTCGACGAGGACGGCGTGGTGCTGTCGACCTGGGACGACGACCCGTGGGTGGGCGCCGCCTATTCGACCCGCACCCCGGACCGCGACCCTGGCGACGACGAGCTGCTGGCCCGCCCTGCCGGCCGGCTGCACTTCGCAGGCGAGCACACCGCCGGCGACTGGGCCGGGCTGATGGAGGGAGCGATCCGCAGCGGCCAGCGGGCCGCCGCCGAGGTCCTCGCGCGCCCGCCAGGCTGAGCAGGCCAGAGGTCCTCGCGCGCCCGCCCGGCCGAGCCGCACACGCACAGGTCCTCGCGCCCGGCTGGCCGAGCCGGCCATCCGGCCACCGGGCTATTCGGCGGACCAGGCGGAACGTACACTTCCGGGCAGTGCGGACATGGGGGCGGTAGCGTGGCAGAGGCGGTCGGCGCCCGCGCGGGCGTCACGGTGCGGCGGTCCCGTGGCGAGGTGTACACCCGCCACGCGAGCGACGCGCTCCGGGTCGTGCTCGGCGCGGTCATCGTCGTGCTGTGCACCCAGCCGGTGCGCCCCGACCGGATCGGCACGCAGGAGACCAACGTCTTCCGGCTGATCAACGACCTTCCGATCCCTGACTTCCTCTACCCGCTCATCTGGTTCCTGATGCAGCTCGGCAACCTCGGCGCGGTGCCACTGGTCGTGGTGGCGGCCGCCGCGACCCGCCGCTGGCGGCTGGCGCTCGACGCAGCGGTCGCCGGCGGCGCCATCTACGTGGTGGCCAGAGTCATCAAGCAGTTCGTGGAGCGGGGCCGCCCGCAGACCCTGCTCGACAACGTGCACATCCTCGGGGAGCCGGCCCGAGGCCTCGGCTACGTGTCCGGGCACTCCGCGGTGGCGGTCGCGCTCGCCACTGTGGCCAGCCCCTACCTCGGCCGTCGCGGCCGCCGGATCGCCTGGGCGGGCGCCGTCGTGGTCTGCCTGTCCCGCGTCTACGTGGGGGCCCACCTACCGCTCGACGTGCTCGGGGGCGCCGCGCTCGGCTGGGCGGCCGGCTCGCTCGTCCACCTCCTGCTCGGCGCGCCCAGGGGCCGGCCGTCCCTGGCTCGGGTGCACCAGGCCCTCGACCGCTACGGGCTCGACCCGGTCGAGCTGCAGCCGATCGAGCCCGACTCGCGCCGGTCGGCCAGCTACTACGTGACCAGCAAGGACCGGCGCGACCTGTTCGTCAAGGTCGTGCCGAGGGAGCGGCGCGACGGCGACCTGCTCTGGCGGACCTGGCGCCTGCTCTGGCGGACCTGGCGGTGGCTCACCCGCCTCGGGCGGGCCGGACCACCGCAGTTCGCTCCGCCCGTGCAGCAGGTCGAGCACGAGGCGTCGATGGCGCTGCTCGCTGCGGCCTCCGGGGTGCGGGCGCCAGCGGTCCTGGTGGTGCGCCCGTTCGGCAACGGCGCCGGCCTGCTCGTCCAGCACCGCGTGGCCGGGCTCGGCCTCGACCGCCTGGCCGCCGAGCGCGTCGACGAGGCCCTGCTCGGCGAGGTCTGGCAGCAGGTCATCGCCCTGCACCAGGCCAGGATCGCCCACGGCGACCTGCAGCCGGCGAGCTTCGTGGTCGACGACGACGGCCATCCCTGGCTGGTCGACTTCGACCGGGCCGTGGCGGCCGCCAGCCAGCGCCAGCTCGACCAGGACACCGCCGGGCTGCTCGCCTCGCTGTCGCTGGCCGCCGACCCGGCCCGGGTGGCGGCATCGGCCCGCCTGGCGCTCGGCCCGGACGGGGTCGAACGAGCCGCGGTCCTGCTCGACTCCCGCGATCTCTCCCCCGCCACCCGCCGGGCCTTGCGCGCCCGTCCCGAGGTCCGGGAGCAGCTGAAGGCCTGACGCGCCGGCCAGCGGCAGAAGCGGCAGAAGTTCACGATCCTGTGGATCCGGAGAAACGCGCCTGGCTGAACCGAGCTGGTCGCGGTAGCCTCCGGCCATGCCTCCTGGCGCCGGCCCCCACCGGCTCATCGCCGGCCGTTATGTCCTGGAGTCCGTCCTGGACGAACGGGGCTCTGGCGTGGTCTGGCGCGCGCGCGACCGCGCCCTCGACCGGGTCGTGGCCGTCGAGGAGCTGCGCCCGCCGCCCGGGCTGGCCGTGGTGGAGCTGGCCGGGCTCGTCACCCGGGTCCGCCAGGACGTGGAGGCGGCCGCCCGGCTCGACCATCCGGGGGCGGCCCGGGTGCTCGGCCTGGTCGAGGCGGCCGGCCAGCCCTTCCTGGTGACGGAGCTGGCCGAGGGCACCACGCTGCGAGAGCTGGTCGACCGGCACGGCCCGCTGCCGCTCAGGCGCACGGCGCAGATCGGGCTCGAGCTGCTCGCGGTGCTCGACGCCGCCCGGCGGTTGGGGGTCGTCCACGGCAGCATCACCCCGGGCACGGTGCTGGTCGGGGCCAGCGGCGCCACCAGGGTCACCGGGTTCGGCACGCCTGCGCTGTCCGGCGCGGGCGCGCCGCCGGTCAACCCCGGAGCCCCGGAGCTGGCCTCCGGGCAGCCAGCCGGGCCCGCCGCCGACGTGTGGTCGGTCGGCGCCGTCATGCACTACGCCGTCACCGGGCTGCTGCCGGACGGCGAACCGGCGTCCGGCGCGGAGGAGCCGCTGCCGGCAGCCGCCGGCTGGCTCGCCCCGGTGCTCGCCGTCCTGCTCGCCGCGTCGCCCTCGACCCGGCCACCGGTCGCCGAGGCACGCGCCCTCCTCGAGCAGGCCCTGAGGACCACCCAGGTTGCCGCCGCGAGCTCCGGCGGCGCCCCGCGACCCACCGCGCTCCCCGCCACGCAGTCCTGGGCGCCGGGCACGGCCCTCGAGGTCGGGGGCGCCAGGGCTGCCGGGGCGGCGAGCAGCGCCACGGTGGCGTTGGCCGGGGCGGGGACACCGCTGGACGGCGTGGGCGCCGGGCTGGTACCTGCGGCCGGGCTCGAGACGCCCCCGACCTGGGTCGGGGTGGGCGGGTCGCCGACCGGCCCGGGAGCGCCGTGGGCGCCCGCGGCGAAGGCAGGAGGACGCCGGATCCGGCGGCGGTCCGGGGCCGGTCTGCGGGTCTGGCTCGCGGTCGCTGCGGCCTCGATCGGGCTGGCCGCGCTCGCCTTCTTCGGCAGCGTCCAGCTGCTCGGCCGCCCGGCTGAGACGAAGCGGGCGCCGCTGCCGACCCTGGCCGCACTGGCCGCGGCCGACGACCCGGTCCCTACGACCAGCCCGCCGGTCACGGCTCCTTCGACCGTGCCCAGCTCGACGGCGCCCGCCCCGACCTCGACGGCCACCTCCGTACCGCCAACGACCACCGCGACCACCGTGGCCCCGGTGACCCTCTCCCTGGAGGCCGAGGCGGCCGGCAACTCCCTGGGCGGGGGCGCCCGGGTCGTCGGCTGCGACGGATGCTCGGGCAACGCCAAGGTCGGCTTCGTCGGCAACGGCGGGACGCTGCGGTTCAACGGGGTCATCGCCCCCGCCCTCGGCCCCTACCGGCTGACCATCTCGTACGCGACGCGCGAGGACCGCGTCGCGACCCTGAGCGTGAACGGCAGCGCGGGCGTGCCCATCCCCTTCCCCAGAAGCGGGGGCTTCGACCGGGTGCGGCGGCTGACGGTCCTTGTGACCCTCCGCGCCGGCGGCAACACCCTCACCTTCGCCAACGGCGAGGCATCTGCGCCCGACTTCGACCGGATCCGGGTCCGCCCGGCCTGAGCCTTGCGCCGGCCCTGAGCCTTGCGCCGGCCGCCCGGCAGGGCCTGTGATTGCCGGGCTGGGCCAGCCCGCGCCGCCGCCAGGGCCTGTGATTGCCGGGCTGGGCCAGCCCACGCCGCCGCCGGCCCGCCGTCACCGTTTGGCGGCGCGCAGCAGGATGAGCCGCGAGGCGCGGAAGACCCGCTGACGGCCGCTGACGAGGTTGGTCACGTCGTAGGCCGGGTCGTCAGCCCGTGAGCTGGCCACCGGCCCGACCACCTTCCAGGTCCCGGACTCCCCGGTGCCCGGCCGCCTGACCTTCACCTCGGCGCCCTTCTCGATGGGCGCTGCCTGCGTCTGCGACATCTGCGTCCTCCCGTCCATAGCCTTCGGCCCGGTCACGGCGCCCGCAGGCGACCGGTCTCGCCGAGCACGATCACCGTGGTGACGTCGGGCTGGCCGCCGAGCCAGGCCGAGGTCACCACGGTCACGGTCACGGTGCGATAGCTGTCGGTCTCGTCGCGGTAGCCGAGGCCGGCCTCCACCGGGGTCTCCGGCGGGAACGCCTGCAGCGCCCGGACGAGCTGGCCAACGTCCATGACGGTCGTCTGGTCGAGCAGGCTGGTCGTCTCACCCATTGACTGGCCCTCCCTCCGGCCCCGCAGCGCGCCCGCCAGGGCGCGGCCTATCGTTGCTCGAACACCTGTTCGGATGGTACTCCTCAGGTGTGTCCGCGTCCACGGGCGAGGGCGACGTAGGCTGTGGGCGTGGTCGACCTCGGTCTCCCTCAGATCGCCATCCTGGCCGGCGCGGCCTTTGTCGCCGGGGGCGTCAACGCGGTCGCCGGGGGCGGGTCGCTGATCTCGTTCCCGGCCCTGCTCGCGGTCGGCTACCCCGCGCTGGACGCCAACGTCACCAACACGGTCGCGCTCTGCCCCGGCTACTTCGGCGGCACCCTCGGCTACCGCCGGGAGCTGGCCGGCCAGCGCGGCCGGGCCCGCGCCCTGGGTACGATCAGCGCCGCCGGCGCCGTGCTCGGCGCCGTCCTGCTGGTCGTCAGCTCGCCCGAGCTGTTCGAGTTGATCGTGCCGTTTCTGATCTTCCTCGCCTGCGGGCTGCTCGCGGTGCAGCCACGGTTGGCCCGCTTCGTGCAGGTCCGCGGGGAGCAGGGTGGCGGTGGGCGGCGCCCGCTCGCCCTCTACGCCAGCCAGTTCGCGGCCGCCGTCTACGGCGCCTACTTCGGCGCCGGGGTCGGCATCATGATGCTCGCCATCCTCGGGATCTTCCTGACCGACGGCCTGCAGCGCCTGAACGCCCTCAAGGGCCTCCTCTCCCTGCTCATCAACGTCATCGCCGCAGTCTGGTTCGCGCTGTTCGCCGAGGTGGCCTGGCTCGCCGTGGCCGTCATGGCCCTGGCGAGCCTGCTCGGCGGCCAGGCCGGGGTCTTCTTCGCCCGCCGCATGAACGACCGCGTGCTCCGCGGCCTGGTGACCGCGTTCGGCGTGGCCGTCGGCCTGCGCCTGCTGCTCGCGTAACGCCGACCCCGCCGCTTGCACGGGCGGCAGCAGCCGGACGCGATCACCGGGCCACGGGCGAGGTCGAGATGGCACTCGCGCGAGGAGGTCGAGATGGCACTCGCGCGAGGAGGGCGACCACGTATTGAACCAGACCTTACACGCGACCCAGACTATACCAGCGGGCCCGACTGTACCCGCGGAAGGGACGCCTGCTACGGTTCGCGCCGTGGACGAGCCGGCCGGACGGACCCGTTGATGCGCCCAGGCGGGGAGTGGCGGCTCGCCGCACGCTGGGACCCCCGTGCACGCCGGTTCGGCGTGGTGCTGCTGGCCGCCTCGGCCCTGGCCACGGGTGCGGCCTGGTACGGCGACGGCATGCAGGCGGGCGCGCCGGAGCAGCCGCCGCCGGCCTTCTACCGGCTCCCCGACCCGTTGCCGCTGCCGCAGGGCCCACCCGGCCGGCTCATCCGCGCCACGCGGATCGCCGGGCCGGCGTCGCTGCCTGGCGCCCGGGCGTGGGCGGTCCTGTACCACTCCCGCAGCGCCGACGGCCGCGACGTGGCCGTGTCGGGCCTGGTGGTCGCGCCGCCCGGGCGGCCGCCGGCCGGCGGCTGGCCGGTGCTGGCCTGGGCGCACGCCACCACCGGGCTGGCCGACCGGTGCGCGCCCTCGGCCCGCGGCCTGGCCGGGCTGCGCGCCTTCGGCCGGGTCTGGCTGACCCGGCTCCTCGACCGGGGGTACGTGGTCGCGGCCACCGACTACGAGGGGCTCGGCACCCCCGGGGCCCACCCCTACCTGGTCGGGCAGAGTGAGGCCCACTCAGTCCTGGACGCGGTCCGGGCGGCCGGGCAGCTCCGCGGCGCCGGGGCGGGCGACCGGGCCGCGCTGTGGGGGTTCTCCCAGGGCGGGCACGCGGTGCTCTGGGCCGGCCAGCTCGCTCCCTCCTACGCGCCAGAGCTGCGGCTCGCCGGCCTGGTGGCGGTCTCCCCCGGCGGCGCCCTTGCCGCGCTGGACCGGGACCCGTTCCACCCCGAGCCGCTGCGCACCAGCTCGTTCGGCATGCTGATCGCGGCCGCCTGGCACGAGGTCTACGGCGTGCCGCTCACCATCCTCACCCCGGCGGGACGGGCAGCGGCCGAGCGGCTGCTCACCGCCTGTCCCGGGCCCAACCAGGGTGGCGAGCCCGCCCTGGCCCAGGACCCGCGCAAGGTCAGCCCCTGGCCGGCCCTGTTCGCCAGGAACACCCCTGGCAGGGCCCTGGTGGACGCGCCGGTCCTGCTGGTCCAGGGGGCCGCCGAGGGGACCGTGCCCACCGCCGCGCTGCGCGCCCTCACCGTGCGCCAGTGCGAGCTGGGCGGCAGGGTGCTGCTCACCGTCTACCCCGGCATCCACCACGGCAAGGTGACGGACGCGAGCGGCCCGGACGTGCTGGCCTGGATCCACGCCCGCCTGGCGGGCACCCCGGCCCGCACCTCCTGCCCGGCGTGACCGTCGCACCAGCGGTCCCGATCCGCCAGGGAGCCGGGAGCCTGCGCGCCGTGGTACTCGACCGGGCCTCGGGCGCCGCCGTCGAGGTGGACGAGGACCTCGCCTTCAGGAGAACCTCGGCTTCAGGAGGACCTCGCCTTCAGGTCGTCTCGGCTTGGCACGATCCTATGGAAGATTGGCCTGCTGGAAGATTGGCCTTCAGAGGCGGAGGATGGAGGCAAGATCCACTCGGCTGGGCGACGCTGCCCTGCGCTCCGCCGGGACCGGCCGGCCAAAGGAGCGCCCATGACGCAGCAGCAGGCCAGCGACCCGCTGGCCCTCACCGGCTTCGAGGCGATCGAGCTGTGGGTCGGCAACGCCAGGCAGGCGGCCCACTTCTACCGCACCGGCTACGGCTTCACCCCGGTCGCCTACGCCGGTCCGGAGACGGGCGTGCGCGACCGCGCCTCCTACGTGCTCGCCCAGGGCTCGGTCCGGCTGGTGCTCACCACCGCCCTCACCCCCGACTCCCCCATCGCCGAGCACGTGGCCAGGCACGGCGACGGCGTGCGCGACGTGGGCCTCGGCGTGCTCGACGCCGGGCGCGCGTTCGAGGCGGCGGTGGCCCGGGGCGCCACGCCGGTGCTCGAGCCGCGGGAGCAGAAGGACGAGCACGGGGTGCTCCGACGGGCCGCGATCGCGACCTACGGCGACACCATCCACAGCCTGGTCGACCGCAGCGACTACAGCGGCCCCCACGCCCCCGGCTACACCGCCTGGGACGTGGTGCCCGACCCGCTGCCCCCGGTCGGCCTGCAGGTGGTCGACCACGTCGTGGGCAACGTGGAGCTCGGCAGGATGGACGCCTGGGTCGGCTTCTACGAGCGGGTCATGGGCTTCACCCAGCTCGTGCACTTCGACGACGAGGCGATCTCGACCGAGTACTCGGCGCTGATGAGCAAGGTGGCCTGGGACGGCACGGGGCGGATCAAGTTCCCGATCAACGAGCCGGCCAAGGGCCGTAGGAAGAGCCAGATCGACGAGTACCTCGAGTTCTACCGGGGGCCGGGGGTGCAGCACGTGGCCATCGCGACCGGCGACATCGTGGCCACCGTGCGCGCCCTGGCGGCCAGGGGCATCCAGTTCATGCGGGTGCCCGACACCTACTACGACGACCTGGCCGGACGCTTCGCCGACCTCGACCTCGACGTCGACGCCCTGCGGGAGCTGGGCATCCTGGCCGACCGGGACGACGAGGGCTACCTGCTGCAGATCTTCACCAAGATGAACCAGGACCGGCCCACGGTGTTCTTCGAGATGATCGAGCGCCACGGCTCCCGCGGCTTCGGCGAGGGCAACTTCAAGGCGCTGTTCGTGGCGCTGGAGCGCGAGCAGGAGGCCCGCGGCAACCTCTGAGCACCGATGCCGGTCACTCGTGGGCGGGCCGCGGTCGCGGCGCCGATGCAGGCGTTGACCGCAGCCAGCACTCCAAGGTGGCCAGCCCGAGCCGCGTCACGGTCGTCGCGCCTGTCCGCCAGGGCCGGGCCCTCAACCGCCCGGGCGGGCCCGGTGGCGGCCGAGCAGCCCGAGGAGCAGGGCGACCGCGGCGACGGCGGCGACCACGCCGGCGGCGTCCAGGACCAGCCCGACGCCGGCCCCTGGCGACGCGGTCAGCAGGGCGGCCGCGCTCAGCGCCTCGGCGGCCAGCACCACCCCGAGGACCGTGGCCAGCCGCCGGGCAGGCAGCTCGCGGGCCTGGCGCGCTGGCGAGCGGAGCTCGATCGACCAGTAGGCCAGCTCGGCCATGAGGAACAGGGCTGCGCCGGCCACCGGGGCGCCCTCGTCCACCCGGCGCGGCTGCGCCAGCAGGCTGAGCAGGTAGCAGAGCACCAGCGCCCACAGCACCCAGCCGACCCCTGGCGCCCAGGCGGCCGCCAGCGACCAGGCCAGCAGCGCCCCGGCGAGCAGGGCGAGGGTCACCGCGGCCGGGGTGAGCAGCCCCTGGCTGCGGCTCACCACGACCAGCACCACCGCCCAGCCCACCAGCGAGGCGGCGGCGGTCGTCAGCCGCGCACCTGGCGCGCGGAGCGCCGGAATGCCGCCACCTCCTCCAGGGCCGCCTCCAGCTCGACGCCGTCGCGCCACTCGGCCACCGCGATCCCGAGCCGCTCGTAGCGGGCCCGCACCGCCTCGCGCTCCAGCCGCCACAGGCGCAGGGCCAGCTCGCCGATCTCGTCCTCGCCCGCCCCGGTCAGGCCCAGCGGGGAGACCTCGATGATCGCCAGGTCGAAGCCGCGGGCGTGCAGGTCGAGCATGATGGCCCGGCCGCGCTCGTCGAGCAGGGGGGTGAGCGCGATCACCAGCGCCCTGGGCGGGAGGGTGCGGGGCGGGACCAGGCCGATCCCCTTGTCGATGTAGCTGGGCGAGGCGTCAGCCTCGAGCAGCGCCTCCACCACCCGGTGGAGGTGGGCCGGGCCGGTCCCGGGCAGCAGCCACTTGAGCGTCCCGCCCAACCGGATCAGGCCGACCCGGTCACGGCCGTCCAGGTAGCGGGCGGCCAGCGCGGTGGCCGCCCTGACGGCCGCGTCAAGGGTCGACCCGGCCGCCGAGCGCGCCTCCGCGAAGGTGTCGAGGAAGAGCACGATGTCGGTGTTGCGCTCCGGGTGCGCGTCGTTGACCCACAGTTCCCCCTGGCGCGCGCTGGCCCGCCAGTTCACCCGGCGGACCCGGTCCCCGGGCACGAACGGGCGCAGGTCGGCGAACTCGACGCCGTCGCCCTTGGTGCGGGCGACCTGGTTGCCGGCGGTCACCCGGGTGTCGTGGGGCCGGACCAGCCCGCGGAGCGTGCGCGCGCCGGGGTAGACCCGCAGCGGCACCCGCTGGTCGACCCGGGTCTCGAACTGGAACAGCCCGAAGCGGTCGCGGACCCGCAGCCATGCCTCTCCGACGCCGTACAGGCCCCAGCGGCCCCCCCGCACGGTGTACTCGAGGCGGCCCACCTCGCCCGCCGCGAGCCGCAGCGCGGTCGGGTTCGGCGCCCCGTCCAGGGTGAGCCCCTGCGGGACGGCGACAAGCACCTCGACCTGCTCGAGCGCGGTGCCAGCGCGCACCTCGACGTCGAGCGGGACGCCCTCGCCCTCGACGGCGCGCCCGCCCCCGAGGGCGAGGCCGACCTCGGCTGCGGGCGGCGGCGACCGGACCAGGCCGTAGAGCAGCAGCACCGCGAACGGGGCGGCCAGCGCGACCAGCTCGGGCAGGCCGCTGGCAAGCGCGCCGAACAGCCCGAGCGCGACGACCGCGGTGTAGGCGCCCAGCTTGTGGGTCGGGTAGCGGGTCATCCTCCGGGCCGGGGCCGGGGCTCGGCGGCCGCGGCCGGGGTCGGGGTCTGCCCCAGGCACTCGGCGACCACGTCCTCGCCCCGGATCTGCTGGGCCCAGAGCTCGGGCCGGAGCACCAGCCGGTGGCCGAGCGCTGGCGCGGCGACCGCCTTGACGTCCTCGGGGGTGACGAAGTCGCGCCCGTCCAGGACCGCCCGCACCCGGGCCAGCTTCAGCAGCGCCAGCGTGCCCCGGGGGCTCGCCCCGACCCGCACCCTCGGGTTGGCCCGGGTGGCGGTGACCAGGTCGACCATGTACCAGCCGATGCTGTCGTCGACGAACACCTCCTCGACCGCCCGCTGCATGCCGAGCAGGGTGGCCCGGTCGATCACCGGATCCAGGGCGACGTCGTCGGAGCGGCGCTCGATGCGGCGCCGGACCAGGCCCCACTCGTCCTCCCGGGCTGGGTAGCCGACCCCGACCCGGAGCAGGAACCGGTCGAGCTGGGCCTCGGGCAGCGGGTAGGTGCCCTCGTACTCGATCGGGTTCTGGGTGGCGAGGACCAGGAACGGCCGCTGCAGCGGCCGGGTCTCCCCTTCGATGGTGACCTGGCGCTCCTGCATCGCCTCGAGCAGGGCGGCCTGGGTCTTCGGGGGCGCCCGGTTGATCTCGTCGCCGAGCATCAGGTTGGTGAACACCGGGCCGGGGCGGAACTCGAACTCGCAGGTCCGCTGGTTGTAGATGGACGAGCCGGTGACGTCGGACGGCATCAGGTCGGGGGTGAACTGGATGCGGGCGAAGTCGAGGCTGAGCACCTGCGCGAACGAGCGGGCGATGAGGGTCTTGGCCAGCCCCGGGAAGTCCTCGATGAGCACGTGCCCGTCGGCCAGGATGCCGCACAGGACCAGCTCGAGGGCCGAGCGCTTGCCGACCACGGCCCGCTCGACCTCGTCGAGCGCCTTGCGCGCGCCGGCCGCCACCTCGGCGAGGTCCATCGGCATGCTAGATCGCCTCGAGCCGGTCGAGCATGGCCCGGAGGGCGGCCGGGCTCGCGCCCGGGGCGGTCCGGTCGGCAGGCGGGCGGACAGGTCGAGCCCGGACCAGCTCCCACAGGTCGGGGCCGAGCGCCGCGGCGGCCGCGGCCGGGTCGCCGTCAAGGGAGATCCCGCGGCGGGCGGCCAGTCGCAGCTCGGCGACCTCCCGGAGCACGGGTCGGATGCGGGCGTGCAGGTCGGCCTCGCGCACGGTCGCGAAGTACAGCGCCTGCTCGAGCCGGCGCAGGTCCTCGGGGCGGCCCGGCTCCCCCGGCCCGTGCCGGGCGGCCCGGTCATAGGGCGACCGCCGGGGCCGCAGCTCCTCGGGGCGGGCCCGCTCGCCGAGCCGCAGCACCAGCAGCACGGCCAGGCCGAGCAGCCACACCCGGCCGAGCAGGGGCCGGTCGGGCGCGATCACGCGCAGCACGGCCACCCCGGACGCCGCCGCCACGCCGAGCGCCACCCACGCGGCCACCCGCCGCGCCGTCGCCGCCCGCTCCCGCCGACGCGGCCTGGGGGTGGTGCCCGCCCGGGTCATCGGCGCCGTTCCCATCCGCGTGGCCTCGCGGTGCCGCCCTCCCGGGTCACGCCGCGACCCCCTTGAGGTCGTCACGGACCGCGGTGAGGGCCTGGATCGCGTCCTCCCGCATGCGCTCGTCCACCGCGTGCTGGCTGAACCTGGCCTGCTCGAACAGCTCGGTCAGGGCGGTGGCGGGCCCCGCAGACACCCGCAGGCCGGCCAGCGCGCGGGCCAGGTACTCGAGCGGCGCCTCCGCCGGGGCGCGCGGGATCCCGTGCGTGGCCAGGGTCAGCTCCATGGCCGCGTAGGCGGCGATCACCGCCTGGCGCGGGCCCAGCTCCCCGTGCAGCTCGTCGAGGGACCGCTCGATCGCGGTGGACAGGTCCTCGGCCACGCCGGCCACGCCGGCCGGGCCCGGCCCGGCCCGGCGCCGGAGCCGCCTGCGCCTGACCATCACCAGGGCGACGAGCGCGGCGCACGCGCCGGTGAGCGCGAGCGCCTCCAGGCCGAGCACCCGCGGGGACCGTTCCGTGGCCGGCTGGCCGGCCACCGGGGCGGCCGGTGCCGGCTGGTCCTCGGGCCGGCCGTCGGTGCCGCCGAGCCTGGCCCAGTCGGGGAACTGCAGGCTGGCCAGGATCACGCAGACCAGCAGCAGCGCGCCCACCCAGATCAGTCCGGCCCAGGGCTTGCGCTGCTTGGGCCCGGTGAGCCCCCGGCGGCGCCAGGCCTGGCTGGCCAGCAGCGCCACCTGCACCAGCCCGAGCACCAGGACCACGCCGTAGAAGGAGACGAGCAGCCGGGGCGAGGCGACCAGCGGGCCGCGCGCCGGCCCGGCCGCGGCCGGCCGCTGGTTGCGGCTGGCCAACGCGACGACCCAGAGCAGCACGGCGAGGGCGGCGGCGAGGATCGCCACCGTGTGCGCCCGCGACGGCCGGGGGCCGTCCCCGCCGCGCTCCCGCTCCTCCACGTCGGCCTCCTCCGGCCCGGGGCGGCGGCACCGCCCGGGCGCTCAGGAGAGGATGGCACGCGGCGCGGCCGCCGGGGATAGCCGGAGGCGGATTATTAGCTGCGCCTCAGCTCAGCTTGCGTTTTAACCCTGGCGCTGGCCGCGAGGCTGGGTGGCGGGCTTGCTGGTGACGTGACGCGGCCACCGTGTGATCCTTCGGACAGAACAGAAGTAGGTCACGAAGGAGACGACGGTGGCCGCACCCTGGAGTGT
>WNFV01001349.1_pt1 | contig 58828 bp, 55 predicted proteins | sample 5400101 | NCBI WGS metagenome assembly WNFV01 (sample SAMN13153361, study PRJNA577476) | soil metagenome | isolation source: 115 cm soil or saprolite under grassland replicate 1 | place: USA:California | collected 2016-06-15
CCCAGTTCTAGGCGATCGGCCCTGGGCGGGGAGGTCCTCGATTGCGATGCATCTCCAGAACCACATCGACGGCCGCTGGGCCGACTCGGTCAGCGGCGAGACGTTCGAGAACACCGATCCCGCGAACGGCGAACTGATCGCGACGGTCACGAGGTCGCGGACGGCGGACGTGGACAAGGCGGTCGAGGCCGCGCGCCGCGCCTACGACGCGTGGCGGCTGACGCCGGCACCGAAGCGCGGCGAGATCCTGTATAGGGCCGGCGAGATCATGCTCGCGCGGAAGGAAGACCTCGCGCGCGAGATGACGCGCGAGATGGGCAAGGTCGTCGCCGAAGCACGCGGCGATGTCCAAGAGGGCATCGACATGACGTACTACATCGCCGGCGAGGGCCGCCGCCAGTTCGGCGACGTGGTCCCGGCGGAGCTCCCGAACAAGTGGGCGATGAGCATGCGGCACCCGCACGGCGTCGTCGCGGCGATCACGCCGTGGAACTTCCCGTTCGCGATCCCGACGTGGAAGCTCATGCCGGCGCTCATCTGCGGCAACACCGTCGTGTTCAAGCCCGCCTCGTACACGCCGCTCCTCGCGGTGCGTCTGGTGCAGATCCTCGAGGAAGCGGGATTGCCCAAGGGCGTCCTCAACCTCGTCCTCGGATCGGGAGGCGACCTCGGCGATCACATCGTCACGCACCCGGGCGTCGACCTCATCTCCTTCACGGGCTCATCGGACACCGGCGCGCACATCAGCGAGCTCGCGGGCAAGCTGCTGAAGCGCGTGTCCTGCGAGCTCGGCGGCAAGAACGCCATCGTCGTCATGGACGACGCGAGCGTCGATCTCGCCGTCGACGGGATCGTCTGGTCGGCCTTCGGCACCTCCGGGCAGCGCTGCACCGCGGCATCGCGCGTCATCGCGCACCGTGGCGTGGCGACGGAGCTCATCGAGAAGGTCGTCGGCCGTGCGAAGAAGATGCGGATGGGGCACGGCCTCGACGCGACCACGGATCTCGGCCCCGTCGTGTCGAGGGCCGCGCAGGAGAAGGTCGCGTCCTACATCCCGATCGCCGAGCACGAAGGCGCGACCGTCGCCGCCGGCGGCAAGATCCCGCGCGATGGCGCGCTCGCCAAGGGCTTCTTCCACGAGCCGACCGTGCTCGTCGACGTGAAGCCGAACATGCGCGTCGCGCAGGAGGAGATCTTCGGACCGGTCACCGCGATCATCGAGAGCGCGAGCCTCGACGAGGCGGTCAAGATCCTCAACTCCACCAAGTACGGCCTGTCGTGCTCGCTGTACACGTCGAACGTGAACAACGCGTTCCGGTTCATGCGCGACGCCGAGTGCGGCCTCGTGTACGTGAACGCCGGCACGATCGGCGCGGAGATCCAGCTGCCGTTCGGCGGCATGAAGGCCACCGGCAACGGCCACCGCGAGGCCGGCCGCGCCGCGCTCGATGTGTACTCCGAGTGGAAGTCGATCTACGTCGACTACTCCGGCAAGCTCCAGCGCGCGCAGATGGACACCTCGGAGTAGGGAGTACTAGGGCAGCGGTACTACGTCGCTGGTACCTGTCGGATCATGTGTGTGTCAGGCCTGCCGGGGATCGTTGTGATCGGTACGGCCTCTTCGTAGAACGCACGCAGTGCTCGGCTGCAAAGCAAGCAAGCACTATGGGAGCGGACGATGAGAAGGATCCCTGCCGCGATCATCGCGACGCTCGCGCTGACCCTCGCGATGGGCGGAGCCGCGATCGCCACACCAGCTGACTACGAGGCTCGCGGTTCTGCCTGCGGCCAGTACCACGGGGCGTTCGAGTACTACAGCCACATGCGCGGCTTTTGGATCCCCGGTGCCGCGCAGCAGGGCGGGCTCGGCGACACGACCGGTCCGGCGAACAGCGCGAAGGGTTGCCAGTCGCACTTCTAGCGCAGCGTCGCGTCTAGCCAGCGGGCCACGTGCTCGGCGGCCTCGCGTTCGTGAGACCCCAGCTCGTGGCCCGCGCCGCTCAGCACGACCAGGTCGATGAGCGGGTTCCCCGCGGCGATCCGCTGCAGCACCGCGACCGGTCCGAGCTCGTCGCGATCGCCCTGCACGACGAGCGTCGGGCAGCGCACCCCCGCGAGCGCCTCCTCGTCGCGCGGGCGCGGGCGCGCGGGCGGCGAGATCGGATGGCCCACGATCACGAGCGCGTCAGGCGGCTCGAGCGCGGCGAGGAAGGCGCACATGCGCCCGCCGAAGGATCGCCCCACGAGCGCGACCGGGCCCGGATGCGCGGCGCGGAGCTCGTCCCGCGCGCGGCGTAGCGCGTCGAGCTCGACGCGGTATCCCGTGCTCGGCCGCGCGGACGTCGACAGCGCGACCGCCTTGGTCGCGATCCCGAGCGGCTCGAGCCTCTTGGCGATCGCGACGAGGATCGGCTGCTTCTCGGAGCCGCGGTAGCCCGGGACGAGGACCGCGCTACCTGGCAGCGAGCACCTTCTTCGGAAGCTTCTGCGGCAGCTTCAACGACCGCACGAGCAGATCACCGCTCGACGCGAGGCGGTCCCGCATGTTCGCGATCGTGAACGCGTCGGGGCGGCCGAGGGCAGGGATCTCGTCCCATGCGAGCGGCGCGGAGACGGGCGCACGTGGCTTCGGCCGCACGCTGTACGGGCCGGCCGTCGATTTCCCACGGGTGTTCTGCAGGTAGTCGATGTAGATCCCCTTGCGCCGCGCCTTCGAGAACTCGAGCGTCACGAGCTTCGGGATCCGCTCGCGCGCCAGCTTCCCGACGTGCTCGGCGAAGCCGCGCGTCTCCTCGAACGTGTATTTGCGCGCGACAGGCACGAGCACGTGGATGCCACGCGAGCCCGTCGTCTTCGGGAACCCCTCGAGCCCCATCTCGTCGAGGACCCGGCGCACCGCCATCGCGACCTCCTTCACCTGATCCCACGTGGCGCCCTCCGCGGGGTCGAGGTCGACCATGACGTAGTCGGGATGGTCCGGGTCGTCGACGCGCGCGAGCCGCGGATGGATCTCGATCGCGGTGTAGTTCGCCATCCACACGACCGTGGGCAGGTCGTTGCAGAGGATGTAGTCGTTCTCCTTCTCCTCGGGATCGACCCAGCTCGCGACCCATTTCGGCGTGAACGACGGCTTGTCCTTCTGATAGAAGCTCGTCCCGTAGATGCCGTCGGGGAACGGCTTCAGCGTGAGCGGGCGGTCCTTCACCCACGGCACGAGGTACGGCGCGACGTCCGCGTAATAGCGGATGAGGTCCGCCTTCGTGTAGCCGTCCTCGGGCCAGAGGACCTTCTCGAGGTTCGTGAGCCGGATCTCGCGGCCGTCGACGGTGAGCACCGCGGGCACCCGCGCCGACGTCTTCGCCGGCTTCGGCGGTGCGGCCTTCGCCGCCTTCGCCGCCTCGCGCTGCGCCTTGTCCGCCGCGAACATGCGCTCCTCGCCCGTCGCCTCGTGAGGGTCGATATCGGCGCGGAGCCCGAGGTACGCCGGCTGGCGCAGCACGCCCTCGTCGGTGATGCCCGTGTACCGCACCTCGCAGACCAGCTCGGGCAGGCACCAATGCGGCACCTCGTTCACGCGCGGCGTGCGCGAGAACGGGACGGTCGGGCTCTCACGCTCCCTCAGCAGCGCGAGCAGATCCTTCAGCGTGCGCGCGTCGAAGCCGGTGCCGACGTGGCCGACGGGGACGAGCTTCCCGTCGCGGTAGACGCCGACGAGGAGCGCGCCGAGGTCCTTCTCGCGACCGCCCCTGCCCTCGGTCCACCCGCCGATGACGCACTCCATCGACCTTTGCGCCTTGATCTTCACCCATGCGGCCGAGCGCCCCTCGACGTACGGCGAATCGAGGCGCTTCGCGACGACCCCTTCGAGGCCCTGCTCCTGCACCGCCGCGAAGAGCGCCTTGCCCTCGCCGACGAACGCGTCGTGATGCCGGATCTGCCCCATGGGCGTCACCGCGAGCGCGAGCCGCTTCCGCCGCTCGCGCAGCGGCAGGCGAGCGAGATCCTGCCCGTCGGCCCAGAGCAGGTCGAAGACCTCGTACCAGACGGGCGTCGAGCGCCGCAGCGTGCGGATCTTGCCAGCGTCCTGCACGTGCATGCGCGCCTGCAGGCGCTGGAACGACGGCACGCCCTTCTCGTCGAGCGCGACGATCTCGCCGTCGACGATCGCCTGGTAGGCCCCCGTGAGCGCCTCGGCGATCCCGTGCGCCTCGGGGTACTGGTCGGTGCAGTCGAGGAGGTTCCGCGTCTGGAGCCGGACGACACCGCCGTCGACGAACGCGATCGTCCGGACGCCGTCCCACTTCGGCTCGAACCCGAACTCCGCGGAGTCGAACGGCTCGTCGGCCGAGACCGCCAGCATCGGCGTGATCTTCCGGTCGAGCACGTGGTCCTTCGGTGGCGTGCCGTGGAGGATCATCAGCCAGTCACGCCCCTCGTTCTGCCGCGTCTTCACGAGGACGTACTCGCCGGTGAGGCGGTCGCCGTCGAACTTGACCTTGTACTCGTTCTCGTCCCCAGCCCTGTCGCGGCGCTCCTCGACGAGCTCGTACGTGCCCGTGTCCCAGATCGTCATCGTCCCGGCGCCGTAGCCGTCGGGGATGACGCCGTGGAAGGTCAGGTACTCGATGGGATGGTCCTCGGTGTGGACCGCGAGCCGTCGCTTCCCGGCCTCGAGCGGCGGACCCTGTGGCACCGCCCACGAGGCGAGCACGCCGCGCATCTCGAGACGGACATCCCAGTGCAGCCGCGTGGCGTGGTGGCGATGGACGACGTAGCGCAGCTTCCCTTCGGTCTTCGGGCGCTTGCCCTTCGGCTCGGGCGTCCGGCCGAAGTCGCGTTTGCGCTGGTACTCGGTGAGGCTCATCGCCTAGCGAGTGTGGGCCACGGCTGCCGCAGCAGACGTGGACGCACGAGCGACGGCGATACAGAGCGCAGCGACTATCTTGTCGCCATTCTCACGTTCCGCGGACGGAGGGCGACATGCGTGCGCAGCCCACGATGAAGACGGACGACGCCATCGGGAGATTCGCCGACCAAGCGATGCACTTCCTGAAGGAGGAGTACGAGGACTCGCCGGTCCACGCGAGCTCGCTCGGCCTCACCGAATACGACGAGAAGCTCGATGATCTCTCCGCCGCCGCGTTCGAGCGCCGCAAGGCGAGCGACCTCGCATGGCTGAAGCGCTTCCGCGCCGTCCCGGACGATGGCCTCGGGTCCGCGACGATCGATCGCGACTTCCTCATCGCCATCCTGCGCGGCCGCGAGATCCTCCATCCGCACGACATGTGGAAGCGGCAGCCCGCGACGTACCTCAACCCGGGGCTGCAGGGCGTCTTCACGCTCTTCCTCCATCGCATCCGTCCCGAGCGCGACCTGGCCGACGCGGCACGCGCTCGGCTCGAGCAGGTCCCGGCCTGCATCGAGAACGGGATGGCGAACCTCGACCCGGCGCTCACGCCACCGATCTACGTCGAGCGCGCGATCGGCCAGGCAAGGGCCGCAAGCCGGTATGCGCGCGAGCTCGTGCCCGCGGAGGTGCAGGACGCGTCCGCGCGCGAGCGCCTCGCCGCGGCGGGTGCGAAGGCGGCGACGGCGTTCGAGAGGTTCGCCGCGTACCTCCAGGATCTGCACAAGAAGGCCGCGGGCAAGTACGCCGTGGGCGAGGCGGTCTACACCGCGCTCCTCCGCGAGAAGGAGCTGCTGCCCTATGACGCGCACCAGCTGCGGGAACGCGGCCGCGAGCAGTACGACCTCCTCGCCGCGGAGCTGCGGCGGCTCGCCAAGGAGATCGCCGGGCACGAGGACTGGGTCGCGCTCCTCCATGAGCTGAACGAGATCCACGCGCCCGACCCGGAGGGCATGCGCCGCGAGTACGAGGAGTGGACCGGGAAGGCGCGTGCGTTCCTCCGGCGGACGGGCCTCGTCACGCTGCCCCCTGGGGAGAAGTGCCTCGTCGAGCCGTCGCCGCACTTCCAGCGTCCGGTCATCGCGGTCGCGTCGTACAACCGGCCGCCCGCGTTCACCGACTCGCTCGTCGGACATTTCTTCGTCCCGTTCCCGCCGGACGGCACGCCGAAGGAAGAGGTCACGAAGCGGATCGAGGGGAACTCTACGCATGGGATCCCTACGACGGCGGTGCACGAGGCATATCCCGGTCACCACTGGCATCTCGTCATGGCGAAGTCGCATCCGTCGCACGTGCGGCGCGCGCACAGCACGTCGTACTTCTCGGAGGGGTGGGCGTTGTATGCCGAGAAGGCCATGCGCGAGCAGGGCTTCTTCGAGGACCCGAGGCAGGAGCTCTACCACGTCGAGGCGACGATCTTCCGCGCCGCGCGGATCGTCGTGGACACCTCGCTGCACATGGGCGAGATGTCGTTCGACGACGCGGTCACGTTCATGATGGAGAAGGCGAACCTCACGGCGCCGAACGCGCGCGCCGAGGTCGGCCGCTACTGCTCATGGCCGACGCAGGCCTCGAGCTACCTCACGGGCATGCTCGAGATCCTCGACATCCGCACGCGGTACCTCGCCACGAAGGGACGTAGCGACGTCACGGCCCTGCGCGAGTTCCACGACGCGATCACGTCGAGCGGTGCCCTGCCGACGACGCTCGCGGCGAGGGCGATCGGAGTGTGAATAAGGCGGTCGCGATAGTGATCATCGCGCTCGCGCTGATCTTCATTACGTGGATCTTCTATCCGCGATGCGTCCCGTATCCCGCGAGTCCGAACGAGGGCATGCCGGTATGCGAGGGGAGAGCTAACCCGAGCCCACAGCCCGCCGCGCCATGACGGACACGATCGCTGCGCCGACCCAGTCGGGCGAAAGCGCAGAGAGGCGCGGAGCGCGCAACGTTCGAGATGTGTGCGAGCGTCGCGGCGCGCCGGTCCGCCGCCGTCCTCAGAGTCAGCTCCGGTAGGCGCGAGCGGAGCACGGGCTGTGCGTGGGGGGGAGCGATCACACATCCCCCTTGCGTGGTTGACACAGTGGTGTAATCTGCGCGCGGCAAGCCGCGCGTTGGAACAGAGACTGCGGGGAGGCGACACGTGCCGAGATCCATTTGGCGTGGAGTGCTGAGCTTCGGGATGGTCGCCATCCCCGTGCGCCTGTACCTGGCCACCGAGAGCACCTCGAAGGTCTCGTTCAACCTCCTGTGCCCCGAGCACAAGAGCCGCATCAAGAACAAGCGCTGGTGCCAGGAAGGCGACCATGAGGTCGCGTGGGGCGACGTCGTTCGCGGCTACGAGTACGAGAAGGGCAGCTACGTCGTCATGGACGACGAGGACCTCGAGAAGCTCCCGCTGAAGTCGAGCAAAGCCATCGACATCGCGGGCTTCATCGAGGACGAGGAGCTCCCGGGACCGGTCTACTACCAGTCCGCGTACTACCTCGAGCCGGAGAAGGCGGCGGCGAAGCCGTACGCGCTCCTCAACAAGACGCTCGAGAAGACCGGCCGCATCGCGATCGCGAAGTTCGCGCTGCGCGACCGTGAGCGGCTCGTCTCGGTCCGCCCGCTCGACGGCGTGCTGCTGCTGAACACGCTGCACTGGCCCGAGGAGATCCGCGACACCGACGACCTCGATCTGCCGGAGGACGTCACGGTGAGCGCGAAGGAGATCTCCATGGCCGAGACGCTGGTCGACGCCATGGCGATGAAGTTCGAGCCCGACGAGTTCAAGGACGAGTACAAGGAAGCGGTCGAGGAGATCGTCAAGGCGAAGGTCGCGGGCAAGGAGGTCATCGAGGCGCCTGAGGCGGAAGCCGAGACGACCGTGGTCGACCTCATGTCCGCGCTGAAGGCGTCGGTCGAGCGCGCGAAGAAGGGCGAGAAGGCCGGGGGCCGGCGCGCCGCCGGCGAGCGCAAGCGCACGACCACGCGGAAGCGAAAGACCGCCTAGCACTCCCAGCCTCCGCGCGCGCACGTCGTGTCCGTATCCTCCGGAGGTGGCGAAGCGAGGTCCCTCCGGACCGACGCTCATCGAACTCGCTGAGGCGCGCTCCGCGCTGCCGCGGCACGTGGCGCCGATGCGGCCGCGCGTCGCCGCGGCGCCCTTCAACTCGCCCGATCATCTCTTCGAGGTGAAGTGGGACGGGATCCGCGCCACGCTCGCGAGCGATCGGGGCGGCGTCCGCGTCACGGACCGCCGCGGCGGTGACCTCCTCGGCCTCCTGCCGGAGCTGCGCGACGTGAAGGTGCCCGAGGGCGCCCTGCTCGACGGCGAGATCATCGTCTGCGACGCGCGCGGGCGGCCGTCGTACGACCTGCTCGCGGGACGTCTCGGGCCGCGTGCGGCGAAGCGCGGCCGCGGTCCGATCTTCGTCGCGTTCGACCTGCTCTACGAGGCGCACCGGCCCCTGCTCGCGAAGCCGCTCGAGGAGCGCAAACGCCGGCTTGCCGGGCTCGGCATCACGGACCGCCGCGTCGCCGTTCCCGACCACCTCGAGAGCGACGGCGAGCCGTTCTACGACGCGGTCGAGGAGTACGGCCTCGAGGGGATCGTCGCGAAGCGCCGGCGCTCGCCGTACGTGCCCGGCGCGCGCACCGCCGACTGGCTGAAGTACCACGTGACGCCGCGCGCCGACGTCGTCATCGGCGCGCTCGTCGTCGACGACGTGCGCGGGGCGCGCACGATGCTGTGCGGCTGGGCCGCCGCGAACGGGCTCGCGTACGCCGGTGAGGCGTACGTGCCGCCATATCTCGGCCGGTGGCTCGACGAGGCGACGCGCGACTTCACGTCGGACGCATCACCGTTCGCGACGCCGATGCCGATGCGCAGCGGGTCCCGCTGGCTCCGCCCGTCGCTGGTCGCGATCGTCGAGCACGACGGCGCCGAGGGCACCGAGCTCGCCGACGCGCGCTTCCGCGCGCTCCGTTTCGACGGCGATCCCGCGAGCGCGATCGCGGAGACGCCGGTCGAGGTACCGAGCGCGCCGCCCACAGGACCCGCGGAGCGGCCGCGCCTCGTCGTGCTGCAGTCATTGCCGTTCGGTCGATGACCTAGACTGGGAAAAACCCCGGAGGTCCTGCGGATGTCGAAGTTCGTCTTCGTGACCGGCGGGGTCACCTCCTCCCTCGGCAAAGGCATCACCGCCGCATCGCTCGGCAGCATCCTCGCGGCGCGTGGCCTCTCCGTCGCGTCGCTGAAGATGGACCCGTACCTCAACGTCGACCCCGGAACGATGTCGCCGTACCAGCACGGCGAGGTCTTCGTCACCGAGGACGGCGCCGAGACGGACCTCGATCTCGGGCACTACGAGCGGTTCATCGACCGGAACGTCACGCGCGCGTCGAATCTCACGACGGGCCAGGTCTACAACGCGGTCATCGCGAAAGAGCGGCGCGGCGACTACCTCGGCGCGACCGTCCAGGTCATCCCGCACATCACGAACGAGATCAAGGCGCGCATCCACCGCGTCGCGCGCGAGGCCCAGGCGGACGTCGTCATGGTCGAGGTCGGCGGCACGGTCGGCGACATCGAGTCGCTCCCCTACCTCGAGGCGATCCGGCAGTTCCGGAACGACGTCGGCCGGCAGAACGTCCTGTACATCCACCTCACGCTGCTGCCGCGCGTCGCCACGGGCGAGCTGAAGACGAAGCCCACGCAGCACTCCGTCCGCGAGCTGCGCGCCATCGGGATCCAGCCCGACGTGCTCGTGGCCCGCGCCGACGAGGCCATCGACGACGACCTGCGCGAGAAGATCGCGCTGTTCTGCGACGTGAAGGCCGAGAACGTGATCTCGGAGCCGAACGCGTGGTCGATCTACGGCGTCCCGACGATGCTCGAGGACGTCGGGCTCGGGCAGACCGTCGTGCGCGAGCTCGGGCTCGAGGCGGGTCCGCCCGACCTCAGCGCGTGGCGCACGCTCGAGCAGCGCATCCGCGGCGCGCGGATCCCGCTCGAGATCGGGCTCGTCGGCAAGTACATCATGCTGTCGGACGCGTACCTCTCCGTCGCTGAATCCATCAAGCACGCCGCGTGGGCGCACGGGTGCGAGCCGCGCATCCGCTGGGTCGACTCGGAGCGGCTCGAGCGCGGCGGGGACGATGAGCCGCTCGTCGGGCTCGACGGGATCGTCGTCCCGGGCGGGTTCGGCTACCGCGGCATCGAGGGCAAGGTGCAGGCGGCGCGCTACGGCCGCGCGCGGAGGATCCCGACGCTCGGGCTCTGCATGGGGATGCAGTGCATGGTCATCGAGCTCGCGCGCACCGCGCTCGGGTCAGAGGACGCGAACTCGACCGAGTTCGACGCGTTCACGCCGCATCCCGTGATCGACCTCCTGCCGGAGCAGCGCGAGGTCGAGGCGAAGGGCGGCACGATGCGCCTCGGCTCCTACCCCTGCGTCCTCGAGGAGGGCTCGATCGCGCACCGCGCGTACGGCCAGCCGATCGTCCTCGAGCGGCACCGCCACCGCTTCGAGTTCAACAACGCGTACCGCGAGCTGCTCGCCACGAATGGCATGCGCTACAGCGGGCTCTCGCCCGACGGCCGCCTCGTGGAGATCGTCGAGCTGCGCGACCACCCGTTCTATCTCGGCACGCAGTACCACCCCGAGTTCAAGTCGCGGCCGCACCGGCCGCATCCGCTGTTCGCGGCGTTCATCGACGCCGCGCTCGCGTACGGACGCGCGAGCGGCCGCGCGGAGGTCGTGGCCACCACACTGCAGGAGAGCGTGACATGAGACTGTTCCTCGACACCGCCGACTTCGACGAGATCAAGACCGCGGCGGACTGGGGCGTCATCAGCGGCGTCACGACGAACCCGACGCTCATCGCGCGCGCGGGCCAAGACCACGAGACGCAGGTGAAGCGCATCTGCGACCTCGTCGGCGACGTCTCCGCCGAGACGGTCAGCGAGAAGAAGGACGACCTCGTCGTCGAAGGGCGGCGACTCGCGTCGTGGCACAAGAACGTGATCGTCAAGGTCGCCTCCACGCCCGACGGCCTCGGCGCAGGGAAGGTCCTCGCGGGCGAGGGCATCAAGATCAACGTGACGCTCTGCTTCACCGTGAACCAGGCGCTCCTCGCCGCCGCGATCGGCGCGTACTTCATCAGCCCGTTCGTCGGCCGGCTCGACGACATCGGCGAGGACGGGATCGCCGTCGTGCGTGGCATCGTCGACGCCTACCGCCAGCAGGGCATCAAGACGAAGGTGCTCGCCGCGAGCCTCCGCCACCCCATGCACGTCACCCAGGCGGCGCTCGCGGGCGCGGACATCGGCACGATGCCGTTCAAGGTGCTCGAGTCCATGTACAAGCATCCGCTCACGGACGCCGGGATCGAACGGTTCATGGCCGACTACCGGAAGACGCAAGAGCCGAAGCCGGTCGCCGAGCCGGTCACGCCGGAGGCCGCGACCAAGCGCTAGCGCCGAGGCGGTACGGCCTTTGTTCCCGCGCGTTGCGCGCGCGGGTCCCCGATCCGCTTCGTAGCGCACATCGTCATCTTCGAGGGGGTTCCCCGATGACGAGCTCGCGCGGATCCGCGTTCGGCACGCCACAGAGATCGAGCACGCACAGCATCAAGGCGGTCTCGGGCTCCGTGCGCCCCTGCTTGATCGCGAGATCCGTCGCGTACAGCGCCTCGTAGGCGCGGACGACGTCGGCGCGTGACAGGCGGCGCGCTTCGCCGCGCCAGCGGGCGATGGCACCGGCCGACGACCGGATCGCGCGCGCCATCTTCTCCGCGTCCGCGTCGTTCCGCATCGCTGAAGCGAAGAGCACGACGCGGAACTGCCAGAGCAGCAGCGCGAGGATCTGTTGCGGCGCCTGTCCCTCCGCGAGGAGCCGCTCGAGCCGGTCCACGGCGGTCCGCGCGTCGCGCCGCACGACCGCGCGCGTGAGGTCGAAGACCTCGGTCTCGATCGCGCCGGCAACGAGGGCACGCACGGCGGCGACCGTCACGATGTCGCCCTTCGCGTATGTCGCGAGCTTCGCGAGCTCCTGCTCGATGCGGTCCGTGTCCGTGCCCGCGGCCGACGCGAGCTCCATGAGGGCGGCGGGCTCGAGGCGGACGCCCGAGCGCTCGGCGCGCGCGCGGATCCACGCCGGGACCTCGTCTGGCAGGAGCCGCACGATCCGCTCGACGCGCCCACCGGCGGCCTCGACCGCGCCCGCGAGGTCGAGGGGGGCACCCGCCTCCACCTTCGCGCGCGCTCGACGGCGCCCCGCGGGCAGGCGCTCCGCCGTCACGAGGACGAGCGCGCTCTCCACGGGGAAGTCGGCGATGAGGGACGCGTCGGTGAGGGCCTCGGCGTGATCGACGACCACGACGCGGCGTTCGTCCGGCGCGTCGAAGAGGCCCTGTGCTCGCCCGCTCATGCCGATCACGTACGCCGCATCGCTCCGCGCGTCGTGCCGCGTGACGCCGAGGGTGAGGCCGAGGTGCGGGCTCGGCCATCGCGCGATCGCGCTCGACACCGTGTCACCGCCGGACACGATGGCCGCGACGAGCTCAGCGACCCGCAGGCGCGCGCGGAACGGGTCTTCCCCGATCAGGAGGAAGACCGGCCTTCGCGGTGCGGACGGCGAGGGGGTCGGCATCGAGGGTGATGACCACGGTGCCATATCGGTCGGTGCGATACACGGGGACCGCATCGAGCGCTGCCAGCGTCGCGGGTGTGGGATGCCCGTAGCGATTCAGCGCACCGACGGAGATCGCGGCGATGGCCGGACGCACGGCCGCGACGAGCGTCTGGGCGTACGCGGTGTCCGCGCCGTGATGCGGCGGGACGTAGACGCGCGCCGCGAGCCCGTCGCTCGCGAGGAGGAGATCCGCGATCGCGTCGTCCGTCGCGTCGCCCATGAAGAGGACGGAGGCGGAGGCCGTCGAGGCGCGCAGGACGAGCGACGGCACGGCGACGCGGCGATCCGGACCGGGCGCGAGGACGCGGATCGTCACGGCACCGATGCGCACGACGACCCCGGCGGCGACGGCGCGGTGCGCGACGTGCCGTCCCGCGATCCGCTCCCACCACGACCGGGTGAGCGGCACGTCCGCCATGCCCTCCGGCTCGATGGCGAGCCCGACGTCATAGCGGTCGAGGATCGCCAGCAGCCCCGCGCCGTGGTCGGCGTGCTCGTGCGTCAGTGCGACGAGGTCGATCCGGCGATGCCACGGCGGCAGGACCTCCCCGAGGCGCCGCAGGAGCACCGCGGGGTCGGGGCCGCCGTCGATGAGCGCGTAGCGACCGTCGCTCTCGAGAAGGAAGGCGTCGCCCTGACCCACGTCGAGGACGTGCAAGCGCGACCCGCCGGGGCGCGGGAGCGTCGCCGCGCAGAGCGCGCCCGCGACGAGCACGGCGACGGCGATGGCCACGGCACGCAGGTCCGGTCGCGCGTCGATCATCGGCAGCGACGGCCGCCACCGCACCCGCGGGATCGCATGCGCGAGACGTGTCGCGCCGATCCACCCGAGGACGAGCGCGACGGCCACGACGACCGCGGTCCACGGACCGCTCTGGACCGTGACCGACGCGAGGGGCACCGCCGCCGCGACCTCCACGACGCGCCGTAGCGCGAGCGCGCTCGCGTATGCGGCCATCGCGAGCGGCCACGCCGCGGACTGGAGGACCGCGCCCACGACGGCCGTCGCTGCGCCGAACGCCATGATCGGCGCGAAGAGCGGGACCGCGACCAGGTTCGCCAGCGGAGAGACGAGCGAGACGCGGCCGAAGACCGCGGCGACGATCGGGATCGTCGGCGCCGACGCCGCGATCGTCGCGGCGAGACCGTCCGCGATCGGCCGCGGCCATCCCGCGAGGCGCTCGGCGAGCGCGCGCTCCCACGCGATGAGGCCGGCCGTCGCCGCCACGCTCAGCTGGAAGCCGACGTCCTCGATGGCGCGCGGATCCGCGATGACCATGGCCGCCACGGCGGCGCCGAGTGCGTTCGCCGCGGCGCCGCGACGGCCGAGCGCGAGGCCGAGCGACGCCACGGCGGCCATGAGCGCCGCGCGCACCACGCTCGGCGAGAGACCGACGAGCACGGCATACGTCGTGATCGCGAGGACGCCTCCGCTCGCGACGGCGATCGGCCGCGCGTGGCCGCGCAGCGCGATGCCGACGGCGGCCGCGACGAGCGTCATGTTCGACCCCGAGATCGCGAGGAGGTGCGCCGTGCCCGTCACGGCGAACGCGTCGCGGAGATCGCGCGCGATGCCCGCCCGCTCCCCGAGGACGATCCCCAGCAGGAGCGCACCCTCCGGGTCCGGCACGAGCGCGCGCAGCGGCGCGCCGAGCGCCTCGCGCAGCGCGTCGACGCGCGGGTCGGCGACGATCCCGAGGGCCGGCGGGACGACGAGCGCGCGCGCGGCGCTCGCGAGCGCGCTGACCGCGACCGCCCACCAGAGCACGCGGCGCGGCGCATCGGCGCTCGCCAGCGCGAGGATCGCGCCGATCGTGGCCAGCGCGACGGCCACGCTCACGCCGAGGAGCGGGTGCGAGATCGACGCGAGCGCGCACAGCACCGCGGTCGCACCGGCCGCCACGAGCGGCGCCGCGAGGAGCGCGGTCAACGCGTCGTGACGAGATCCTTGATGTCGGCGTAGATCCGCGCGGTGACGAGCCCGCGCGTCTGCAGCTCCTCGGGGCGCGCGAACGGCTTCGACTCCCGCGCGCGGACGATCTTCGCCGCGGTCGTCGGCCCGACGCCGGGCAGCGAGACCAGCTCGGCCTCCGACGCGCGATTGATGTCGATCTTCGCTTCGCCAGTCGAGCCGAGACTGCCGGCCGGCGGCTGCTCCCCCGGCTTCGGGACGTAGACCCGCATGCCGTCGCGCAGGAGCGCGGCCTTGTTCACGGCGAACAGGTCGGCGTCGCCGGTCATCCCGCCGGCGGCGAGCAGCGCGTCGAGCACCCGGGACCCCGCTGGGAGCCGCACGACGCCGGGGCGAGCGACCGCGCCAACGACGTCGACGACCACGAACGTCGGCGCGGTCGCGGTCGGTGACGGATCGGCCGCCTCGACGATCGGCGGCGGCTCCGCGGGCCGCAGGACGAGGCTCATCCCGGCGCCGACGACGGCCAGCAGCGGGATGGCGACCAGCAAGGGACGAGGCACGCCGGATGGATCGGAAGGGGCGTGAGGAGCTAGTTCTGGCGAGGCGAAGCGGCGTTGATCTGCGAGATCCCGACCGGCAGCGAGCCGACGGTCGAGCCGTCGACCTCGAGATCGAAGCGGTGCGTGCCGTACGTCGTGAAGCCGAGGTTGTTCAGCTCGACGATGACGTTCACGTCCTGACCCGGCACCGCGTGCACGGAGATGCGCGGCGCTTCGGGCATGGCCGCGCCGCCGTCGGGCCGGCGCAAGCGGACGACGACCTCGTGCGCGCCCGGGTCGAGCCCGAGCACCGCGACGAGGTACATCCGCGGATGCTGCGCCGGGAGCGAGCTGACGCTGATGTTGCGGAAGATCCCGAGCATGCTCAGCTTGCCGTCCTGTCCGACGAGGGCGTGATCGCAGAGCGCGGCGATGCGTATCTCCGGCTGCATCACTTCTCCACGACGACATTCACGAGGCGGTCCGGCACGACGATGACCTTCGCGATGCGCCGGCCGGCGATCGCCGCCTGCACCTTCTCGCTCGCGAGGGCCGCGGCCTCCGCCTCGGCCTTCCCCAGCCCGGCCGCGACCGTCAGGCGGTCGCGGACCTTCCCGTCGACCTGCACGACCAGCGTGACCGCCTCGGCCTTCGCCAGCGCGGGGTCGTACGCGGGCCATGGCTGCTGGTGGATCGAGTACGCGCCGCCGCGACGCGCCCACAGCTCCTCCGTGACGAACGGGGCCATCGGCGCGAGCAGCAGCAGCAGCGTGCGGATGCCCTCGTCGCGCGTCGGACCCGTCGCGATGCTCAGGCGGTGCTCCAGCTTCATCAGCGCGGCGACCGCGGTGTTGAAGTGGAACGCCGCGATGTCGTCCGTGACCTTGCGGATCGTCCGGTGGATCTCGCGCTCCAGGTCGAGATCCGGGGCACCCGCGACCGGCTTCGACAGCGCCAGGCGCCAGACCGAGTTCAGGAAGCGCCACGCGCCGTCGATGCCGGCCGCGTCCCAGTCGGCACCGTCGACCCACGGACCCATGAACATCATGAACAGCCGCAGCGTGTCCGCGCCGTACCGCTTCACGTACGCGTCGGGCGTCTGGACGTTCCCGCGCGACTTCGACATCTTGCGGCCGCCGAAGACGATCGTGCCCTGGTAGCGGAACCGCATCGCGGGCTCGTCGAACCACACCTCGCCGACGTCGCGCAGCGCTTTCGCCATGAACCGCATGTACAGCAGGTGCAGGATCGCGTGCTCGACGCCTCCGGTGTACTGGTGCACGGGCAGCCACTTGCGCCCGGCCTCCTTGTCCATGAACGAGCTCTCGATCTTCGGATCCAGGAACCGGTACATGTACCAGGAGGAATCGACGAACGTGTCCATCGTGTCGGTGTCGCGCCGCGCGGGACCGCCGCACGTCGGGCACGTCGTCTCGACGAACTCGCGGACGTGCGACAGCGGCGAGCCACCACGCCCGGTGAACTCGACGTTGCGCGGCAGCACGACGGGCAGCTGGTCGTACGGCACGGGAACGACGCCGCAGCGGTCGCAGTGCACGACCGGGATGGGCGTGCCCCAGTAGCGCTGGCGCGAGATCAGCCAGTCGCGCAGCCGGTACGACACGGTCGGCCCGCCGATGCCGCGGCCCTTCGCGTCCTCCGCGATGGCGCCCTTGCCGTCCTCGCTGCGCGTCCCGGTGTGCGCTCCGCTGTTCACCATGAGGCCGTCGCCGACGTACGCGCCGGCCAGCGCCTCGTGCGACGCGCCGTCGGGCGAGATGACCTCGCGGATCGTCAGCCCGTACCGCTTCGCGAACGCGAAGTCGCGCTCGTCGTGCGCTGGGACGGCCATGATCGCGCCGGTCCCGTAGGTGACGAGCACGTAGTCCGCGGTCCAGATCGGGACGCGCTCGCCGGTGAAGACGTTGCGCGCGTAGCCGCCAGTGAAGACGCCGGTCTTCTCGGCGCCCTCGGCGGTCCGCTCGATCTCGGGCGCGCTCTTCGCCTTCTCGGCGTACGCGTCGACCTCGGCCTTCCGGTCGGGCGTCGTCACGATGCCGACCAGGCGGTGCTCCGGTGCCAGGACCATGAACGTCGCGCCGTAGATGGTGTCGGGCCGCGTCGTGAAGAAGCGGATCTCCTCGCCGGCGTGACCCTCGACCGGGAACGCCAGCTCTGCCCCTTCGGACCGGCCGATCCAGTTCGTCTGCAGCACGCGCACGCGCTCGGGCCAGTCCAGGCCGTCGTAGCGCAGCAGCTCATCCGCGTACGCCGTGATCTTGTAGAACCACTGCGTCATCTGGCGCTTCACGACCACCGAGTCGCAGCGCTCGCACCGGCCGCCGATGACCTGCTCGTTCGCCAGCACGGTCTCGTCGCGCGGGCACCAGTTGACCGGCGCGTCGCCGCGATACGCCAGGCCCTTCTCGAGGAGCTTCAGGAACATCCACTGGTTCCAGCGGTAGTACTCGGGGTAGCAGGTGATGACCTCGCGCCGCCAGTCGATCGCGGCCCCCATCATCCGGAACTGGCCGCGCATGTGGGCCATGTTCTTCTCGGTCCACACGGCGGGATGGATCTTGCGATCGATGGCCGCGTTCTCGGCGTTGATGCCGAACGCGTCGAAGCCCATCGGGAACAGCACGTTCCTGCCTTGCATGCGCATCGCGCGCGCGGCGGCGTCGGGCGGTGCGTACGCGTACCAGTGGCCGACGTGCACGTCGCCCGAGGGGTACGGGAACATCGTCAGGAAGTAGAAGTTCGGCCGGTCGGGCAGCTCGTTCGGCGTCTCGTGCAGGCGCGTGCGCTCCCAGGTGTCGGCCCACCTCGCCTCTATCTCGGCCGGCACGTACTTGTCGATCTTCTCTTGTTCAATAGCCGTCGGCCTGCGGGCCGCGGCTAGTCGCTCCGCTGCTGTCGTGCTCGCTCGGACCGGCGAAGCCGGATCCTCGCTCGCGCCTTTCACTTTCGCCATGTCCTTCACCGCCTTTTCCCGCCGGGCACGAAAAAGCCCTTCGTCCACGTACAGGGGACGAAGGGCAATGCCTCCGCGGTACCACCCCGGTTGAGAGTTGTCGGTGGACCTGGCGGGATTCGAACCCGCGACCCCCACACTGCCAGTGTGATGCGCTCCCACTGCGCCACAGGCCCAAGACGCTCTCCGACTCGAGCACGCTGATAACGGACGTGACCCCGGCGAGCGCTAGCGCCGAGGCGCTTCACGCTCGCGGCTCCCGGGCGAGTTCCGCCGTCCCCTCGCACCAGCTCTCACCATCCGCTGGCTCTCTGAGCGCCGGGGAACGACGTACTGCTCCCGTTCGCAGCCGCTGTACCGAAAAGTATACGGAGACTGGCCCGCTCGGCCGCTACGCGATGGGCTTCTGCTCCCGGCGCATGGAGATCGACTGCAGCGCCCCGAGCGCGAAGCAGATCGAGATGAGCGAGCTGCCGCCCTGTGAGATGAAGGGCAGCGGGATCCCCGTCACGGGCATGAGCGAGATCGCCATGCCGACGTTGACGAAGATCTGGAACGCGAGCATCGCGACGATGCCGCCGGCGAGGTACGTGCCGAACGCGTCGCGCGACCGGTGCGCGATCCGCAGCGCCGACAGGAGCAGGACGATATACAGCGTGAACAGGATCGCCGCGCCGATGAACCCGAGGTCCTCGGCGAGCCCGGCGAACACGAAGTCGGACTCGGCGATGGGCAGGTAGCCGAGCGGCGACTGCGTCCCCGCCGTGAGGCCTTTGCCCGTGAGCGCGCCCGACCCGACCGCGATGAGCGACTGGATGATGTTCCAGCCGGCGCCCTGCGGATCGCTGTACGGGTCGATGAACGCCGTGAGCCGCGCCTTCTGGTACTCCTTCAGCATCCCGAGCGCTGTCGGCACCATCGTCGCGCCGGCGGCCACGAACGCGGTGAGCTGCCACAGCCGCGCGCCGGCGAGGAACGCCATCCCGAAGAACATGCCCAGGAAGACGAGGCTCGTCCCGAGGTCGGGCTGCTTGAACACGAGCCCGACCGGCGCCGCGAGCAGGACGAGGCCGCCGATGAGCGTGAGCGGCGAGCGCATGTCGCGGTCGGCGAACCACTTCGCGAGGACGATGACGATGAAGACCTTCGCGAACTCGCTGGGCTGGAACTTGAACCCGGCGATCGAGTACCAGCGCGTCGCCCCGAGGGTCGACTGGCCGCCCAGCAGCACGACGGCGAGGAGCCCCAGCGTCGCGAGGTAGAAGAGCGGGGCGAACGTCCCGAGCCAGGAGTGGTCGACGAGCGCGACGATCGTCATGACGGACAGGCCGACCACGGCGTAGAGCACGCCGCGGAGGACCTGCTGGCCGATGTCGCCCGTGAAGTTGCGGTCCTCGAGCGTGATCGAGTAGCCCATGACGAGCCCGTAGCCGATGAGGAGCAGCGTCGCGACCATGAGGATCCAGTCGACCTCGAGGAGCCGGCGCGCGCTCGGACGGTCGTGGAGCGGCGACGCCGCCTGCGGCATCGCGATGGGACGGACGCTCATGGGGCGCCGGCCTTCTTGTCGCTGACGCCCTTGTAGGCCTCGAGGATCCGCTGCGTCAGCGCGACCGCGGGGTTGAAGCAGACGTCGCAGAGCGAGCGGCTCGAGTCGAAGGTGAAGAGGACCATCGCGATCTCCGCCGTCGGATCGCTGTTGTCCGCGTTCGGCAGGAAGCTGACGAACCAGTTGTGGAACCCGAGCTTGTGGCGACCGGCGGCGTCGAGCCCGCCGGACTCGCCGAACTCCGCCGTGCCGGTCTTGCCCGCGATCGGCAGCTTCGCGTCGGGCATGTACGCGTGCCCGATCGTCACGACGCGGCGCGCGGCCTCGCGGATGAGGCGCAGATCCTCCTGCTTCATGTCGAGCTTCCGTGTCACATGCGGCGCCTGCGTGTACACGGTGTTCCCATCACTTCCCTTCACCTCCTTGAGGAGGTGCGGCGTGAAGACCGTGCCGCCGTTCGCGACCGACGCGTATGCGTTGAGGAGCTGCAGCGGCGTCACGGCGACGAAGCCCTGGCCGATGGCCGCGTGATACGTGTTGCCGAGGGTCCACGGCTCGTCGAACTCCGCGAGCTTCCAGAGCGGATCCGGCATGATCCCGGCGGCCTCGCCCGGCAGGTCGATGCCCGTCGGCGCGCCGAACCCGAGCATGCGGCCGTACTTCGCCATCGCGTCCGGTCCGGCGCCGCGCTGGCCCGTGTACGGGTTGCCCCCGCCGAGCGTGTAGAAGTAGATGTCGCTCGAATGCGCGAAGCCGTTCACGAAGTCGAGCGCGCCGTGGACGCGCCAGTCATAGAACCGCCAGCCGTCCACGATGAGCACGTTCGAGGTCACGTTCACGACGGTGTTGCGCGTCGCGGCGCCGGTGCTCAGCGCGCTGAGGCCCGTGACCATCTTGAACGTCGAGCCGGGCGGATAGATGTCGCCGATCGCCTTGTTCACGAGCGGCCGGCGGTAGTCGCCGTTCCACTCCTTCATCTGCGCGGTCGACACGCCCTGGATGAAGGCGTTGTTGTCGTAGGCCGGGATCGAGACCATCGCGAGGATCTCGCCGTTCTGCGGGTTCATCGCGATGCCGACGGCCTGCGTGAACTTGTCCTCCTTCACGCCCTTCTCGAGCTCGGCGCTGATGAGCTTCTGGAGCCGGTCGTCGATCGTGAGGACGAGATCGTTGCCGGGCTTCGGCGGTACGAGCGCGAGCGTCCGCAGCTCACGCAGCGACGCGTCGCGCTCGAACTCGCGCCATCCGAGCGTCCCGCGCAGATACCGCTCGTACTGCCATTCGAGACCGGTCTTCCCGATCGTGTCCTGCAGGAGGTAGCCCGCCTCCTTGCGCGCGGCGAGCTCCTCTTCGTTGATCGGGCCGACGTAGCCGAGGAGCGGCGCGTAGAGCGGGCCGTCGACGTATGAGCGCAGCGCCTCGGCGGTGACCTGCACGCCGGGATACAGCTCGGCCCGCTCGACGAGCAGCAACGCGATGTCGCGCGCGACGGGGCGCACGCTGACCTTCACGGGCTCATACGGATTGCGCACGCGCTGATCGGAGATCGCCTTCGCGATCTCATCGCTCCCCCGCTCCACGAGCACGGCGAGGCGCGACGCGACCTCGTCCTGACGTGACGCGGGCACGTCGATCGGGAGGACGTTCACGGCGAAGCCCGGATCGTTGCGCGCGAGGAGCCGGCCGTCGCGGTCGTAGATCACGCCGCGCGTGCCGAGCACGGGGACGCGCACGACGCGGTTCTGCTCCGCGAGCTCGCGGTAGTGCGCGCCGTTCACCACCTGCAGGTCCCACAAGCGGACGCTGAGCACGACGAAGACGCCGATGATCGCCAGCGCGACGGCGGCGAGTCGGCGTGGATGGACGAAGACGCGGTCGCTTCGGTCGGTCACTTAGAAGGGTGACTCCTTCTCCGTCAGTTTGCGGACGAGGCGCGCGAGCGGGTAGATGAGGAGCGCGAGCGCTCCCGTGTAGATACCGACGCCGGCAGTCTGCGCGAGCACGATCTCCGGCGCTGCCATCGGGTGACCGAGGAACGCGAGGATGCCGACGTACAGCGCCTGCGTGAAGAAGGCGGCCAGGCCGACCACGAGGGCGCCCGTGATCACGGGGATCGGCGTCACGGTGCTGCGCTCCCCCAGCCCGGCCATGAGCACGCCGGGGAGCATGGCGACCGTGAACGCGCCGAGCGGGCCCGCCGACAGAACGTCGAGCGCGAGCCCGCCGATGAAGGCCCACCAGAGCGCCTCACCGGCGCCCGTGGCGACCGCCCATGACGCAGCAGCGAGGACCGGCAAGCTCGGGAACGCTCCTCCCACCGTGATCAGGCCCGCGACCGCCCCCTGGAGCAGTGCCGCGACGAGCGGCACGACGATGCCGAGGGCGATCCGCATGCGGCCTTCCTAGCCCCGAACGGTCCGGCCGATCGAGCGGTACGGGGTCGCCGGGCAGGCCGTCGCTGACACGGCGCGATCATATGTACGACAGCGCTGCGCACCCGAGAGGCACCCGAGGGCGATCGCCGGCAGCGCGACCGATCTTGGATGCGAGCGATCAGGATCGGTATCGGTGGAGGGTGGCCGTCGAGCCGCCCAGCAAGCTGCGGCCGAGTAGAACGCGCGTGCTGATCAGTAGGCGGGTGAGGTACAATTCAGGGACGAGCCTCATGCCCTTCTCCACGATTCCGACAAGCCTTATCTACGGCTCGCCCATAAGAATTCCGCGGGGAATACTCTCCCCTGACCCGGCGGCTGCGGCCCAGTGACGGTCACTCTGGCGGTCGCTAACCAGAAGGGCGGCGTCGGCAAGAGCGCCACCGCCGTGAGCCTCGGATCCGCACTCGCAAGACTGGGCCGCCGCGCGCTAATCGTCGACCTTGATCCGCAAGCGAACGCGACTAGCGCGCTCGGTGTCTCGAAGGAGTTGGAGCGCTCGATCCACGGCGTCCTGGTACGCGAAGAGTTACCTGCCGACGCAGTGACCGGGACAACGGTGCCTGGACTCGACCTCCTGCCTTCGTCGGTGGATATGGCCGCCGTCGAGCTGGAGTTGGTCCCCCTCATGGGGCGAGAGTTCAGGTTGCGCGCATCTTTATCACGCCTGACCGACTTCGACCTCGTACTGATCGACTGCCCGCCATCGCTCGGCCTCCTCACCGTGAACGCACTCGTCGCCGCGGATCACGTGATCGTTCCGGTCCAGTGCGAGTACCTAGCACTCGAGGGACTTGCGCAGCTCGTACGGACCATCGAAGCGGTTCGTGGCCGCCTGAATCCGACGCTTTCGATCATCGCGATCCTCCTGACCATGGAGGATCGTCGCAACCGCCTTTCGATGCAGGTGGCCAACGAGGTCACGCAGCACTTTCCGCAGCTTGTGGCTGAGGCGCGGATCCCGCGTTCGGTGCGACTCGCTGAAGCGCCCAGCCATGGGATGCCCATCGACATCTACGACCCATCCTCGCGTGCGACCGCTGCATACGCGCAGTTCGCTCGCGAGATCGAGTCGCGTCTCGCGGCGAAGCCCGCGATCACCGCGATGGCCGCGTCCTGATGCGGACGGGACTCGGTCGCGGCCTCGACGTCCTTCTCGGCCAACCACAGCCGGTCACCGCGGTGACGGCGCCGAGCGGCATCGCCGAGATACCTCTCGAACGGGTCAGGCCGAATCCGCAGCAGCCACGTCAGGCGTTCCCGACCGAGGAGCTTCAGCAGCTCGCCGGGTCGATCAAGCGTCACGGCGTGCTGCAACCTATCGTGGTATCGCGCAATGGCGACGGCTACGAGCTCGTGGCCGGACACCGTCGCGTCCTGGCCTCACGTCTCGCGGGACGGACATCGATCCCGGCAGTGATCCGCGACGATGTGACCGATCGACTTGAGCTCGCTCTTATCGAGAACCTGCAGCGCACCGATCTCAATGGCCTCGAGCAAGGGCGGGCGTATCGGATGCTCATGGAGACCTACGCGCTCACACAGCAACAGCTCGGAGAGCGGGTAGGGAAGGCCCAGTCGACGATCGCCAACACCCTGCGCTTGCTCGAGGCTTCGCAGCTCCTGCAAGACGCGCTCGTTGATGGGAAGATCACTGAAGCACACCTCAAAGCGTTGCTCCCACTGAAGACCTCCGACACCGCAACGGCTCTTTCGGAGGTCCTCGCGAAAGGCCTGTCCGTCCGTGAGACGGAAGCACTGGTCCGGAGGCTGTCAGGGCGCAAGCAGAAGCACGACGGGCGCATCGCGCGAGGGGTCGACCCGGAGGTCAAGGCGCGCACCGCGGACCTGCGCGCGGCGCTCGGCACGAAGGTGGAGATCCAGCGGGGCCGCAAGGGCGGCCGCATCACGATCGAGTTCTATTCGAACGATGACTTCGAGCGGCTCTACGAGCAGCTCGTGCGTTCGACCAAGTAGGGGACATGGCAACGAAGACGACGAACGGGCGGTCGACGGTGAAGAAGACGGGCGGGAACGGAAGCAAGGGCGGCGGCGATTCGTACAGCGCCAAGGACATCCAGGTCCTCGAGGGTCTCGAGGCCGTCCGCCGGCGTCCCGGGATGTACATCGGCACCACCGACCTCCGCGGCCTCCATCACCTGATCCGGGAGGTCCTCGACAACTCGATCGACGAGGCGATGAACGGCGTCTGCGACCGCATCGACGTGATCATCCACAAGGACGATCGCGTCACCGTCATGGACAACGGACGTGGGATCCCGGTCGACAAGCAGGCCCAGACCGGCAAGTCCGCGCTCGAGGTCGTGCACACGATCTTGCACGCCGGCGGCAAGTTCGGCGGCGCGGGCTACAAGGTCGCGGGCGGCCTCCACGGCGTCGGCGTCTCCGTCGTGAACGCGCTCTCGAGCCACCTCAAGGTCGAGGTGCACCGGGACGGCAGGGTCTACACCCAGGAGTACGAGCGCGGGAAGCCGCTCGGCCCCGTCAAGGCCATGAACCGGAATGAGCACAACCCGCCACAGCTCTCGTGGAAGCCGCGCGAGCGACTCACGGGGACGATCACCACGTTCACGCCGGATCCGCAGGTGTTCCCGGTCATCCAGTGGGACCCCTCGATCGTGTCGCAGTGGCTGCGTGAGACCGCTTACCTCAACAAGGGGCTCTGGCTCTCGCTCGCCGACGAGCACACCGGTCTCGATGAGAGCTTCTACTTCGACGGCGGGATCGTCTCATTCGTGCGCCACCTCAACAAGGCGCACGAGGTGCTGCACAAGCCGGTGTACGTCGAGCGCACCTTCGAGAACGACACGGTCGTCGACGTCTCGTTCCAGTACAACGACAGCTTCGCCGAGCGCGTCTACACGTTCGCCAACAACATCAACACGATGGACGGCGGCGCCCATCTCACCGGGTTCCGCACCGCCCTCACGCGCACGCTGAACTTCCACGCGCGCAAGATCAAGGCGCTCCAGGAGAACGACCCGAACCTCACGTCAGAGGACGTGCGCGAGGGCCTCACCGCCGTCATCAGCGTGAAGATCAAGGAGCCGCAGTTCGAGGGACAGACGAAGACGCGCCTCGGGAACGCCGAGGTCCAGGGGCAGGTCGCGACCGCCGTCAACGACGCGCTCGGCCAGTACCTCGACGAGAACCCATCGGACGCGCGCCGGATCATCGAGAAGTGCCTCACCGCGTTCCGCGCCCGCGAGGCGGCGCGAAAGGCGCGCGACCTCGTGCTTCGCAAGGGCGCGCTCGACGGCTTCTCGCTGCCGGGCAAGCTCGCGGACTGCCAGGAGCGCGACCCCGAGCGCGCTGAGCTGTTCATCGTCGAGGGCGACTCGGCCGGCGGCTCGGCGAAGCAGGGCCGCGACCGCCGCTTCCAGGCGGTGCTGCCGCTGCGCGGCAAGATCCTCAACGTCGAGAAGTCGCGCGCCGACAAGATGCTCGGCAACGAGTACATCCGCGCGATCATCACGGCGCTCGGAACGGGCATCGGCGAGTACTTCGACGCCAAGAAGCTGCGGTACGGGCGGACGATCCTGCTCGCCGACGCCGACGTCGACGGATCGCACATCCGCACGCTCCTGCTCACGCTCCTGTACCGCCACTTCCGGCCGCTCATCGAGGACGGCCGCATCTTCATCGGCCAGCCTCCGCTGTTCCGGATCCAGCTCGGCAAGGAGATCCGCTGGGCGTACTCCGACGCCGAGCGTGACCGGGCGATCAAAGAGATGAAGTCCGCGGCGCGGACGAAGCGCGACGCGCGCAAGAAGGCCGACAAGGCGGAGGCCGCGCCCGTCGAGGCCGCGCCCCTGAACACGGACGAAGGCACCGATGACGGCAAGGGCGGCCGCGACCCGGCGATCGCGCGCTACAAGGGTCTCGGCGAGATGAACGCCGACCAGCTCTGGGATACGACGCTGAATCCCGACACCCGCACGCTCAAGCTCGTCACCCTGCAGGACGCCGAGCAGGCCGACCTGGTGTTCGACGAGCTGATGGGCACCGAGGTCGAAGGCCGCAAGAAGTGGATCATGGCTAACGCCAAGAAGGCGAGCCTCGACATTTGATGTTCCGACGCTCGCTCGGGATCAACCCTCGCTCGCGCCCGGGTGCTCGACCTCGGCTTACGCCTCGGTCTGCGCGCCCGGGGGACGATTGAGCATGGCGAAGCTTTCGGAGCTCGGCGTCGATTTCGACCACTGGTGCTTCGCCTGCGGACGGCTCAATCCGTCCGGCATGCACCTCGACTTCGACGTGTCGCGCGACCGCGCCGAGGCCACCTACGTCGGGCAGCAGCGGCACCAGGGCTACGACGGCACGCTGCACGGCGGCGTCGTCGCGGCGCTGCTCGACGAGACGATGGGCTGGGCGATCTTCCACCAGGGGATGTGGGGCGTGACCGCGAAGCTCGACGTGACGTATCGGCGTCCCGTGCCGGTGGGGCAGGAGCTGCGCGTCGTCGCCGAGGTCGTGCGCGACCGCGGTCGGGGCATCGAGCTCCATGGCACCGTCGCGCGCGCGTCCGACGGCGAGATCCTCGCGGAAGCGGACGCGCTGTTCCTGCGGATGCCTGACGACCGCCGGCGCGAGCTCGAGCGGCGCTATTCGTCCGCGCAGGACGCCTTCGCGAAGGTCCGCGCGGCGGTCGCGGCAGAGGAAGAGATGGAGCACGGACGCACATGATCGACAAGGGCGGGAACGAGCGGATCGTCGGCGTCGACCTCCAGGTGGAGATGCGGCAGGCGTATCTCGACTACGCGATGAGCGTCATCGTCGCGCGGGCGCTCCCCGACGTGCGCGACGGGCTGAAGCCCGTGCAGCGCCGGATCCTCTACACGATGTACGAAGAGGGCATCCGCCCCGACCGGCCCTTCCGCAAATCCGCGAACGTCAACGGCATCGTCATGGCCCGCTATCACCCCCATGGCAGCGCGGCGATCTACGACGCCCTCGTGCGCCTGGCGCAGGACTTCTCCGTGCGCTATCCGCTCATCCAGGGCCAAGGCAACTTCGGCTGCTTCGCCGGCGATACGAAGGTCGAGCTCACGAACGGCGATCAGAAGACGTTCATCGAGCTCATCGACATGGTCCGCCACGGACTGCGCGGCGACGTCTTCACGGTGGACCAGCACCGCAACGTCCGTCTGAAGCCCGTACGCGCGCCGCGCCTCGTCCGGCGCAACGACCCGGTCGTCAAGGTCTCGCTGTCGAACGGGAACACGATCATCTGCACGCCCGACCATCGCTTCATGCTCCGCGACGGGACGTACCGCGAGGCGCAGTCGCTCCGATCGAAGGACCAGCTCATGCCGTTCTCGCGGACGGCCATCCCCGAACGGCTCCACCGGACCGGCGCGTTCCCGATCCCCGCGAGCCTGCAGGTGCGGGTCGACAAGGTCGAGCCGGCCGGCCGCGCCGACGTGTACGACCTCACGGTCGACATCACTCAGAACTTCGCGCTCTCGGCGGGCGTCTTCGTCCACAACTCGATCGACGACGATCCACCCGCCGCAGACCGGTACACCGAGGCGCGCCTGGCCGCGATCTCGATGGAGCTGCTCACCGACATCGAGAAGCAGGCCGTCGACTGGGAGCCGAACTACGACGGCCGCCACACCCAGCCGAAGACCCTGCCGGCACGGTTGCCGAACCTCATCGTCAACGGATCGTCGGGGATCGCGGTCGGCATGGCGACGAACATCCCTTCCCACAACCTGCGCGAGGTCGTCGAGGCGACGAAGCGGCTCATCGACGACCCGGAGCTCACGATCGACGACCTCTGCGAGATCATCACCGGCCCCGACTTCCCCGGTGGCGCACTCGTCTACCGCTTCGAGGAGCAGCGCAACGTCGAGACCGGCAAGGCCGAGCGCGTCGACGCCATCCGCCGCGCGTACGCCACGGGCCGCGGACGCGTGGTCATGCGCGCGCGCGCGCATCTCGAGGAGATGAAGGGGAACCGCACGGCGATCATCGTCAGCGAGCTCCCGTACGCCGTGAACAAGGCCTCGCTCATCGAGAAGATCGCCGAGCTCGTGCAATCGAAGCGCCTCGCCGGCATCTCGGATCTGCGCGACGAGAGCGACCGCGAGGGCATGCGCATCCACGTCGAGGTGAAGCGCGACGACGATCCGCAGCGCGTCCTGAACTCGCTCTACAAGCACACGGCGATGCAGTCCGCGTTCAACTTCAACATGCTCGCGATCGTCGACGAGCAACCGCGGACGCTGTCGCTGAAGGACATCCTGCAGCACCACATCGACTACCGGCGCGACGTCATCCGCCGCCGGACCGAATTCGACCTGGGCAAGGCGAAGGACCGCGCGCACATCCTCGAGGGCTTCAAGATCGCGCTCGATCACATCGATGAGGTCATCAAGACCATCCGGGCGAGCAAGACGCCGGACACGGCCCTCGAGAACTTGATCAAGAAGTTCGGACTCTCCGAGGCGCAGGCCAAGGCGATCCTCGACATGCAGCTGCGACGCCTCACCGGCCTCGAGCGGGCCAAGGTCGAGGAGGAGTACGAGGCGACGATCAAGCTCATCGCCGAGCTCGAGTCGGTGCTCGCCAGCCCGCGCAAGGTGCTCGGCCTCATCAAGAAGGATCTCGACGACCTCGCGGAGACCTACGGCGACGAGCGCCGTACGAAGGTGATCGACGACACCGTCCGCGAGCTGTCGGACGAGGACCTCGTCGCGGATGAGGACGTCGTCATCACGGTCTCCAGCCGCAACTACGTGAAGCGGATGCCGCTCTCGACGTACCGCGCGCAGCACCGCGGCGGGCGCGGCGTCATCGGCATGCAGACGCGCGAGGAGGACGACGTCGAGCACCTCCTCGTCGCGCGCACGCACGACCGGCTCCTCGTCTTCACGGACCGGGGGCGCGTCTTCGCGCTGAAGTCGCACGAGCTCCCGGACGCGAGCCGCACCGCGAAGGGCACGCCGATCCAGAACATCCTCGAAGCGATGCAGGCCGACGAGCGCGTGACCGCGCTCGTCGCGCTGCGCGACGGCGCGACCGCGGAGCACCTCGTGATGGCGACGCGCAAGGGCTTCGTGAAGAAGACCCCGCTCACCGAGTACGCGAACGTCCGGCGCGCCGGCCTCATCGCGATCGCGCTCCGCAAGGGCGACGAGCTCGCGTGGGTCGCGCCGTGCACCGACAAGGACCGGATCGTGATCGCCACGAAGAAGGGCAAGGGCATCGTCTTCAAGGCGACGGACGCGCGACCCATGGGACGTCCGACGCAGGGCGTCACCGGGACCCGGCTCCAGAAAGGCGACGCGGTCATCGGCATGGGGATCGTCCGCCCGCGGACGCAGGTGCTCTCGGTCACGCAGCACGGCTTCGGGAAGCGCACCGACGTCGACGAGTTCCCGACGCAGGGACGCGGCGGCCAGGGCGTCATCCTCGCCGCGACGACGCCGAAGACGGGCGACGTCGCCGCGATGCAGATCGTGGACGAGGCGACGCAGGAGGTCCTGCTCATCAGCACCACCGGCGTCGTCATCCGCGTGCCGCTCGACCAGATCCGCGCACTGTCGCGCGCGACGCAGGGCGTGAAGGTCATGGCCACGGGCGACGCGTCGATCGCGTCCATCGCCACCTTCGGCGCGGCGCGACCCTCCCAGACGGAGCTGCAGCTCAAGGGCTAGCCGGTCCGGTCGACACCCGAGCACGCCCAGAGCGCGTGCCTGCTCGGCCTGTTACACGGCCAGCGAGGTGCCCAGACGGTCGCTGGACGTAGCGATCGCGCTCGGTCGGCGTTGTCCCGGGCAGGCCGGCGCTGGTACGGTGCCGGGAACACCAACGTTCCCGGGCGCGCAGACCGAGGCGCCGCAGCGACGAGGTCGAGCACCCGGGCCCGATGGAGGGGTTTCCCCGACTGAGGGTCGGAATAGGGAAGGTCGTTGATCACGCTCGAGGACGTCAGCAAGCGCTACCCCAACGGCACGTATGCGCTTCGCGACATCGACCTGCACATCGGTGCGGGTGATTTCGTCTTCATCGTCGGATCCTCGGGCGCCGGCAAGTCCACGCTCAATCGCCTCCTCATCCGCGAAGAGCTGCCGACGACGGGCCGCGTCGCCGTCGACGGTCAGGACGTCGCGCGCCTCTCGCGCTCCAAGGTGCCGCTGCTGCGCCGCAAGGTCGGGATCGTCTTCCAGGACTTCAAGCTCCTCCCCACGAAGACCGTCCACGAGAACGTCGCGTTCGCGCTCATCGTCACCGGTCACGACGGACGCACCGTGCGCGAGGAGACGGACCGCGCGCTCGCGCTCGTCGGTCTCCTCCCTCGCCGCCATCACTTCCCGCGCGAGCTCTCCGGCGGAGAGCAGCAGCGCACCGCGATCGCGCGCGCGCTCGTGATGCGTCCGAAGATCCTCGTCGCGGACGAGCCGACGGGCAACCTCGACCCCGTCACCACGTGGGAGATCATCAAGCTCCTCATCCGTGTGAACGAGATCGGCACGACCGTCCTCGTCGCCACGCACAACGCCGAGATCGTGAACGCGCTCCGCCGGCGGGTCGTGCACCTCGACCACGGGCGCGTCATCCGCGACGAGCGCGAAGGGCTGTACGCCGCATGACGCGCGTGCTGTACGTCCTCACCGCGGCGTGGCACGGCATCTCGCGCAACCCGTTCATGACGGCCGCGTCGACGCTCACCGTCGCGCTCATGCTCCTACTCTTCGCGTTCTTCGTCGTCACCGACCGCGGCCTGCAGTCGGCCGTGGCGCTCCTCGAGTCGAAGGTCGAGCTCACCGTCTACCTCGCCGACGACGCGAAGGTCTCGAGGGTCCTCGAGCTGAAGTCGCGGATCGAGAAGGACCCCGCGGTGTCGCGCGTCGACTACGTGAGCAAGGAGGACGCGCTGGAGCGGTTCAAGCGCCTCAGCGCGGGCCGCGCCGAGATCGGTCCGATCGAGGACATCGGCGTCAACCCCCTGCCCGCGTCGCTCGAGATCAAGCTCGCGCAGGCGCAGGACAGCCGGCGCATCGCGGACGAGCTTCGCGACGAGGTCGGCAACGGCGTCATCGCGAAGACCGACGACGTCATCGACAACCCGCAGGTCGTCGACCAGCTCCTCACGATCACGCGCGTCCTGTCGATCGGCGGGCTCGCGATCCTCGCGATGATGCTGTTCGTCGCGCTCTTCGTGATCGTCAACACGATCCGCATCGCCGTGCACGCGCGCCGCGACGAGATCGAGATCATGCAGCTCGTCGGCGCGACGGACGGCCTCGTGGCCGCGCCCTTCGTCCTCGAGGGCATGCTCGTCGGCGTCTTCGGGGCGGTGATCTCGCTGCTCGCCCTCCTCGTCGCTTCGGGGCCGGTCACGAGCACGCTCATCCAGTTCCTCGACATCCTCCCGGTCACGCTCGGCCCCAATTTCTTCGGCCAGCTGGCCGCCGGGGTCCTGGGCTTTGCCCTCCTCATGGGGGCCGGGGGCGCCACGATCTCGATCCGGACGCATCTGGCCAAATGAGGCACCCCTTGACCGCTACCGCCCTCGGGTGCGACGATGCGCGGCCGATGGGAGCTCCCCGGTGCGACCGGGGAGGTGGGGTGCGCCGCTGGCGCGTGCTGTTCGCCGCGCTCGCGATATTCGCGTTCCTGCTCGTCCAGACCGTCCCCGTCTCCGCGGACCCCGCGGACGACGCGCGCCTCGCGCAGCTCGCCCGCGAGAAGCAGGAGCTCGAGCGCGCCGTCCAGATCTCGCGGCAGAACGCGGAGCGGTACCGCCAGGAGGCGAACCGGTTCCAGGCCGCGGTCGAGCAGGCCAACTCGCGCATCGCGCAGCTCTCCCTCGAGCAGGCGCAGGCGCAGTCCGAGGCGGACGCGCTGAAGATCGACATCGCGATCGCCGAGGAGCAGCTCGCCCTCGTCGCGTTCCAGCTGAACGAGACCGAGGCGCTCATCGGATCGCTGAAGGCGCAGGCCTCGGAGCAGACGAAGCAGCTCGCGAAGCGCGAGGAGCTCTACGCGATCCACCTCCGCGCGACGTACCTGCAGTCGCGCGTGAGCCCGCTCGAGATGCTGCTGTCGTCGCGCTCGCTCACCGACTTCGTGAGCCGGGTGCAGACGCTCATCCTCATCGACCGACACGACAAGCAGATCGTGGGCGACATCCGCGCCCTCAAGGCGTCCACCGCGCAGAAGCAGGAGGACGTCGAGCAGAAGGAGAGCGAGATCAAGGGTCTGCAGTCGCAGATCACCTCGCAGCGCGCGTCGCTCGCGAAGAAGAAGGCCGACTACGAGGGGATCGTCCGCGCGAAGGCGGCGTCCATCGACCAGACCGACGAGCAGCGCGCGCTCGCGGCGACGTCTCGCAACAACGCGGTCGGCGCGAGGCAGCAGGCGAACACAGAGGCCGCCTCGCTCAACCGCCGGCTCGAGCAGACGGAGGCCGCGTACGCGTCGCTCGCCGCCGAGCTCGCGGCGCGGTCCGGGCTCGCGGTCTTCACGGGACGCATGGTGGTCTGGCCCGTGAACGGACCGATCACGTCCGGGTTCGGCGCGCGGTGGGGCGGGTTCCACAACGGCATCGACATCGCCGCACCCATGTACACGCCCATCAGGGCGGGGGCCGCGGGCCGGGTCGTGACGGTCGGGAAGCCGTACCTCGCGTACGGCGACACGGCGACCGTCGTGATCATCGCGCACGGCAGCAACTTCTCGTCGCTGTACGGCCACATGGACGACGGCGCGCACTCCCCGATCGTCCGTGTCGGCCAGTTCGTCACCGCGGGCCAGATGATCGGCTACGTGGGGATGACCGGGTGGACCACGGGCCCGCACGTGCACTTCATGACGATCGTGAACGGGCGCGCGGTCGATCCGCGGCCCTACATGCCATGACCCGCTCCACGTCGCTCCTCGCGTTCATCGTGGTCGCGCTGAGCGTCGTGTTCGCCGCCCTCACCATCGCCGACGCAGCGACGCTGGCCTTCTAGCCCCGCGCGTCGCGGCCCGCGCTGTGCGACGGGGACGACATTGACGCGCTACCGGCCGGGTGCGAGCATGGCCGACGTACGAAAGGAGGTGATGTGAAGTGCCGGATGCCAGTGGGAAACCAATGACCCGCGGCGACGCACTTCTTGACTCCTTGTCATATGAGGTGATCGCGCACTAGCGGGTCATTGGCGACCCAGGAAGAGCGGCGGCAGCGATGCCGCCGCTCTTCTTTTTCCGTCACACGCGCGAGCGCGCCGGTGCTCTTCAGGTGGACAGAGAGATGACGACGAGGTCGCCGACGCTCATCGACGCCTACATGCCGTCGTACGACGTACGCGCGCGATATGCGACGCGCATCCGTGCGTCCGCGGCCGCGACCTACGAGGTCCTCAAGCGGACCGATCTCGCGGGGTCGCCGATCGTGCGCCTGCTCTTCGCGATCCGCGGCCTCCCCGCTCGCGTCGGCCGTCCACCTGGCCGCCCGCGGATCATGTGGCTCGCGGCGGTCCGCGCCGCGGCCGAACGCGGACCGGGCGCGTCGCGGACGTCCCTCACCGGCGCGATACCCTCGCCGGGTGTCACCGCAGCGGAAGGCGAAAGCCGAGGAAGAACAGGCTGACGCGATGAGAAGGTCGAGGCCGGCATCGCGCTCACGGGGAGCGAGATCAAGTCGATCCGCGGCGGCCGCGTCGACCTGCGCGACGGCTACGCGAAGATCGACCGCGGCTCCGCGTGGCTGCGGAACGTGCGCATCGCCCGCTGGCCGCAGGCGTCCGCGTGGGAGCCCGACGACCCGATGCGCGTCCGCCGTCTCCTTCTGCACCGGGAGCAGATCGATCACCTCGCCGGCGCGGTCTCGCAGCGTGGCTACACGATCGTGCCGCTGCGCCTCTACCTGAAGGCAGGGAAGGCGAAGGTCGAGCTCGGCCTCGCGAAGGGCAAGCGCCAGTACGAGAAGCGGCAGGTGATCAAGGAGCGCGACGCCGCGCGGGAGATGGACGCGGCCATCAAACGCCGCATGCGCGGCGGCTGACCGCCTCCGCGCAGGCCGGCAGGGCTAGTCCCCGAACGCCGCGACCGGGGTCGTCTCCGCCTCGGCGTCGGCCTCGGTCGGGACGCGACGCTCCCGGCCGCGTAGCGGCACCTCGCTGAGGAAGACCGACACGACGACGCCGATCGCGACGACGACGGCGCCGTAGATGAACACGTCGTGCAGGGCGCTCGCGAGCGCGCCACGGATCGCGAAGAGGACCTGATCGAACAGCGGCTGGAGAGCGCCGGGCAGCTGCGCCTTCGTCGCCGCGAGCTGCACCGGATCGAAGAGCGCCTGGGCGTTGCCACCACCCTGCGGGAGCGCGGCGCGCGCCTGCGGTGGGATCGGAACGGCGGCGAGCGCCTCGGTGATCCTCGTCGGGAGGCTGTGGGCCATGAGCGACCCGAGGATGGCCGTACCGACGGTGCCGCCGATGTTCCGCCAGAACTGGACCTGCGCGGTGACGACGCCGGTGAGATGGCGAGGCAGCGCGCTCTGCACCGCGTTGATGTAGAGCGGCATGGTCGTCCCGATGCCGATCCCGATGATGACGAGGTCGCGGACGACGTCGGTCTGTTCGGTCGACGGCGTGACCTGCGCGAGCAGCCAGATGCCGAGCGCGGCAAGGGCGGTCCCGACGGTCCCGATGTACCGGTACCGCGCGATCCGGATCATGAGCTGGCCGGTGACGATGCTCGCGGCGACGAGGCCGAACATCATCGGCGTGATGAGCAGGCCGGAGTTCGTCGCCGGGATCCCGAGCACGCCCTGGTAGATGAGCGCGACGTACACGATCGTCCCGAACATCCCGAAGGTCACGAGGAAGCCCGCGATCGTCGAGACCGCGAAGGTGCGGTTCTTGAAGAGCGCGAACGGCACGATCGGCTCCTTCGCGCGCCCTTCGACGAAGAAGAACGCGACGAGCGCGACGGCGGCGAACCCGAGGAGACCGAGCACCTCCGGCGAACCCCAATCGTGGTCGCGCGTGATCGAGAACGCGGTCAGGAGCGGGACGAGACCCGCGGCCAGGAGAGCGGCGCCGAGATAGTCGATGGCGTGACGGTGTCCGGTGCGCTTCCAGGGCATCGTGAGCGCGACGAAGGTCACGGCCGCGATGCCGAGCGGCAGGTTCACGTAGAAGACCCAGCGCCAACCCACGTTGTCCGTCAGGAAGCCCCCGAGGGTCGGGCCGATCACCGAGGAGATCCCCCAGATACCGCCGAACAGGCCCTGGATCCGCGGTCGCTCGCGCGGCGGATAGAGGTCGGCGATGGAGGCGAACACCGTCGCGAAGAGCACGCCACCGAACAGGCCCTGCAGCGCGCGGAACGCGACGAGCTGGACCATGTCCTGCGCCTGCCCGCAGAGCGCGGACGCGAGGACGAACCCGACCATGCCAGCGAGCAGGAACGGCTTGCGGCCGAACATGTCGCCGAGCTTCCCGGCGATCGGCACGGTGGTGGTCGAAGCGACCATGTACGCCGTCAGGACCCACGCGTAGTAGTCGAGCCCGTTGAGCTCCGCGACGATGCGCGGCATCGCGGTCCCGACGATCGTCTGATCGAGCGCGGCGAGGAGCAGGCCCGTCATGACCGCGATCGTCGAGAGGACCAGCCGCCCACCGGTCACGTCCTCGGGATGGGTCTCGGCGTATCGCATCGCGGGCTCAGCGGACATTCGTCATCTCCTTTTGCGCTGCTCTCTCGAGCGCGTGCCGCAGATCCTCGAGCGCCAGGCGCAGCCGTTCGCGTGCCAGCGGCTCGAGGGTCGCGATCGCGTCACCCAGGGCCTCGGCGATCGCCGCGTGGTACCGGTCGACCTCGCGCCTGCCCGCCGCCGTGAGCGATACGCGAACGGCGCGTCGGTCGGACGGGTCATCTTCCCGACGCACGAGACCGTCGCGGACGAGACCTTCGACGGCCTCGGTCATCGCGGGCGGCGTGAGCATGCACTGCTGCGCGAGCTCGCCGGCGCGCATCGGGCCCGCCGCGAGCCGGACGAGCGCCTTGGCTCGCTCGGGCGAGACGACGCCGTGCTCTCGTGCGGTCGTCGCCGCGAGCCGTCCGAAGAACGGCATCACGGCGAGCAGGGCGCGCGCGGTCCCGATGTCGGCTTTCGTGGCGGTGGTCATCCTCTGTTCCTTCGGTGCCCGAATGATTCGGGGTCCGAACTGTAGGTGGCGCGGCCGCGCATGCGCAACGTCATCTTCGTTACGGATCGTCGCGTCGGCGTGTGAACAGCGAATGAACGGGATGCGGACGATCGGCGCGCGGCGGGGCCCGACCCCGCCGCGCGGTCAGATCACTTCGGGCTGAGCTGCAGGATGATCACGATGATCGCGGCGGTCACCGCGAAGATCGGCATGGCGAGCGCGACGAAGACCTGTACGTCCTCCGTCTTCGGCGGCTCGGGCAGCGTGCGTGGCGCGTCCACCCCTTGATCCCTCCCTCGGTCGGTGTCGCCCTGACCGACCGACGGATGGGTCCCAGCCGCATGCGCTGGTGGTCGTTTCGGGGCTCCGCAAGTCTAGGGGCACGCGGGGTGCATCGTCCACCGCGAGACCAAGAAAGGAGGTGGATCGATGGGGATCATCGCATTCCTGATCATGGGGCTGATCGCGGGCTTCATCGCGCGCGCGCTCATGCCCGGACCGGACCCGATGGGCTGGGTCGGAACGATGGTGCTGGGGGTCGTCGGCTCGCTCGTCGGCGGAACGCTCGCCGCGCTGCTCTTCGGCGGCACCCTCGACATCAACGCGGCCGGCCTGATCGGATCGATCATCGGCGCGCTCATCGTGCTGTGGGCGTGGCGTCAGTGGGGAGGCCGCCGGGCCACCGTCTAGCCTCGGTGGCCTGATCCATCGGCATCGCATCGACGCGGGGCGGGGGGAACGCGCGCGGACCATCCGAGTGTGGCTGCCCCCCGTCCCGCCGCGCGCGGTCCTGTACTTGAACGACGGGCAGAACGTCTTCGCGGACGCGCGCTCGCGGCGTCCGAAGTGGCGGGCCGATGAGGTCGCGTCCCTTCTGATCGCGGCACGCGAGATCGCGCCGGTCGCGATCGTCGGCATCCATCACGGCGGGCCGGTGCGGCGGTGGGCCGAATACCTCCCGTACGCGGACCCGCGGAATCCGCGCGCCCGGCGCTTCGACGCGGATCGCTACGCCGATGTCGTCGTGCAGCGCGTGATGCCCGCGGTGGAGCGGCTCCATCCGGCGATCGCGCGAGCGGCGTGCGTCGGCATCGGCGGATCCTCGTACGGCGCGGTCGCGGCGATCCACACCGCCGTGCGCCATCCGCGGGTCTTCGACCGCGTGCTCGTCGAGAGCCCGCCGCTCTGGGTCGGCGACGGTCGCATCATCGAGGAGGCGCGGCGCGGGCTGCGCGGCGCGCGCGTCTGGATCGCGGTCGGCACGCGCGAGAGCACGCGTCCCGGTCGCAGCGCCGAGCTGGTGGCGCTCGCGCGCCGCCTGGCGCGCGCGCTCCGGGGAGGCGCGCAGGTGCGCGCGCGGATCGTCGCTGGCGCGACGCACCACGAGACCGCCTGGGCGACGCGCCTGCCGGATGCGCTGCGGTGGTTGTTCCCTATGAACGCCTAGCGGCTGGCCGAGGTCGCTACGACGCGGCGCTCCCGACGACGACCGTCCACGGACGTATGCGGTGCCGCGTCACGATGCCGTTCTTCACGTACGGGTCGCTCGCGACGAATCGCTCGACCGTCGCCTTGTCGGCGACGCGCCACACGAGGATCGCGCCGTCGACCGGGTCCGCGTACGCGCCGCCGAGGACGAGCTCGCCGCGAGCCGCCGCCTCGCGCGCGAGGCGCAGGTGCTCGTCCCGGAACGGGGCGCGGCGCTCGACGACGTCGGGCACGTAGTCGTAGAGGAGCAGGAACCAGGTCACGGCACAGTGATAACGACTTTCGCGCGCGCGTGCCCGTCGGCGACGTCGCGGATGGCCGCGGCGAAGCCGCTGACGAAAAGAGGAAGCGCGCGCGGCGCACCTGCGCCGCGCACTGTGGAGATGGGGGAGGGTCGAACTCCCCGTCCAGAGCCATCGAACGATCCGCGTCCACGAAGCCTCGTCGGCGCTTTGTATCTCGCGGGTCCGAGCGCGACACCGACGCGCTCCCGGTCCCGCCAGGCCGGCTGTCTTAGGCCCACTCACCGGCCGATCGGTGGGCCGCACCTCCGCTATCTCGTCCTCACCGGTCCGCGGAGGGGGGACCAGCGGGACGCTCACTGACTAGGCAGCGAGTGCGTAAGAAGTGTTGGCAGTTATCTGCCTGCTGCCCGGTTCACGGGGTGAACAGCACCCCCGGCTCGCAACGGATCGCTCTCCTGCCCTGTCGAAACCACGCATCCCCGTGATCCCGCTAGGGACACGATGATTGTACCGATCATGGGGCGCTTGCTCGCTCTCGCCCTCGTCCTGGCGTCGTGCAATGTGACGTCGGACGTGAACGTACGCGCGACCGCGACGCCGACACCGCGGCCTTCGCCGACGCCGACGGCGTCGCCGACGCGCACGCCCGCTACGACGCCGTCGCCCGCCGCCTCACCGAGCGGCAGCCCGACTCCGATCGAGCTGGGGGGTCCTCGGGGGGCGGAGCCCCCCGGTAGGCTCCACTACGTCGCGATCGGCGCGTCCGACACGGTCGGCGTGGGCTCGCTCGACCCCGTGAACGGGTCGTGGCCGTCGCGCGTCGCGGCGCTCATGCCGGCCGAGCGGACGTACCGCAACCTCGGCGTCTCGGGGTCGCTCGCGGCGCAGGCCCAGCTCGAGCAGCTGCCGACCGCGCTCCGCGAGCAGCCGACGGTGGTGACCGTGTGGCTCGCGGTGAACGACCTCAACGCGCAGCTCGCGAACCAGCCGATGACACCGCAGACGTACGGGGCCTCCCTCGGCGTGATCGTCGACGCCCTGGTGCAGGGCACGTCGGCGCGCATCTTCGTCGGCAACGTCCCCGACCTGCGTGCTGTCCCTGTCTACGCGCCTCTCGACGCGCTCGTCCTCGGCGCGCTCATCCAGTCCTACAACGCGCAGGTGGCCGCCGTGGCCGCGAAGCACGGCACGCGCGTCACGGTCGTCGATCTGTTCACCGGATCCGCCGACCTCACGTCGCAGATCACCGTCGCGTCGGACGGCTTCCATCCGTCGGACGCGGGATACGCCCTGATCGCGGGCCGGTTCGCGGACGCGATGCGCAAGGCGGGGATCCCGCTCCGCGCCTCGCCGTAGCCGGGATCGCCCCTACGACGCGACCGCGGCCTCCGCGTCGGCGGCGGGCACGAGCACACCCGCGGCGACGTGAGCGAAGTCGCGCACGGCCCGGAAATACAGCGAGATCCCGATGACCATGAGCGTCACGATGACGAGGAGCACGACGCGCGGCTCGACGATCCCGAGCATGAACGACGTGAGGAACGGCGCGATCGTCCCGCGGATCCCGAGCAGGAACGACTGCCCCGTCGCGTAGTCGAGCACGCGTCCCGGTGGCGCGGCCTGGACGATGTTCGTGTGGTACGTGATGTCGAAGCCGGCGTTGAGCACGCCATGCACGACCGCGAGCGGGATGAGGAACCAGATGCTCGGCGCGAGCAGGTACGTGAGCGGCGTGGCCAGGCACAGCACGGTCTGGTAGGCGGAGAGCTGCAATGACGACCCGCGGTCGATGAGCCGGCCCCACCCGAGGTAGGCGACGACGGCGGTGAGCGACGCCATGGCGGCCAGGATGCCGACGAACGAGTTCGGGGCGTCGAAGTGGTCGACGAGCATGAGCGGGACGATCGTCGCGTTCATGAGGTTGCCGAGACCGAAGACCGTGTTCGCGAGGAGGAGCCGGCGGTAGCGCCGGTCGTCCCACACGGCGCGCGCGACGAGGTGCAGCGGGCGGCGCGCGGGCGCGGACGTGCGGTGCTCCTCGCGGACCCAGAAGAAGGCGATCGATCCCGGCAGCGACACGATGGTCGCGACCGCGAACACCGCCGTCGCCGACACCGTGTCGATCGCGATCCCGGCGATCGCCGCGGAGAAGACGCCCGCGACGGACGCGCCGACGCGCACCTTCCCCATGGCCTGCCCGCGCTCGCTGCCCGGATAGATCGACGCCATCACGGTCGTGTAGGCCGCGATGTTCGCGAGGGTGATGATCCAGAACGCGACGGTCGTCAGGCCGAGCATGAGCGGCGTCGTCGCCACGAGGACGCCGACGAGGAACACGCTGCGCGCCGCGGTGACGGCGCCCGCGACGACGCGCACCGGCGGGAGGCCCGACAGCAGGTAGATCCCGATCGGCGAGAGCAAGTGCCCGATGAACGGCCCCGCGACCACGAGGGCGACGTCGAACGACGAGCCGCCCATGCGGCGCACGACGACCGGCATGAAGCCGACGAGGACGGCGATCCAGAGGCCACCGCAGATCGCCGCGAATGAGTCGATGCGGAAGTTGCGCCGGACGAGCTCGGGTGAGTGCGTGGCGGGCATGCGGTCGGACGCTATCTGGATCGTTCGGCTACGTCAGTCGCGTGGGACGCGTTCGGGTCAGGTCGATCCGAGGTCGCGACGGCCGTAGCGCGGCCGGTAGCCGCCGCGGTCGCGCGGGTCGAACGTGCGGCGCGGCCCCATCGGCCGGCGCACCGGTCCGCGCGGTCCGCCGCGGAACGGCGGGCGCATGCCGATCGGGCCACGCGCGCCCGGCGCCGTCGAGCTGATGACGACGCGCCGGTTCGGCTCGCTGCCGACCGACTCCGTGCGCAGCCCCGCGGTGCCCTGCACCGCGAGGTGCACGATGCGCCGCTCGTACGCGAGCATCGGCTCGAGCGTCACGGCCTGCCCCGTCGCGCGGACGCGGTCCGCGACGCGGTGCGCGACCTCGCGCAGCTGATCCTCGCGCCGCCGCCGATAACCCTCCACGTCGATGGGCACGTGCACGGTATGGCCGACGCGCTTCGATGTGATCGCCGAGATCACCTGCTGCAGCGCGACGAGGTTCTCGCCGCCGCGCCCGATGAGGACGCCGAGCTCGGAGCCGCTCACCTCGACGCCCTCGCGTCCGGGGATCTGCTCGATCTTCACGTCGGCCTCCACGCCCATGACCTCGAGGAGGTCCTTGGCGACGACGCCGCCCATCGGCAGCTCCTCCCCGAACGCGGGTGTCGCCTCTTCCTCGTCCTCGGGCTCGGCGCGCTGCGCCATCGGCCGGCGCGGCACGTCGCGCTCGTCGATCGAGGGCTGCGGCTCCTCGACATCGGACTCTTCGTACGACAGGAGCACGCGCGCGTCCTCGCCGCCGAGACCGAGCATGTTGGCGGGCTTGCCCTTGGCGAGGATCTCGATGTCCACCTGGTCGCGACGCTTCCCCAGCTCGCGCAGGCCGCGCTCGATGGCCTCTTCGACCGTGCGTCCCGTGAACTCGTCGCCGCGGATCGGGCTCACCGTCCCCTCCTCCTTCGACGTCGCGACCGCCGCTCTTCGCCGTTCCCGTTCGCCGCCGTCGCGCGCGCGGCGCCGGGCCCGGCCATGTCCTGCTCGACCTCCTTGATCGCCGCGCGCTGACCCGCGGCGAGCCTGAGGTCCGCCGGCGTCGGGATCCCTCGGAGGAACGGCAGCCAGCGCGTGAGCTGGCCCCATCCGGTCACGAAGTACTGCTGCACGATCTGGAAGAGCGTCGTCGTCACCCAGTACACCGCGAGGCCCGCGGGCAGTCCCTGCGCGATCACGACCGTGATGATCGGGAAGTAATAGACCATCGACTGCATCATCTTGGCCTGCGGATCCTGGTTCTTCGGCATCGTCGCGGGCTGCGCCATGAGCGACGCGATGAGCTGCGTCACGCCGGCGAGGATCGGCAGCACGTACAACCGATCGGGACATCCGAGCCCGCTCACGGGAATGCCGTTCTGCACGCAGCTCTGGATCCACGGCAGCCAGTGCGCCGTGAGGTCGAGGTGCTGGTCCGGGCCGGCCGGGATGGGGATGAACGGCCAGAGGATGTCCTGCAGCTGCCCGCCCGTGAACGTCGGCGCCTGCAGGAAGGCGGCGTACATCGCGAACAGGATCGGCATCTGCAGCAGGAGCGGCAGGCAGCCCATCGCGGGATTCACGCCGCGCTCCTTGTAGAGCTTCATCTGCTCCTCGGCCATGCGCTGGCGGTCCTTGCCGTACTTCGCCTTCAGCTCGTTCAGGGCCGGCGCGACCTCTGACATCGCGCGCTGCGAGCGGATCTGCGTGACGTACAGCGGGTACAGCGCGAGCCGGATGGCCACCGTCACCGCGACGATCGCGAGACCGAAGTCCTTGAAGAGGACGTCGTAGGCGCCCACGAGGAGCGAGAGGAGCGGGTGGACGAGGAAGAAGTTCCAGGCGGGCGCGAAGAGGTCCACTAGCGTCCGCTCCGCTGGGGCACCGGGTCATAGCCGCCGCGCGCGAACGGATGGCACGAGAGCACCCGGCGCAGCGCCAGGAGCGAGCCGCGGACCGCGCCGTACCGCTCGATGGCCTCCATCGCGTACTCCGAGCACGTCGGTGTGTAGCGGCAGGCCGGCGGGAGCATCGGGCTCACCGCGCGCTTGTACCAGCGCAGGATCCAGAGCAGCGCGTCCCTCACGGCGTCCCCAGGACCGCGTCCAATTGCCGGGCGACGGCCGTGCGGATGGCCTCGGACGGCGCCTCGAGCGCCTGCGGGCGGGTCACGACGAAGAGGTCCATCCCACGCGGCGCGCGCCGTTCGCCGAGCAGCGTGCGCAGCGCCTCGCGGACGCGGCGGCGCGCGCGATTGCGGCGCACCGCACCACCGAGGGCGCGCGGCGACGCGACCGCGACGCGAACGACGTCGAGGCCGTTCGGGCGGGCGCGCAGCGTGAACAGGCGATCGCTCCTCATCTCACCCCCGCGGCGCACGAGCTCGATGTCGGCGCGCCGGCGTAGTCGCATCGCGCGCATGCGAAGCGCGCTACTTCGTGACGGTGAGACGCTTGCGACCGCGGGCGCGCCGCTTCGCGAGGACCGTGCGGCCCCCGGTCGTGCGCATGCGAGCACGGAAACCGTGCACGCGTGCGCGACGGCGTGCTTTGGGCTGGTACGTACGCTTCACGTCAGTGGATCCTCTCTCGGAAAGCTCGCAGAGGACACGGTCCACGCCCCATCTCAGCGCGACCGGTCTCGAAAAGTGTACGTGACATCTCGCGGACGCACAGGCGACCGAGCTTCGATCGATCGATCGGAAGATGTGACCTTCGCGGCCTGCCGGAGCGCGGGGTCGCTGGGGTATAGTTCGCGGGCTTCCAAGGGGCGGTCATCGTCAGCGGCTCTCGTGGGCGTTCAACAGTGCGGCGTTCGCGTTCCCGGGATCGATCGCAGATGGGGAAGGGCATGATGGCGTCCGAACGAGGAGAGAGCCGTACGGATCTCCAGCGCATATGGGCCGCCGCTCTCGGTGAGCTGCAGCTCGGCGTCACGAAGGCGAACTTCGAGACGTGGTTCAAGGACACGTCGATCCTCTCCGAAGAGGACGACGTCTACTGCGTCGCGGTACCGAACGCGTTCGCGCGCGAGTGGCTCGAGAACAAGTACCGCCCCCAGGTCCGCCAGGCCGTCCAGCACATCGTCGGGCGCACCGTCGACGTCCGCTTCGTGACGGCGCCGGCCGGAGCGTCCGCGCCGCCCGGCGGCAGGCCCGGACCGCGCCCCGGCATCCCACCCGCGCAGGCGTCGAGCGCCCCGACCGCCGCGGAACGGCGGGAAATGCCCGTTTCCGCGGTCCTGAACCCCCGCTACGCCTTCTCGACCTTCGTCGTCGGCTCGAACAACCGCCTCGCCCACGCCGCCGCGCTCTCGGTGGCCGAGCGGCCCGGCCATTCGTACAACCCGCTCTTCGTCTATGGCGGCAGCGGGCTCGGCAAGACGCATCTCATGCACGCGATCGGGAACGCGGTGATGTCCCGTCATCCGCGCAAGCGGGTCGCGTACGCGACGAGCGAGAAGTTCACCAACGAGTTCATCAATTCGATCCGCGGGCAGAAGCAGGAGGAGTTCCGCGACCGCTACCGCAGGATCGACGTGCTCCTCATCGACGACATCCAGTTCATCGCCGGCAAGGAAGGCACGCAGGACGAGTTCTTCCACACATTCAACGCGATCCACGAGGAGGGGAAGCAGATCGTCCTCTCGAGCGACCGTCCGCCGAAGGCGATCGCGAGCCTCGAGGAGCGGCTGCGGTCGCGATTCGAGTGGGGCCTCATCGCCGACATCTCGCCGCCGGATCTCGAGACGCGCATCGCGATCCTGCGCGCGAAGGCCGAAGCGCAGAACGTCGCGGTGCCGCCGCCGGTCATCGACTTCCTCGCGCAGCGGATCGTGTCGAACATCCGCGAGCTCGAGGGCGCGCTCACGCGCGTCGTCGCGTACGCGACGCTGAACGCGGTCCCTGTGACCACCGAGCTCGCACAGCAGATGCTCCAGCACCTCCTCCAGACGCCGCGTCGCCAGACGCTGTCCCCCGACAAGATCGTCGAGATCGTCGCGCGCTACTACCAGGTCCCGGTCGAGCAGCTCCGCGGGAAAGCGCGCGACAGGCAGATCGTGCTACCAAGACAGGTCGCGATGTACCTCATGCGCGAGGAGACCGAGGCGCCGCTCCTGCGGATCGGCGCGGCGCTCGGCGGCCGCGACCACTCCACGGTGCTGCACGGCTGCGAGAAGATCGAGCGCGAGATGCAGGCCGATGACGATCTCCGCCGAGAGGTGAACTCCGTCCGGGAGATGCTCTACGCGGAGTGACGCGCCGCCGGCGCGGCCGCCAAGGGCCGCCAGCCCGTTTTTCTTCGAGAATTCTGTGGATAAGGCCCGCTTTCCTGTGGAAAAAGCCCTCGGATCGTGGACAAGGCCGGTGGCGAGCGTGTGGTGCGGCCGAACGCCTGTCGATGGCCGGGACATGAGCCTGGGTGACGTCCCTATGATCCCAACGGCCGACCACAGGGCGTCCACAACGAAAAGAACGGAAAGTCTTGTGCCCGTGCGGTCCGGAGGGGCAAGCCGTATGGTCCACACCACTACTACTGCGGCTACTGGTCCGATCGATCATCTACCCACGAGGGGACCCGGAGGAGGGACCGCGTGAAGGTCACGTGCCTGCAAGAGAACCTCACGCGCGGCCTCCAGATCGCGGGTCGCGGGGTCTCGTCCCGGACGACCCTCCCCATCCTCGGGAACGTCCTCCTGCGCACCGAGGGCGGCCGGCTGAAGCTCACCGCCACGAACCTCGAGGTCGGGATCAACTGCTGGGTCCCCGCGAAGGTCGAGGACGAGGGCGCGATCACGGTGCCGGCGAAGCTCTTCACCGACTTCGTGAACTCGCTGCCGCCGGGGCCGATCGAGCTCTCGCTGAACGTGCGCACGAAGACGGTGCACATCAAGAGCGGTCCGTTCGAGGCGAACCTCAAAGGCCTCGATGCCGAGGAGTTCCCGATCATCCCCGGCATACCCGACAAAGCGACCACGAGCATCGCGCAGAACGTCCTCCGCCGGATGATCCGCGAGGTCGCGTTCGTGGCGGCCACGGACGATAGCCGTCCCGTCCTGACCGGCGTGCTGACGACGTTCGAAGGCGACGAGATCCTCATGGCGGCCGCGGATCCATACCGCCTCTCGGTGCGCCGTGCGCCGCTCCTGGCGCGCGTGCCGGAGAAGGTCGAGATCATCGTCCCCGCGAAGAGCCTGTTCGAGGTCGAGCGCATCCTCGAGGAGGTCGACGAACCCGTCGAGATCTTCATCACGCCGAACAAGAGCCAGGTCATCTTCCACACGGAGGGCGTCGACCTCGTCTCGCGCATCATCGAGGGCCAATTCCCGAACTACAAGCAGGTCATCCCGGCCTCGAGCCAGACGACGGTCGTCGTGCAGCGCGACGAGCTGCTGAAGGCGACCCGCCTCGCGTCGTACTTCGCGCGCGACGCGGCGAACATCGTCCGCTTCCAGATCGATCCCTCCAGCGACGCGCCGCTCATCATCAGCGCGACGGCGGCCGAGGTCGGCGACAACACCGGCCGCATCGAGGCGACGGTCCAGGGCCAGCCGACGACGATCGCGTTCAACAGCCGGTTCGTGCAGGACGCGCTCGGCAGCCTCTCCGCACCCGAGGTGAAGCTCGAGCTCGGTGGTCCGCTCGCGCCGGGCGTCGTCCGCATCGTCGGCGACGAGGAGGCCTATCTCCACGTGGTGATGCCCCTTCGCATCCCCACCTAAGAAGTTGGTCCCCCGGTCGGGGGATCCCCTCCCGAGCGGACCCAGGGGCAGGGGCCCCTGTGCGCGTAGCGCGCTCGACCTCGTCGCTGCGGCGCCTCGGTCTGCGCGCCCGGGGTACGACTGAAAGGGTGCGCGTCCTACATCTCATCCTCGAGGATTTCCGCAGCTACGACCGCGTCGATCTGACGCTCGCGCCCGGCCTCACCGCATTCGTCGGTCCGAACGGCGCCGGGAAGACGAACCTGCTCGAGGCGGTGCACGTGCTCGCTCGCGGCGACTCGCCGCGGGCCCGCGACGACACGGAGATGGTCCGCTGGGGCGCGAGCATGGCGCGCGCGCAGGCCGAGATCGACCGCGACGGCGAGCGCGCCCGTATCGAGACGCTGCTGTTCGCGCCGGTCCCGGGTGAACGCCGGCGTCCGCGGCGGTATCTGGTCGGCGGCACCGCGAAGCGCGCGGAGGACGCGCTCGGGCGCATCGTCGTCGTCGCGTTCTTCCCGGAGGATGTCGAGCTCCTGAGCGAAGCGCCCAGCGCGCGGCGGCGCTACCTCGACGCGATGATCGCGCAGGTGGATCGCCGCCATCGCGGCGACACGCGCGAGTACCAGCGCGTCCTCGAGCAGCGCAACGCCCTGCTCCGAGCGCTCCGCGACGAGCAGGCGCCGCCGGACCCGCAGCAGATGGCGTTCTGGGACGGCGAGATCTGCCGGCTCGGCGCCGCGATCTCACTCCGCCGCATGACCGCGGTCCACGAGCTGCGGGGTCCCTTCCGCGACGCCATCGAGCGGTGGAGCGGCGAGCACGTCGTCGACGTCGCGTACGCGACGCCGGCCGAAGGCGAGACCGAGCCCGAGCGCGCCGCGGCGTACCAGCGTCTCCTCGCGGAGAAGCAGGAGAAGGAGATGTGGCAGGGCGCGACGCTCGTCGGTCCGCACCGCGAGGACCTCGCGGTGACGTCGGGTGGGCGCGACCTGCCGTCGTTCGCGTCGCGCGGCGAGCAGCGCAGCGTCGTCCTCGCGCTGAAGCTGGCCGAGGCGTCGTGGCTGCGCGACCGCACCGCGACGACGCCGATCTTCCTCCTCGACGACGTGCTGTCGGAGCTCGACGCCGAGCGCCGGCAGCGTCTCGTCGACGCGCTCCCGACCGACGCCCAGGCGCTGGTCACCTCAGCCCTGCCCGCGGGCCTGCCGCCGCGGCTCGCGGACGGCGCCGTCGTCGTGCCGGTGACGCGAGGCCGGTCGCCGTGAAGCCCGTCTCGCGCGCGGTGGACCGCCTCCTCGGGAAGCTCGGGATCGCGACCGAGGTCGACCGCGTCGGATCGATCGCGCACTGGGGCGCCGCGGCGCGTGACGTCCTCGGCGACGACGCCACCGTCACGCGTGCCGTCGCGGTCGATGGCGCGACGCTGATCGTCGCCGTCCCGACCTCGGCCTGGGCGTCCGAGATCCGCCTCCGCGAGGCCGCGCTGCTCGAGCGGATCGCACGGGCCGCGCCGAAGAGCGGCATCCGCTCGATCAGGACGGTCCCCTCGACGCGCTGAGCACGCCCGCAGCGCGGGCGTGCGTGCGGTGCCTCCTTACGGTCTACAGGTGCGGGTCGTGGCCCTGCTCGCCATATCGCTGTTCGCCCTGGGCTGGGCACCGGCCGTAGCGGTCGCCGGCTCGCCATCGCCGTCCCCGCCCGCCTCGCCGCCGCCGACACCGACGCCTTCGGGATCCCCGACCGCCGCGCCGTCACCCTCGCGGGCCGCCTCACCGACGCCGTCGCCGAGCCCATCCGTCGCGCCAGAGATCGACGCGGCCGATGCGCGCGTCGCGGACGAGATGCGCCGCGTCATCGCGGCGGCATCGCTCGCCGAGCGGATCGATGCGCAGCGCCGCCTCGCCACCGCGGAGCGCGACGTCCTCGTACGCGAGAGCGCGCGGATCCGCGAGGCACAGGCGGCGACCGCGGCGCGCGCCGCTGAGCTGCAGCTGCGCCTCGCGGAGAAGCGGGCGACCCTCGAGCGGATCCTCGAAGAGGCCTACCGCTCGTCGCGCGTGTCGCCGCTCGAGGCGCTGCTCCGCCGCGGGTCGATCGTCGACGTCCTCGTGCACGTCGAGGATCTCGCGAAGCTCTCCGCGAAGCAGCGCGAGGTCATCGATCAGCTGCGCGACATCGAGCGCGACATCGCCGAGGAGCAGGGGGCCCTCGCGCGCCAGGAGAGCGACCTCACACGACTTTCGGAGGCGGTCACCGCGAAGGACGCGACGCTCGCGCGCCTCGGGGCACGCGCCGAGGCGCTCGCGGCCGCGACGCAGCGCGGCGCCACCGCGGTGAGCGACGCGGAGATCGATCTCCTTCGCGACCTCGCGGACCAGGCGGCGCGCGAGCACGAGGAGGCCGACCGCCTCATCGCGGAGATCGCGCAGCGGGCCGGCGTCGCGCTCCCGGCGCTCGATCGGTGGGCCTGGCCCGCGACCGGGCCCGTGTCGCAGGAGTTCGGGCCGAGCGTCCTCGTGTTCGAGCCGCCGCTCGGCTACCGCGGCGTCGCGTACGCGCACTTCCACGACGGCATCGACATCGCGACGGCCCTCGGCGCGCCGGTGCGCGCCGTCGCCCGCGGCCGCGTCGCGTTCGTCGGGCATCTCGCCGACGGGGCGATGGTGGCCATCGTGGCCCACGAGGGCGGGCTCGTCTCGCTCTACGCGCACCTCGACGACGCCGTCGCGCGCCCGACCGTGCACGTCGGCGACGTGGTCGAGGCGGGCGAGCGGATCGGCTCGGTCGGGCTCACCGGCCTCACGACGGGTCCGCACCTGCACTTCAGCCTCCGCAGAGGCACGGAGCCATTGGATCCGCGTAGCCGTCTCCCCTGATACCTAGACTCGCGGGCGATGCGCCCGGCGAGCTTCGCCACGACCGTCGGCGCGACGAGCGCCGGCCGCGACGGGCGCGAGATCATCGTCGTGCACGAGCCCCAGACCGGCGCGACGCTGCGGACGCGCGGCCGCTTCTACCTCCTGTGCGAGATCGACCCGCCCTCTCGGCGCGCGGCCGAGATCGCGGCCGAGGTGACCGAGCTCGCGCGGCAGGACTACTACTACGACCTCTCGGCGGGGATCGAGGTGGGCCTGCGGCGGGCGCTCCGCAAGGCGAACCGCCGCGCGGCTCAGCTCGTGCGCGACGAGCGCGGCCGCGTGCGCCTCCACGTCGCGTGCGCCGTGATCGTGAACAACGAGGTCCATGCCGCGCGCGTCGGCAGCGCGCACGTCTTCCTCATCCGCCATGCGCGGCTCTTCCTTCCCGGTGAAGAGCCCGGCGAGCTCGCGGACTTCGTGCATCGCACGACGACGCGCCAGGCCGCGTCGCTCGGCGCCGAGACCGACCTGCTGCCGCTCGTGTGGCGCCAGGCGATCGATAGCGGCGACACGATCGTGCTCGCGACCGGCAGCGTCGTCGACGCGCTCGGCGCGGAGGCGCTGAAGAACGCGGCGATCACGCTGCACCCGCGCGCGGCCGCGGAGCACATCCGCGCTCGCGGGATCGCCGAGGGCGCCACGGGCAGCAACGCGACGATCTTCATCGAGATCGCGCCGGCGTCGGGCGCGGCCGCGCGGCTCGGCGGCGAGCCCGAGGTGCCGGAGGCGGAGCCGGCCGAGGTGGTCATCGCGGAGTCGATCCGGTCGCGCCTCGACGTCGTGTGGCGCTACCGGCCGCGCATCGGCCGGATCGTCTCGTGGCTGCTCCGTCCGGCCACGCGCGCGACCCGGGCCGCCACGCTCGTCGCGCTCGAACTGATGCCGCGCCGGCGGCCCGATCTGCCGCGGCGGCCCGAGAGCGCGCGCCTCCGTTCCGCGCGCGTGCAGCGCGCGACGTCGCTCCTCGCGCTCCTGCTCTTCGTCGTCACGATCGGCATCGGCACCGTCGTGGTCCGCGACTATCAGGCCAACCAGGTCGTGAACGACTACCGGCTCGCCGTCGTCGACGTCGAGAACGACCTCGCGGCGACGCGCAGCTTCGCGGGGCGCAAGGACACGGAGCGCGCGTGGGAGAAGCTGAGCTCGGCGTCGGACCGGCTCGCGGTCGCCGCGCGCTCGCCGGCCGCCGACGCCGCGCGCGTCACCGAGCTCCGCGCGGAGATCGTGGCGCTGCAGGACAAGCTGAACGGCGTGATCGTCGACCTCGCGAAGGGCGTGCCCGCGTCGGCGCCGGTCGATCTCACGCAGACGGTCAACGGGCTCTACGCGGCGGATCCGTCCGCGGGACGCCTGTGGCGCATCTTCGGCGACCCGATCGCGACGGGCGTCGTCCTGCAGCGCGGGCGTGACGGCGTCGGCACGCCGCTCGCGGTCACGGCGCAGGGCGAAGCGCTCCTCACGCTCGACGACGGCCGGAACATCTGGCGCGCCGAGGGCAACACGCTGAAGGCGCTCGACCTGCCGAAGACGGAGACGTGGAAGAGCGCCGCGGCGATCGCGACGTTCGCGGGCAACGTGTACGTGCTCGACCCGAAGGCCGGGCAGCTCTGGCGGTACGAGCCTGACTTCCGCGGCGAGCTCGACGGGCCGACCGGATTCTTGCCGACGCCGCTCGGCGCCGATACCGCTCGCGCGCTCGCGGTCGACGGCGACATCTGGGTCCTCACGACGGGCGGCGAGGTGCAGCGCTACCGCCGCCAGGGCTTCGAGCGGACCCTCACGCGCCTGCCGTTCACGCTCACATGGCTCGGTGCGCCGCTGCGGCCGACGCACCTCCAAGCGCTCGAGTCGCAGCGGTCGCTCTGGATCGTCGACGCGGACGCGAAGGTCGTCGCGCAGGTCACGCGCGACGGCCGCGAGGTCGCGCGGTTCGCGCTGCCGTCGCGGCTGCCACCACCGACCGCGTTCTTCGTGTCGGAAGGGCAGCGCCTCGCGTACACGATCCACGGGAGCAAGATCGTCGCGACCGACGTCAGCCGGTGATCCCGCTCTACGAGGTCGACCGGCGCGGCGGCGCGCCGATCCTCACGCGCGCCATCGTCCTCGCGAACGTTCTCGTCTGGCTCTACGTCCTCACGCTCCTCGATCGTCCCGGCGCGCTGCAAGCCTTCTACGACCGGTGGTCGTTCGATCCCGCGGAGCTGCGCGCGACGCTCGCCGCGGGCGAGGTCAGCGTCGCGGCGCTGCTCCCGCTCCTCACGCATCAGTTCCTGCACGCCGGGTGGCTGCACGTGATCGGCAACCTGCTCTATCTCTGGATCTTCGGCGGCACGGTGGAGGACCGGCTCGGCTCCCCGCGCTTCCTCCTCTTCTACCTCGCCGCCGGCGCCGCCGCGGCGCTCGGCCAGGCCATCGTCGCGCCGGCGCCGATGGTCGGTGCGTCCGGCGCCATCGCGGGCGTCCTCGGCGCGTACCTCGTCATCTCGCCCGGGGCGCGCATCCGCACGCTCCTGTTCCTCGGGATATGGGCGACGGCCATCAGCCTGCCGGCGATCATCGTGATCGGCGAGTGGCTCGTGATCCAGCTGCTCGCCGGGCTCGAGCTCATGCGGATCGCCCCCCACCGCGCGACCGAGAACGTCGCGTACATCGCGCACCTCAGCGGGTTCATCGCGGGTGTCGTGCTCGTGCGGCTGCTCGGGGCCCGCGCTCGACGCTGATACGATCGGGCGGGACAGATCGAGATGTACATAGCGTGCGCCGTGGAGTCGGTCCGGGTCCACAGCCTCACGGGGCAGCACGTCGTCTTCCTCCAGGGCCGCGACACGGACCGGATCGTCCCGATCTGGATCGGCGGCGACCAGGCGTACAGCATCGCGGTGAGCATCGCAGGGCTCCGCAGCGAACGTCCGCTCACCCACGACCTCATGGCCGACATGCTCGCGAAGCTCGGCGTCGAGGTGACGCGTGTCGTCGTGAAGGACCTCGTCGACGACGGCAACGGCAGCGGCGTGTTCCACGGCAGCGTGTTCCTCCAGGCGGGCGACCGCGAGTTCGAGATCGACTCGCGCGCCTCCGACGCGATCGCTCTCGCGGTGCGCTCCGGCGCGCGCATCCTCGTCTCGGACGAGGTGTTCGATCGCGCCTCGATGGCGCCCGAAGGCTCTGAGGAGGACGACAGCGAGATCGCGCTGTTCAAGCGGTTCATCGAGAGCCTTCCGGACGAGCCGACCGGCGACCCGCCGAAGCGGTCCGGAGACAGCCCCGGCGATCAGCGAAGCTGAGGTCTGGCCCGCGGCGACCGCCGTGGGCCGCGACGGGCACCTGCGCGTGTCCGGCGTCGACCTCGTGCGTCTCGCCGAGCGGCACGGCACCCCGCTCTACGTGTACGACGCCGCGACGATCCGCGCGGCGTACCGCGCGTACGAGAAGGCGTTCCGTCCGCACCGCCCGTTCCGCGTCTCATATGCGGTGAAAGCGTGCGCGCTCATCGGCGTCGCGGCGATCCTCGCCGAGGCCGGCGCCGATGCGAGCGCGGCGTCGATCGGCGAGGTCCTTGCCGCGCGGCGCGCCGGCTTCGCCGCCGAGCGCATCCAGCTCCACGGCAACGCGAAGACCGACGACGAGCTGCGTCAGGCGCTGCGCGCCGGTGTCGGACGGATCGTCATCGACGGCGCCGACGAGATCGCCGCGCTCGCGCGGCTCGTGCGGCGGCGCCGCGTGGCGCAGCGCGTGTGGCTGCGGGTCTCGCCCGGGATCGCGTCGGACACGCATCCGCACATGCGCACCGGCGCCCTCGACAGCAAGTTCGGCGCGCCCCTGGAGACCGGCGACGCCCTCGCGCAGGCGAGAGCGATCGCGGCGACGCCGGGGCTCCGCCTCGTCGGCGTGCACGCGCACCTCGGCACCGAGCTCCACGAGGCCGATCGCTACCGCGAGCTCGCTGAGATGCTCGTCGCCTTCGCGCGCGAGCTGCGTCCGCTCGGCGTGAAGGTGAGCGAGATCGGCCTCGGCGGCGGCCTGAAGATCCCGCTGCGCGCGGAGGACGACGTGCTCTCGCTCGCGGCGTACGCCGAGGCCGTCGGCCAGGCGGCGCGCGCGGCCGACGACCTGCGCGCGACGATCTACCTCGAGCCGGGCCGCTCGCTCGTCGGCCGCGCCGGCGTCGCGCTGTACCGCGTCGTCGGCACGAAGCGCGTGCCGGGCGTGCGTACGTTCGTCTCCGTCGACGGCGGCATGGGCGACAACATCCGGCCCGCGCTGTATGGCGCGACGTACACCGCGACGCTCGCGGACCGCGCCGCGGCGCCGCCGGACGAGGAGGTCGCCGTCGCGGGCGCGTACTGCGAGAGCGGCGACATGCTCATCCGCTCCGTCGCGCTGCCGACGCCGCGCCGCGGCGAGGTCCTCGCCGTGCCCGGCGCGGGCGCGTACGCCGTCGCGATGGCGTCGAACTACAACCATCACGTACGCCCCGCCGTCGCGCTCATCGAGCGCGGCCGCGCGCGCCTCATCCGCAAGCGCGAGACCCACGCCGACATCTGGCGGTTGGAGCGGCGTTGACCGAAAGGGAGCGGCGCTGACCATGAAGGCCGTCGTCGTCGCTCACGGCGAGGTCGACCCCGCGGACGCGGCGCATGCGCGCAGCGCCGACCTCGTCATCGCCGCCGACGGCGGCAGCGGCCACCTCGAGGCGTGGGGGATCGCGCCGCACCTCGTCGTCGGCGACCTCGATTCGCTCCCGCCCGAGGCGCGCTCGCGCTTCGCGGGCCAGCGCGTCGAGCGGCACCCGGCCGAGAAGGACAAGACGGACACGGAGCTCGCGGTCGACCGGGCCATCGCGGCGGGCGCCGACGAGGTCATCGTGCTCGGCGCCCTCGGCGGGCCGCGCGTGGACCACGCCCTCGCGAACACGCTTCTCCTCGCGCTCGACCGTGGCGGCGAGACGCGCGTGCGGCTCGTGCGCGGGCCGATCTCGATGCGCGTCATCCGCGGCGGGGAGCGTGCGGCCCTCGGCGGTGCGTTGGGCGAGCTCGTGACGCTGCTCTCCGTCGGCGGGGACGCCGGTGGTGTCCGGACAGAGGGACTGCGCTATCCGCTGCGGTCGGAGACGCTGCGGCTCGGATCGTCGCGCGGCGTGAGCAACGAGATCGCGTCGCGCGGCGCGTCGGTCACGCTCGGCTCGGGGATCCTCCTCGTCGTCGAGGGAGGCCGGCTATCCCCCGCGCCAGAGGCGGAGGCGTAGCCGCAGGAGATCGCGCATCGCCCGGACCACGACGCGCAGCGTCGCGCCCTTCTCCGCCTCGGCCCGCCGCGGGAAATGGCGCACGCCGACCTGCTCGATGCGGACGCCGCCCGCGCGCAGGACGAGCAGGAGCTCGGGCGAGAAGAAGGCGCCGTTCGAGCGCACGCGCGCCAGGGGCACGCGGTCGAAGACCTCGCGCCGGAAGAGCTTGAACGCGCAGTCGACGTCCCGGAACGGCGAGACGAACAGGACGCGGATCAGGGTGTTGTAGACCCACGCGATGAAGAGACGCTTCGGCGGATCCGCGCGCTTCTCGCGGTACCCGATGACGACGTCCGCGCGAGCGAGCCGCGGGAGGAGGCGCTCGAGGTCGTCGAGGTCGAACTGCAGGTCGGCGTCGGTGAAGAACACGTGCTCCCGCGTCGCTGAGACGAGGCCCGAGCGGACGGCGCCGCCGTAGCCGCGGTTCGGACGGTGATGCACGACGCGCACGCGCGGATCCTCGGCGGCGAGGCGGTCGGCGATCTCACCGGTGCGGTCGGCGCTGCCGTCATCGACGACGACGATCTCGAGGTCGTCGGCGAAGCGGGGGAGCTTCGCGAGCGCCTCGCGCACCACCGCCTCGACGTTGGCCTGCTCGTTGTACGCGGGGAAGAACGCCGACAGGCTCGCGAGGCGTCCGGCGTCCATCCCCTAGCCGAGGCCCACGAGCCGGAGCGCCTGGTACGCGAGGAACGCCATGAGCCCCGTGGCCGGGATCGTGATGATCCACGCGGTGACCATGTTGCCCGCGACGTTCCACTTCACGCCGCTCACGCCGCGCGTCGCGCCCGTCCCCATGATCGTCGACGCGATGACGTGCGTCGTCGAGAGCGGGAAGCCGAACCGCGACGCGACCTCGATGACCGTCGCCGCGCTCGTCTCGGCGACGAAGCCATGGACGGGCTGCAGGTGCGTGAGGCGCGTCCCCATCGTGCGGATGATCCGCCAGCCGCCTGCCGCGGTCCCGAACGCCATCGCCGTCGCCGCGGTCGCGATCACCCACGTCGGGATGTTGGAGTCCTTCGGCAGCAGCCCCGCCGAGATGAGCGCGATCGTGACGACGCCCATGGTCTTCTGCGCGTCGTTGCTGCCGTGGCTGAACGCCATGAACGCGGACGAGGCGAGCTGGGCCCGCCCGAAGACCGTGCGCATGGTGGAGCGGCCCGCCCGGCCGAACGCGTTCGCGACGACGATCATGAGGACGACCGCGATGACGAACCCCGCGATCGGCGAGACGATGAACGGCAGGATCGTCTTCTGGAGGACGGTGCCCCAGAGCGGCGCCTGCGTGCCCGCATGCGCGATCGCGCCGCCGACGATCCCGCCGACGAGCGCATGGCTCGAGCTCGACGGGATCCCGTAGTACCAGGTGAAGAGGTTCCAGAAGATCGCGCCGACGAGAGCCGCGAGCACCGCGGACTGCGTGATCGCGGAGGCGTCGATGAGGCCCTGACCGATGGTCTTCGCGACGGCCGTGCCGGAGAGCGCACCGAGGAAATTCAGCCCGGCCGCCATGAGGATCGCCTGCCACGGGGCGAGCACGCGCGTCGCGATGACCGTCGCGATCGCGTTCGCTGTGTCGTGGAAGCCGTTGATGAAGTCGAAGATGACCGCCGCGAGCACGACGAGCCCGAGGAGGACGAGGACGCTATCCATGCTTGACGGTGATCCCCTCGAGCACGTCGGCCACGTCCTCGAGCCGGTCCGTCGCCGCCTCGAGGTGCTCGTAGATCTCTTTCCAGCGCGTCACCTCGAACCAGTCGTCGCGATGCTGGAGGAGGTCGCGGAGCGCCTGCCGCGCGACGCGGTCGGCGTCGTTCTCGAACCGGTTGATCTCGACGACGTGCTCGCGGATGCGCGCGAACTGCCGGCGGTCGCGCAGCGACGGGACGGCGGCCTCGACCTCCGCGGCGGCGCTCGCGATGATCCGGCAGATCTCTATCGCCGTCGACGTCGGCTGCTCGATCTTCCAGAGCACGAGCTCGTCGGCGGCCTCCTCGTCGTGAAGCTGCGCCGCGCGAGATCGATGATCTCGTGCGTGATGAAGTCCGCTTCGTGCTCGGTCTCGGTGAGCTGCGCGACCTTGCCTTCGACGTCCGTGTAGCTCTCGACCAGAGCGCGAAGCCGGTCGGCCGCCTGACGCAGCGTCCGCGCGTGCTGCTCGAAGAGGTCGAAGAACCGCTGTTCGACGGGAAGTATCTGGAAACGGGGCATCCGCTCACCTCATTCCTCTCGCCGGGATCCGGGGCAGCGGACACGGTAGCGTGCGCGGCGTGCGGATCACCGACATGCGGATCGCGCTCGGCATCTCGGCGGCGGGCGCGATCCTCTACCTCGCGTTCGGGTGGGGTACGGAGACCGTGTACGACTACTACGGCCGTCTCGCGGAGGCGTTGACCCAGGGCCGCTGGTGGCTGAACGACGACCCTTCCTGGCTGAACGAGCTCATCACCTGCGGCGCGCAGCGCTGGTGCGTCCCGTATCCGCCGCTGCCCGCGGTCCTCGCGATCCCGTTCCTCCCGCTCGGGACGGCGCTCGCGCAGGGCGTCATGGCCCGCATCAGCGGCGGCGCGTCGGCGGGCCTGCTCTACCTGGGCCTGCGCGCGTACGGCGCACCCCGCTGGGTCGCGATCACGGGAGCGGCGCTCTCGGCGCTCGGCACGACGCTGCTCTTCACGAGCGTCGACGGGCGCTCGTGGTACGCGGCGCACGCCGTCGCGGTGCTTTTCGCGTGTGCGGCGTTCTGGGTCGCGGCGCGCGGGGGACCGGCGTGGGCGCTCGGCGCGCTCATCGGGCTCTCGGCGCTGGCGCGTCTCCCGTTCGCCGCGGCGTTCCCGGCGCTCGCGCTCCTCGCGGCGCGCCGCACAGGCGCGCCGTACACGCGCGTCCTCAGCGAGGTGATCCTCGGCGGCGTGCCGTTCGCGCTCGTGTACCTGGGCTACAACGTGCTGCGCTGGGGATCGGTCTTCGACCTCGGCTACGTCACGCTCACCGAGGGGGACGTCTTCTTCTCGCGCGGCCTCTTCTCGCCGCTCTACCTCCCGCGGCACTTCACGGCGATCTTCCTCGAGCCGCCCGACATCGTCGAAGGCACGCCGTGGTTCATCCGGCCGCGCTTCGTCGGGATGAGCCTGTTCCTCACGACGCCGGCGTTCCTTTTCGTGTTCAGTGGGCTGCGTGAGGTGCGGCGGAGCGCCGTCGTCGCGGCGACCGCGCTGGCCGCGGGGCTGGCCCTGATCCCCGACGTCCTCCACGGCACGATCGGCTTCCAGCAGTTCGGGTATCGCTTCAGCCTCGACGCGCAGCCCTTCCTCGTCGCGCTCGCCGTGACCGGTGACGCCGTCGCTGGCGGCGTGTGGCGGCGGCGGCCGTCCGTGCTCTTCCTCGTCGCGGCCGCGCTCGCGGTCGCGATCAACGTGTATGCCGCCATCGCGATCGTGCGTTTCGGATACTGGCAGTAGTGGATCGCGAGGCGAGGGGCCGCGAGGCGAGGGACCGCGAGGCGACCGTCGTGCTGTGGGGCGCGATCGCGGTCGGCGTCGTGCTGCGCCTGCTCGTCTTCCGCGGCCAGGGCTTCCCGACCGACGTCGGAACGTTCTGGGCGTGGGCCGAACGCCTCGCGGAGATCGGCCCGACCGGCTTCTACGAGCCCGGCTACTTCAGCGATTACCCGCCCGGGTTCCTCTACGTCCTGTGGCTCGTCGGCGCGATCTTCGACGGCGAGGCGCTGCGGCTCGTCGTGAAGGCGCTGTCCATCCCGGCCGACATCGGGGTAGCGGTCCTGTTGTTCCGTGTCGTGCGCGGCACGGCCGGCCCGCTGGCGGGCGCGCTCACGGGCGGCCTGTGGATGCTGCAGCCGGGCCCGATCTTCGCCGGGCCGTTCTGGGGACAGGTCGACTCGTGGGGCACGCTGCCGTTCCTCGCGGCGCTCGTCGCGGCGGGGCAGAAGCGCTGGCTCCTCGCGGGCGCGCTCGCCGGGATCGCCGCGATGGTGAAGCCGCAGTTCGCGCTCGCCGCGATCGTCGTCGGTTCCGCCGCCGCGATCGAGCTCATCCAGGCGCGCCGCTGGCGGCCGCTCGCCGAGGTCGTCGGCTCGGGTCTCGGCACCGCCGTCGTGATCGCGCTGCCCTTCCGCCTGACGCCCGGCGCGTTCATCGATCTCGTCCGCAGCGCGTCCGAGACGTACCAGTACACGTCGCTGTACGCGTTCAACGTGTGGTCGATAGTCGGCGACTTCTGGAAGCCCGACGCCCAGTACGTGGTGCTCGGCGGCGTGATGCTCGTCGCGGGGATCCTTGCCTCGGTCGCGCCCCTCTGGTGGCGCCGCGACACGGCGATGCTGCTCGCCGCGGGCGCGTTCGCCGCCATGGCCTTCTACTTCC
>WNFV01000762.1_pt1 | contig 58766 bp, 52 predicted proteins | sample 5400101 | NCBI WGS metagenome assembly WNFV01 (sample SAMN13153361, study PRJNA577476) | soil metagenome | isolation source: 115 cm soil or saprolite under grassland replicate 1 | place: USA:California | collected 2016-06-15
CCCTACAACCACATTGCTGCATACTGGGAACCCCACGATGCGAAGCTAGATCGAATGTCGTTTACGGCTGGGTAGCTCAGTTGGCAGAGCAGTGGACTGAAAATCCACGTGTCGGCGGTTCGATTCCGCCCCCAGCCATACCTCCGAAAACTCGTCAAGCGCAGCAAAACCTCGCACCGAAGAGTGTATCAGCTGTCTTTTTAGATGCCGATTTTTGGCGTTTAAGCTGAAGCAATACGTCAGTAAGTCGTGCTCGGGCAATTTGTTAATGGACGCGCAATGCGGTAATTGAAGCATGACCGAAATTCGTATCTGCCGCTACGAGGATACAAATCCGGTCCACATTTATCTGGACCCGCTAACAGATCTCGTAACGTGGCTCGAATATTACTCTTCCGTTGATTATGTCCAGACCTCCTGACGCGCCGACACGGGGTCGCCTTACAGGCGGCACGTGAGAGAGCGCGGCGTGTGGGCCCGCCCGCGCGTTTAGCAAGAGAATATATAAATCAAGCGTTGAGCGGTTCAGGTGATGTGTCATTCCTACCTATCTATTACGGGATGCTAAACCTGTTGAAGGTTTATGTCTTGTTTGGCCCTTACACCGCGCTTCTCCCTTCGAACCGTTGGCATGGTGCTTCGTATGACGGGTACGCCAAGAACAGTCAGACGTTGCTAACTGAGAGGATCACGCTCCATCCGGGAGGGACGATTCCTCTATTCTATCAAACGATTACAGGAAACCGCATCTCGCGAAAAATGTCGGCGCGACTTAGCGATATTTACCCATTCCTTTTGGGAGTGGGCGCCGAATATCGGTTGGCGACGGGGAGGCCACCCCAAATCGCTACCTTGCACTTTTACTTAGTACAAATGGGAAAGTGCAGCCATTTGTGTGTGTCCGCTGTGCCACCTCCCGGAACGACGATATCCGGGGCGAACCAGCTAAAACCTCTAATTGGATTTAAGAAGAATCCGGAAGGACATTTTATCAGCGGTCCAATCACAAAGAGCCGACCATTGCGGTCTCACTTGCGGGCCTTCTTATTGTGTCAGCATGTGGACGGCACAAGTGCAGCGAGAATTTCTGGCTCACACTTTTTTTCCCCGGAAGAACTTCCGATCGTGCTCGCATTTTTTCATATGTCCTCGGTCGTTAGATATAAGCCCGAGTTTCTTGCTCGGTTGAAGGATTCGAAATATTGGCCGCTGCTCTCCACGGTTCGTCGGTATTCTCTGTTGCAATTTCTCATGGGTTTCTGGTCATTCACTCACAACCAAACACTCATGATAAATCCTCCAGGCTCTAAACTGTAAGTTGAAGCACAATTGTTCTCCCTAGAGATTTGGCTACCACCTTCGGGGCAATGCCAAAGGTGTTTTGATGAGTGCGTATTGGCTATAGTGCGAGCCATTTGATGAAATACGATTGGAGAGAGGCTGGCGAGGAATGGTCGGCACCGTGGGGCAGTTCCGCTGCGCAATGGGCCGGCACAATTCTTCCCCGCATTCGCGATTTCCTGCCAACCGGCGCGATTTTGGAAATTGCGCCCGGCTTCGGGCGATGGACGCATTATCTCAAAGATTACTGCCAAGACCTGTGGATTGTCGATCGCTCGAGTGAATGTATCGAAGCCTGTCGCCAGCGTTTCGCGGCTGATTCGCACGTGCGTTGTTACCTTAATGACGGCCGCTCACTCTCGATGATTCCCTTCACCCGCTATCTATCTTAAGTTTTCAGCTAGTGTAGGGAAAAATGTAGGGAAATCCGCCCAACTCCTCTGATTGCGTTGGTTCGGGTTCCCGTACGCGCTGGCAATGTCAGAGCTACCAGACAGTCCACATTCCGTTGCCGTCGGGAATGGTCTGATTCGCGCGGCCGCTAGAATCCGAGATCCTTCCCTAACCGACGCATTGCTAATTGCATCTCAACTGGACATCAGTCGGTTCCAAGTCTCGGTCGGAAGAGTACATACCAAATCCCGACACCGATCAACACCGGGAGCGCTCCAGCGATCAGAACTGAGTTGCCAGTCGAGATCAACAGAGTGACAAATCCAACAAGGCCGAGCGCTGCAACGGGTGTGAACACACAATTCCAAGTCCAGATCATGAGGGCGTAGAGCGGGCCATTTTTACGGAGGTCCTGCTCAAAAGTCTCCCCCCTTCTAAAATGCGAGAGGTCGGACGGTCCGCATCGAACAGGCCGTGCTGACCGATGCACGCGAGACGGCTTTGACGGGTTACGACCCCTTAGCCTGAGGGAGCCGTCGCAGTCCGCTGAACGCAGTCCACACGCATAGCCCGCGGGCATCCACTACACGGCACATAGGCCCACCGTTATGCGCAAGCAACTTCACTTTGGTACCTGCTGGAAACATTCCGTCCGGTGAAGTCGCCTGCTGCGGGCTACTGTAATAGTACGGTTGGTCCGCGATGACCTCATGGCTGAATTCAGTCGGTGGTGGCTGAAGGTTCTTCTCTGGCACTAGGGCTGAATCCGGTAAGACCGTCGCTTTCGGTCGCCGCATGCGATCCATCTCGGTATTCCTTTCGCCACTTACGCGTTGCTACCAACTGCCAGACTTTCGTCCGGGAGAACTTTTGGAGCCAAAATAGGGAGGGCGTGAGCGCGTTCTGCCCCGATATGCGCCATCATCAATCCGGCCTCGGCCAGCGCCTGCAGATTCGGCAACGCGTATGCTTCGGCGGCGCTCATGTTCACCACATAGCCCAGATCTTTCAGACTGGCGGCGGTCATTCTGCTGAGCGGATTATTGGGCGCGGCAATGAATCCCGACATCAATTCGTTTTTGAACAGCGATTCCCGCCAGTGGCTATTCTTCGTTCCCGGCCCACCGATGTTCTCGACCGGCACCGCGGTGGGACCAGTCCCTTTCAGAATTCCATATTCTTTCTTTGCATTCGTTCCAGTGAACTTAGGGTTGTTGCCATTCGCTCCGGAGAGCAGCGTTTTGTAAGTCCAGATGGTGCCGATGCCGATGACGTGACCCATTTCATGTGTGATGACATCCAGCAAAGTGCCGTCGGCTTGCATCTGGGCCAAATCGGCGGTGTCAAATGACATGATGCCTTTGGCGGGAAGGAAGGCACTCACCCCAGCGGAGCCCGGGCGCAAATTGGTCGGGCCGGCTTGCCCGAGGATTCCACCGGGGCCATCAATCGACACGCCCTGTGCCTCGATCAAGAGGTCATCGATAACCTCCCCACCCACCAGAACACTTGGCACGTCACCGACGATCACCTTGGTCCATCGCTTGGCGGCAGCTTTGAAGGCGTTCTTCTGGGTCGGGGTTAAGCCTCCCAAAAACCGCACCACGATTTTGTAGGCCGATTTAACTGCGGCAGCCGACGCGCCAGCCTTGACACTCGCGTGGGCTACGTACGATTCAATTTTTCCTGATGTCGTTTTTTTCATATTTGCTCCTTTGGCTTGTGAACACTAACAAAAAGGCTTTGGTTTGTCGAGGCAGCGTAATTCGGCACCAAGCTGCGCATAGTGACGGTGCGCAGTTCGCGCTCTGTCGCCGTATTCACAGCGGTCGTCGTGGTTTAGTTTCATTAAATAACTTCTCACCGGAGGTCGCAGATACCCTTGATCAGGGCCTTTCCATGGTAAATCGCAAGGAGGCTGCCCGCGGTGAGCTCTGCGTAACATCAAATAGTTTGGAGATACCGACTAATTCGCGGCTCTAGAAGGCTGAGTTACAGGCGGCAACTGCAGTTACGGGGAAGGCTGAGTTACAAGTGTCCGCTGCGTTGCAGGAATCGGCTAGATGGCGAGACCTTTTACCGGTGGAGGATCTCCACGTCCAACCCGCATAAGGAGTGTATCGAATGGGGCACTGGGCTAACGCAAAGCTGAACAGCGTGGTGAAGGTTGTCATACCTAAAACAGCTCGGCGGTGGCCATAATTCCTATTTCATTCCACGCTTAAAGTATCTCGGTCACCTGCCAGGCGAGGCAGCGCCAATCAATGCCGTCTCGCAGGATCACGCAAGAGGTTGTACTGGGAATCCTTAGCCAAGACAAGCCGGAAAAAGCGATTTCTCGACAGCATCCGCAGCCATATCTTCGTGATACTCTATGGGTATCGTGCGAGCCACGGCATGAAATACGATTGGAGAGAGGCGGGCGAGGAATGGTCTGCGCCTTGGGGCAGTTCCGCTGCGCAATGGACCGGCACCATCTTTCCGCGCATTCGCGATTTCCTGCCGACCGGCACGATTTTGGAAATTGCGCCCGGTTTCGGGCGGTGGACGCACTATCTCAAAGATTACTGCGAAAGCCTGTGGATTGTTGATCGCTCGAGCGAATGTATCGAAGCCTGTCGCCAGCGTTTCGCGGCTGATTCGCGCGTGCGTTGTTACCTTAATGACGGCCGCTCACTCTCGATGATTCCCGATGCTTCAATCGATTTTGTTTTCAGTTTTGATTCTTTCGTACACACAAATCGCGATGTCGTGGACGCGTATCTTCGCGAACTGGGACGCAAATTGAAGATCGGCGGGAAGGGTTTCATTCATCATTCCAACTTTGGGGAATATGTTAATACGCCACGCGAGCGGCTTCCGGAGGCATTAGCGAAACCGTTGATTAAAGCGAAGATTCTCGATTGGGCGCATCATCGGAATCCAGGGATGAGCGCTGAATTGTTTCGCACCATGTGCGAGCAGCACGGTCTGTATTGCGTCAGTCAAGAGCTCGTTAACTGGCGGGGCAGGCGCCTGATTGATTGTCTGTCGCTGTTCGTGCGAAGCGATTCAGCCCCGCAGGATGCGACGAAGGTAATCCGAAATCCGAATTTCATGCGTGAGGCCGCGCAAATTCGCCGGCAATGGCGAAGCCGAAGCTAAAGAGTCCTGCTAACGATTGGCGTCAGCGCGAGTAATTCCGCCTCTCCCCTCGCGGAGGGGAGAGGACTGAGGTGAGGGGTTGACAGTCACACGGGCGACTTTTCCAGATGACCCTCACCCTCCCCCTCTCCCTTACAAAGGGCGAGGTGACCTGCGTGCTTGCGGCCGATTTCATTTACCCGAGAGCCCAGCTAACAATTCACTAATGCTAGCCATTATGGCTATTGCCTAACTGATTTCGTTAATTCAACATCGCGGCATGCCCGAGGTTCAAGCGCCACCGCTGCTGCCAAAATCTCAGCCGTCGTTTGGGCGGCGCCATAGCACCATCATCAAATTGCTCGGGGTCGGCGCGCTTGTGTTTGGTGTTGCTGATCCCCCTGGCAATGATTACCGGCGTGCTGAGGGAGCGTTTGCAACGGCGCAATGAGGCGGTCGCGGATATTACCTCGTCATGGGGCAGGGAACAAAATCTGATCGGACCAGTGCTTGGCATTCCGTATCAATACAAGTTCAAAGCTGTGAAAGAAGTTCCAGCGCCTGACGGAAAGATGGAGCGGCGTGAAGTGGAAGAGACTGCCACAGGCAACGCGTATTTTCTGCCGCAAACGCTGAAGGTCTCGGGCAATGTGCAAACGCAGATGTTGCATCGCGGGATTTACAATGCCGTGGTCTATCGCGCGCAGACGACTCTATCCGGCAAGTTTGCGCCGCCCGATTTCGGGCCGCTGAAGATCGATGTAAAGGATGTGCAATGGAAGGATGCGTTCGTCACCATCGCGATCAACGACTTGCGCGGCACACGTGAAGCGATTCTACTCGATTGGGGCGGCACTAAACGCCCGATGCTACCTGGTTCGCAGCTTCCGGGTTACACCACGGGCGCGACGGCATCGCTCGGTGGCGATCAGCCAATTGCAGGCGACGTTCAGTTTGACATTCCGTTGGATTTCAATGGGAGCGAAGGGATTTTCTTTGCGCCGTTCGGTGTGCAAAATGAAGCAACGCTGAAATCAAACTGGGCCGACCCGGGATTTCGCGGCGCGTTTCTGCCGGCGGACCGATCAGTGCGTCCGGACGGATTCGATGCCACATGGAAAGTGTCGTATTATGGACGCGATTATCCGCAATCGTGGACGAGCCGTACCGGCAACGAGCGATTCACGACCCAATCCGTTTCAAATTCACTTTTCGGAGCGCAGTTCCTCTCCATTCTGGATGCGTATCGTTACGTCGAGCGCTCGATCAAATACGGTGTGCTGTTTCTGGTGCTCGTTTTTACGGCGTTTTTTCTATTTGAAGTGACCGCGCGACAGAAAATTCATCCGTTTCAATATCTGATGGTCGGCGCGGCGCTTTGCTTGTTTTACCTGCTGCTATTGTCGATTTCGGAATTCATTGGATTCAGTTGGGCGTACCTGATCGCAGCCGTGGCATCGACGTTATTGATCACATGGTATTGCCGCTTTTTCCTTGGCGGCGGTGTCCGCACGTTAATGATCGGCGCAGGTTTGACGGGCGTTTACACATTTCTCTACATCACCTTGCGGCAACAGGATTACGCGCTGCTCATGGGCGCGATCGCGCTCTTCATTGTGCTTGCAATCGTAATGTACGTGACGCGCAAGGTGGATTGGTACGCGCGAGACGCCAGCTAAGGCATCGCCAGAGTGCAGAGCCTGCTACAAAGTTGACAGAATCGTTCCGTTTTTGTATCACGCCGCTTACGCGCTGAGTTTAGTAACGCGCAAATGCTTCACTGATTATGGCTGAGTTCACAGTTAACCCGGAGCGTTTTGATCCGTACAAGAATTTTAAGTTCCGCGTTAAGTGGGATGGGAAGTACGTTGCTGGCGTTAGCAAGATAAGCGGGCTGCGGCGAAGCACCGAAGTCATTCACCACCGCGAAGGAGGCGATCCCAGCAGCAGTCGCAAATCTCCGGGGCTCACCGAATTCGCGCCGATCAGGCTTGAGCGCGGTGTTACTCACGACCCCGAATTTGAGAACTGGGCCAATAAAGTCTGGAGCCTCGGTGCTGGTCTTGGCTCGGAAGTTTCGCTGAAAGACTTCCGCAAAGATATCGTTTTGGAGCTCTATAACGAAGCCGGACAGCTTGTACTTGCATATAAGATTTTCCGCTGCTGGGTTTCAGAATATGAAATCCTGCCCGATCTAGACGCTAATGCGAATGCAATCGCGATCGAGCATATCACGCTGGAGAATGAAGGCTGGGAACGAGACGTAGCGGTAAAGGAACCGGTCGAGCCGTCCTTGAAATAGCCGGTCCTTACCCGCGAGATGGTGTAACTCCTCGGGTAAAGAGTCGTGCCTGTAACGATTACGTTTCGCGGAGGATTGTATGGCGGGTTGGCTCTCGCACTTTGTATTGGATTGTATCTCATCTGGCTTTGGCGGCCTGAACATCAAGTCCAACGACACACCGAAAACTTCTTTCGTGCGATCGAGCACAGAAATTGGGAAACTGTGGCCGACTCCATTGGCGAAAATTATCAAGATCAGTGGGGCGACGATCGGGCAAAGGTTCTCGAACGCATGCGGGAAGGTTTTCGATGGGTGCGCGGAGCCAGGATCATCGCGGCGAACCCGACTGTGCGGATCGAATTTCGAGGCGCGGTGTGGGCTGGCAAAGTCACGCTCTACAGCACGGACGATGATGTGATGCAATTACTCGACGAACGGATCAACAAATTGCCCGCGCCTTTCGAGTTGGAGTGGCATCACCTCTCCAGAAAGCCGTGGGATTGGAAACTCGTGCGAGTGAGCAATTCGGGATTTGAGATTCCAGCCGATGTTTATTGAGGCTGGCGCCGTTCGCGAACTGAGCTTGAGCCTTGGTGTTGCGCTGAATTGCTGAAGTCTCAGCGCTCGCCGGCGTTCGCAAAGGTACGGCAGTGCAAGCAGAGCGCTGCTATAGCTTATTTGGCAAATCGCTGACGCAATTCCGTCTTAGCAGAATCCACCTCACGTTGCGTTTGCTGGCAAAGCAGAATCGCCCGGATCTTGTCGCCTTGATAATAGCGGGCGATAAACTTTTTCTTCGAGTATGTGCCGTGAAGGTCGACACGAGTCGGCAGCACACTGAAATCGCCGACAAAATCCATCCGCAAATCGAAAATCTCTGTCCAAAAGTAGGGGATTTGCTCGTAGCGGATGCGCTTCTTGCCTGTCATGTTTGCGCCTGCGACCAAGCCCTGATCACGCGCGTTTTCCCAATGTGTCTGACGCCGCACGCCGCCCATCACCCGATCTGGATAAAATGCCAGGTCGCCTACAGCATAAATTCCTTTCTCCTCTGTCTCGAGATATTCGGTTACTGGTGACCCGTGCGGCCCGGCTAGCGGCGTATTGCGGACAAGGTCCAGATTCGGTTCTGCGCCACAGGCGACCACAGCGAGACCGATCGGAAACCGGTTCCCGCTTTTTGTCTGGATGTTTCGCAGGACGGTTTTGCCTTCAAAGCCATTGAGACTTTCGCCCATCGACAGAACTACACCGTGTTTTGCAAAATAATCGGTGAGCCATGCGCCAGTATCAGGATCGAGGTAGCGGTTCAACAAATAGGGATCACGATGCATCACACCGATCTTCAATTTCATCATCCGCAGGCTCGCGGCCGCCTCGCATGCAAGCAGTCCGCCGCCCACGATCATGATGCCTCGCTCGACACTCGCCATCTCCTTCAATGCGAGCGCATCCCGAAGCGTTCGCAGGTAAATAACGTTGCCGAGATGGACTCCCGCTACCGGCGGGCGGATCGGGCGGCTTCCCATCGCCAGGCATGCTTTGTTGAATTCTATGCTTTCGCCATTGGCAAGCACGGCCAGACGCCGCTCGATATTGAACTGTGTTACTACGGTAGCTAGGCGAATCTCGATCTTATGCGTTGCAAACCAGCGCTCGTCGGGTTCCTGCAGTTTTTTGAGATTAGGATCCTTTTCGCGCAAAAAGCTCTTCGAGAGGATCCAGCGTTTGTAAGGCGGAAAGCCCTCAGCGCCCACCAGCGTAACTGAGCCGCGTTTGTCATATTTGCGGACGCCCTCGCATGCGCTCGCTCCGGCGATGCCGCCACCAATGATGAGATAATCGCGCCGAATCATAGCGAAAAACGCACGATAGTTTCAGCGCTACCGCACCGACAAGCTAAATCGTCGGCCTCCGATATTGTTATTGCGTTATCGATCTTCGTTTCGGCAGACTGGTTGTGCCATGAATGAATCCGTTACTCAACTCAGAGATACAACAGGGAATCCAGCGCCACTTGGGTTGCTTGGCTTTGGCATGACCACTGTATTGCTAAATCTCCACAACGCCGGGTTCTACGAACTGAATAGCATGATTCTGGCGATGGGAATTTGCTATGGTGGCGCAGCGCAAATCTTCGCGGGCATCATGGAGTGGAGGAAAGGCAACACATTTGCCACAACTGCCTTTCTTTCGTACGGGCTTTTTTGGTTCTCTTTGGTGACGCTCATCATCCTGGCGAAATTAGGATGGGCGACGCCCACCAACGACACTGCAATGGCCGCTTACCTCGCCATGTGGGGCTTGTTCACAGCAGTCATGTTCGTAGGCACGCTGCGGTTGCACGTCGCCGGCCAGGTCGTTTTCGGTTCGCTGACCATTCTTTTCTTTCTTCTTGCCATTGGAGATTTCATCAATGCCGGACCGGATTTCAGACATTTCACCGGCTACGAAGGAATTTTCTGCGGTCTCTCGGCGATTTACGCCGGCCTCGCGCAAGTGCTTAACGAAGTTTTCGGCAAAATCGTCCTGCCACTCGGGCCGGTGGACAAGTAATTTCCACCACGAAGCACACGAAGAGCACGAAGCATTTATAGGACGAACCGCTTAATGCCGTTTTGTAGTTTCGTAACGTTGAAGTTTATTAACAGCCCAATTGGAACCTTGGCTAGCCGCATGCAAGTGAGGATTTGCGCCTGATGGATTGGCAGAAGTGTTTCAACGGACTTGATCTCCACCATGAGATCGCTGCTGACAAGCAGCGATTCGATGACCACAATCCAACAGAACATCTTTGTACCGCACCGGTAGCGTGAAACGGGATCTGCGCATGCGACAGCTCACACGCAAGACCCTAGCGATACGTCGACGCGAGCAAGCCTGGATCCAGGGTGCGATGCACCTCAATCGCGCATCCGATCATGCTCCGCGACAATTCATCAAACTCCATCTTCGTGCTCTTCGTGGTGAATTTAAGTCTGCTCTTTCAATAGGCTGGCCGCTAGTTTAAGTGCCGATTCGCTTTTGCCACCGAGCATCCGCGCGATTTCCTCCTGGCGCCCTTTTCCAGTGACTTCGTGCAAATTGGAAAATGTACGTCCATGCGCGACGTCCTTCATTACAACAAAATGCGAAGAAGCAGTCGCGGCGACTTGGGGCAGGTGCGTGATGCAAATCACCTGACGATCGCGCCCTAGCATTTGCATTTTTGCGCCGACGGCGTGGGCTATCTCGCCGCCTACATTCGTATCAATCTCGTCGAACACGAGCAGCGGGATTGCATCATGCGCAGCCAGCGCCGATTTGATCGCCAGCATTAGACGTGAGATTTCGCCGCTCGACGCAATAGCGCGCAGCGGTTTGAGCGGTTCGCCAGGATTCGGTGAGAAAAGCAATTCTACAGAATCAAATCCATTTGGGCCTGGCTCATCGAGCGCGTTGAGTTTTGCTTCGAATTCGGATTGGCGAAATCCAAGATCGCGCAAATTGCGCCGGATGTTTTCGGAAAGTTTCGGCGCAGCTTTTGCGCGCAGCTTGCGCAACGCTTCACCCGCGCGGTTCATTTGTGTGCAAACATTGTCGATCTCTCTCGCGAGACGCTCGAGCTCTGCATCTCGACCTTCGATTGTCCGCATTCGTTCCGCCGCCCGCTCGCCGAACGCGATCACCTCGCCAATTGAGTCGCCGTATTTGCGCTTCAGAGTTTCGAAGAGCGAGACGCGTTGTTCGAGCGCAGCTAGTTGTTGCGGATCGAGATCGAACTTTTCTGCGTACGCGGAAAGGGAGCGCGCAATCTCGGAGAGCTCGACAACGCTTGCCGTGTGAGCCGACGAAAGTTGCGTGATCGAGCTGTCGATCTTTTCCAACTCACGCAACAGCCGCTGTGTTTCCGCAAGCTGCGAGAGAACGGAACCGTCCGCCTCGGAAAGTTTGTTCGCGACGCTGGTGGCCAGCTCAATCAGCCGTTTACTGTTGCTGGCCAGCTTGTAGCGCCTCTCGATTTCTTCTTCTTCGCCTGCAACAAGGTTCGCGGATTTGATTTCCGTAATCTGATGACGAAGAAGATCGAGCTCCTGCTCGCGCGCCGTCTCAGCGGTGTTCAGCGCCGCCTGCTCGGCGAGCAGCGTCTGCAATTGCCGGTAATGCTTTCGATATTCGCCAAGCTGTGCTTCAACGCGCGCGAACGAATCGAGCAAGCTCAATTGTGTCTCGGGCAAGAGCAAAGATTGGTGATCGTGCGGCCCGTGGAGATCGACAAGTTCGTCGCCGAGATTTTTCAAGATTGATAACGTCGTTAGAGAGCCGTTGATGAATTGCCGATTGGTTCCGGTTGAGGAGAGGGTGCGCTTTAGAATAAGATCGTTCTCGCATGGTTCGATCCCAGACTCGACGAGTTGCGGATTTAATTTTTGCAGCTCCTTTCCCGTAAACACCGCTTCCACAGTGCAAAGATCAGCTCCGGTGCGAATCAGGGATTTGTCCGCGCGCTCACCCAACAAAAGTTGCAGCGCGCCGATGATGATCGATTTCCCTACTCCCGTTTCACCAGTGACCGCGATAAAACCCGGTCCCATTTGCCACTCGAGCTCTTCCACCAGCGCGAGATTTTTGATTCGTAGCAAAGTTATGACCGCAGGCATTTGGGAGCTGACTGTCTCAGTAAAACCGCTTCGTCTCAGTCTATCTCCGGTTCGCTCGTCGACACAGTATACCAACCGGAACCGCGCTTTTCGACCATAAACGTATGCGTACTTACCGTCGTGCTAGTAAGAACATCTGCCCCCAGATGCCCTGACTGTCGCGAAACGTTGATCGCATCAATCGGCTCGTTTGTCGCATAAGACACAAGTCGCACAACTTCTTCAAAGTCATTCCGCGGAAGGGGGGTGCGCGGATTGAGCCAGGCGTGTTCAAGGTTCCAACGGTACCGATCTTCTGCACAGGGCGCCACAGCCAACGAACAAACGACAGCCGCAAACCTTTTCACGCGACGATCTAATACCTCCGACAAAATTTGCGATTCCGACCCTCCAATTGATTAATCTCAACGAATGATTCCGCGCTCGCTTTGTTCGATGAACTGAATGATTTCGGTGATTTCTTCCGTCTGGGGTAATTCTTTCTGCATCACTTCGATTGCCTGGCGTCTGTTGTATTTCGAGCGGTAAATCAGGCGGAACGCTTCTTTGATTAGCTTCACGCTTTCCGGCGGAAAATTTTTGCGTTCCAAGCCGACCAGATTAATCCCGCGAATTTCGGCCGGATTGCCGTCGGCGATCATGAATGGCGGAACATCCTGCACAATCTTCGAGCAGCCGCCGGTAATGGCGAATCGGCCGATTCGGCAAAATTGATGCACCGCTGTGAGTCCGCCCATCATCGCATGGTCGCCCACTTGCACGTGGCCACCCAATGTGCCGTTATTGGAGAAAATGACGTGATCGCCCACGGTGCAATCGTGACCGATATGACTGTAAGCGAGAAAATTTCCGCAATTGCCGATGCGCGTTTTGCCTTCGCTCGTGGTGCTGCGGCTTGCCGTGACGAATTCGCGAAACGTGTTTTCATCGCCGATCTCCAGATACGTCGGTTCGCCGCGATATTTTAGATCCTGGGTTTGCTGGCCGATCGAGCAATAGGCATAAAATTTGTTTTTCGCTCCGGCCTTCATCGGCCCGCAGAGCGTGACGTGATGTTGCAGCCAGCAGTTTGGACCGAGTACGACGTCACATCCGATGACGCAATAGGGCCCCACGATCGTCCCCGCACCGATCTCCGCGCCCGGATCGATGATTGCGGTCGGATGGATCTGCACGTCAGACATAATGACGAATGACCAATGACGAATGACGAATGAATGAAGAAACTCGAAGCTCGAATGTGTGCTGCGACAAATCTTTGCGATTCGTCATTCGGAATTCCTTCGTTCTTTTTCCTTCGTGCTTCGTCATTCTGTTCACTTATCGAGAAACGTGAACATCAGTTCGGCTTCGGAGACAATTGCGTCGTTTACCACGCAGTGACATTTCGCCTTTGCCAGACGTTCGCCGCGCGATTTCGTCAGCTCGGCGTGGATGAACATGGTGTCGCCCGGTAGGACTGGTTTGCGAAATTTTACTTCGTCCGCGCTCATGAAATACCCAATGCGGCTGGTGGTCTTCGCCAGTTTGAACAACAGAATGCTGGCCACCTGCGCCATTGCTTCCACCTGCATCACGCCGGGCATCACCGGGTGACCGGGGAAATGTCCTTGAAAGAATGGCTCGTTAATGGTGACGGTTTTCACGCCGACGCATTTGGTTTCGGTTTCGAAGCTAATAATGCGATCGACCATGAGAAATGGGAAACGATGCGGCAAAATCTGCATCACTTCATCGGTATCGAGTCCTCCGTCGCCGCTCGGGATTGTTCGCGGCGTGGCGACGGCACTTCTGCGCGTCTGCTCGCGAGTGATTGAGCGTGCCAGCTCCGCATTGCTCGCGTGGCCAGGTTTCACCGCGACCACATGACCGCGAATGCGTCGCCCGACCAGCGCGAGGTCACCGATAATATCCAGGATTTTATGCCTGACGAATTCGTCAGCGAAGCGCAGCGGCTCCTTACTCAGAACTGCATCTCCGTGCACGACGATCGCGTTCTCCAAGCTACCGCCTTTGATGAGATTTTTGTCCATCAGCGGCTTAACATCTTCGTAATAAACAAATGTGCGGGCTGGAGCGATCTCGCGTTCGAACAGTGACGGCGTGACCTCCATCGAGTAAAATTGTGAGAACTGATTGTTTGGTCCGGCTTGGGTGCACGAGATGCGAAACTTGTCGTCCGGCAATAGGACTAGCAACGCGCCCGTTTTCGATTCCACATGCATCGTTTCGCGCACGTCGAAAAATTTGCGCGGCTCCTCCTGGGCCGTCACACCCGCTTTCCTGATCAGATCGACATACGCCTGCGCACTGCCGTCGCCGATCGGCGGTTCGTTTGCGTCCATTTCCACAACGGCGTTGTCCACGCCCATAGCCCAAAGCGCGGCAAGCACGTGCTCGACTGTGTGCACGCGGACGGAACCTTCGCCGATCGTCGTGGCGCGCTCGACTGTCTTCAAATTTTCGATCTTTGCGTCGATCGTCGGCTCCTCCTGCAAATCCTTGCGTTTGAACTTAATTCCGTGATCGACTGGCGCTGGCTGAAGCTTCAGGGTGACTTTTTCGCCGGTGTGCAGTGCGGTGCCACTAAAGCTGGCGGCTTTGCCAAGCGTGTGCTGAAATTCGGGCGTCGATGGCATCTGTAATTAGCAATCGCTTGCGTTGTAGCGGTGCTTGTGTCAAGCACCGTTCTCGTACTTGGCGGTCATAGACCGCCGCTACAGTTCATTTCAATTCAATCTCGCCGCAATCAAACGCCATCATCTTGTCAACATTTGAGATTCGGAATCGATGGGAACCTGTGCCATCATCCTGCCAAATCTGGATAGACTTCTCGCCAGCCTTGGCAGCCAGCGCGCGAGTCACATTCGGCGACTCATTTACGGTGAACAACGGCAGGCCGTCTGCTGTTTTCAGGTAGCTTCCGTCGTTCTCAACCCCGGCGGCAATCTCGATTGTTGGCCGTTTATTGTTGGCCAGCGGATTTGGCATAAGCTTCAGTTTCACACTGGTATCCGGGCGGCCTTGAGGCGGAGAGTCTGCGACCTGGCCCAGATCTTCCACTTTAAGAGCACTAACTAGATAACCACGAGCTCGATATTTTCCGGCGGGCAAATCTTCACCATCGTCGTTTTTCCCATCCCATTGAGTTACGAGAGCATCAGCGCCGATTGTAAATTCGTTCAGTTGCGCTTCCTGGTGTAGAACGCGCACCAGTTTGCCGGTCGTGTCGTAAATGCCGAGACTGATCGTTCCTTCCAATGGCGGAGGAACGAAGCTGACGCGGACGCTTCTCGCGGGTGAGGCTGATGGTGTTTGTACTGGAGCAGGCGGAGCCGTGATGGATTCTTCGGGCGAGATTGACCGCCAGTCCACGTTTGGAAAAATATTATCGCGCCATTCGCAGTCGCGTAGGAGTTCTTCATCGAGCCCGTTTGTGACAAACTGGTCGTGCAACCGGTTGAATCGAACAAGGTGGTCCATCGTGCGTTTGGTGGCGTATTCACACGCCGTTCCGGTTTTCATCAAAAACGCCCAATCACTGGATTGCGCCAACAAAAGTTCGCGGGCGAGTTGTTTAAGCACACGATCCGCGAGTGGGCTGCAGTTTTCTGCGTGCACGCGCGCAGCTTCAGTCATCCGCTGGGCCGCAGTGTGCAGATGTGGATAAATCCATGCGTTACTTGGATCGAGCCAGACGCCGAGATGGCCGTTCTCGCCCCACGTTGAAGCTGCGGGTTCAACGATCTGCTGTGTGGCGTGCGTCGCCAGATATTCACTCGGGGTGGTGAGCCGAAAATTCTGATCGTTTGCCGCTTCGCGAATGAATTGCTCCAGGAAAATGGGTCCTTCGAACCACCAGTGCCCAAACAATTCCGCATCAAATGGAGCGACAACTATTGGGTCGAAAGCAAATTCGCTGATTTCCCGAAGTTGCTGCCGGCGCTGTTCCAGAAAGTGACTCGCATGTTTTACCGCTGCATTTTCCGCCGCCGCGCGATTATACAACGCTTTCTCGTTACCGCGTCCGGTGATCCGATGATATTTCACGCCTGAGAATTTTCTGGTCCCGCGCGCGATCGGCCCCAAATGTTCCATGGCAAGATCGAAACCAATGTCACGGTAGAACTCCCGGTAGGCTGGATCTCCTGGGTAACCTTCATGTGCGCTCCATACTTGCCGACTTGAATCGCTGTCGCGTGCAAACGCGGCCGGACCCGCAGGCGTATAACACGGCGCGTAAATCGATCGGCACGGGCGCGGCGTTCCGAACAATAAGCCGTGACCGTCCAGAACGAACCAACGGATATTTGCTCCCTGCAAAATTGGATCCACTCCCCGCACGTAAGCGCATTCGGGCAGCCAGAATCCCGTAGGCTCTGCATCGAAAACATCGATATATACGTCCCGGCCGATCAAAACCTGCACACGCGCCGCTTGAACGGACTGCTGCTGAATAATCGGGAGCAAGCCGTGCGTGGCGGCACTGGCGATGATTTCGAGTGCGCCGGTGTCTCGCAACTCGCGAACAATCGAGAGCAAATCGCATTTCCATTCGTCGACAAAGAAATGGCGGTTCTCTGAGAATAGCTGGAAATAGAAGTCTGCGAGCTCGCGAAGCTGCGGATGATTACAATTTCGTTTTTGTTCGCGCCCAGTGAGATCAAGTAGAAGATCAAGGTGCCGCACGTAACGCTCGCGCAAAAGCTGATCTTGAAGCATTGCGCAGAGCGTTGGCGTGAGAGACATCGTGAGTTTGAACGGCACAGAGTCGTTCACTAACCGGTGCATCATGCGTAACAGCGGAATGTAACTCTCCGTGACCGCCTCGAAGAACCAGTCTTCTTCCAAGAAGTGTTCATGCTCCGGATGCCGAACGAACGGCAGATGCGCGTGGAGAATAATCGCGAAGTGACCGGGCATTGCAGAAGACTAGAAGGCTGGCAAACAACAGCGCAAGGTGGATCGGCTTCTCCGAAGATGTTGATCAGCCGCCCAAGGCGCAGTTATTTTAGCAACGCGTTCAGGAGAACGCGTTCCAGCTTAGAGCGTGCGGCAAAAGTCTTGGAAGCGATCCAGACCTTTTTTGATCACGTCGAGGCTGGTGGCATAGCTGAGCCGGACCGTGCGATCGTCGCCAAAGGCAGCGCCCGGAACGACGGCGACGCTGGCTTTGCTCAACAAACGGTCGGCAAAATTTTGAGAAGTCAGCCCAAGCTGGCTGATGTTAACCAGCACGTAAAATGCGCCCTCAGGTTTCACCGCAGTCACGTTGGAAATCTTCGATACGCGGTCGAACATGTAATTGCGACGCATATCAAATTCCTCGCGCATATCGGCCAGCGGTTGTTGATCACCTCGCAAAGCGGCAAGCCCGCCGTACTGCGAAAATGAAGACGGATTGGAGGTGGTATGGCTCTGGATCGAATCCACCGCTTTTGCCACCGCCTCCGGTGCCGCCAGATAACCGAGGCGCCAACCTGTCATCGCGTAGGACTTACTGAATCCGTTGATCGTGATCGTGAGATCGTACGCTTCTTTCGAGAGCGACGCGATGCTCACATGCTTGACGTCGTCATAAACGAGTTTCTCATAAATCTCGTCGGACAAAATGTAGATATCTTCCTCGGCAGCGACGTCGACGATCGCCTGCAATTCTTCCTGCGTATAAACAGAGCCAGTCGGATTGCCAGGGCTGTTCATGATCAACATCTTAGTGCGAGGGGTCATTGCATTTTCGAAGTCTTCGGCGCGCATTTTCCATGAATTGCGCTCACTGGTGGGCACGATCACTGGTTCGGCGCCGACCAGTCTGACCATGTCCGGATAACTGACCCAATATGGTGCCGGGATAATAACTTCGTCGCCGGGCTGGCATGTTGCGAGGATCGCATTGTAGCAAGAATGCTTTGCGCCATTGCTGACGATGACCTGCGCGGCGCGATAATTCAGTCCGTTATCGGCGGCCAATTTTTCGGTAATTGCCTGGCGCAGTTCGGGAATGCCAGCGCTAGGCGTGTATTTGGTAAAACCGGCCTCCAATGCGTCGATCGCCGCCTTTTTTATGTGTTCGGGAGTATCGAAATCCGGTTCGCCCGCACCGAAACCACACACATCAATGCCTTCGGCCTTCATAGCTTTGGCTTTGCTGTCGATCGACAGGGTGAGCGAAGGTGTCAGTTGAGCGGCGCGTTCGGAAATTTCCATGGTGCTGAGCTTATTCAAAATGGGAGCGCAAACTATTGGTGGCGATAGAAGTTTTCAATCAGAGGTTTGAAATTATTTTCATCGATCTGGACGATCGCCATTTCGCGTTTCGCGTTCTCAGGAGAATCCGATGCGTGCGCGGCGTTGATCATGATTGTTTGGCCGAATTCCCGGCGAATTGATCCCGGCGGGGCTTTGGCTGGATCAGTTGGGCCAAGCACGTCGCGGATCTTGCGCACCGCATCCATGCCTTGATAAACAATGGCGATCGATTTTTCAGTGCCGGGAACGTCGCGTTCCGCCGATGGACATTCACTCGGTTTTCGGCCCGCCATAAATTCAATGATGCTTTCCCAGTTTTCACGACCGCTTTTTGGGCCAAGTTTTTCCTCAAGCACTAGCAGTACAGGCCCGTAGAACTCCTCCGCTTGCGCGACGCTCATGCAATGGACCTTAAATCCAATGATGGTGAGTCCTGAACGTGAAAATACTTCAATCACACCGCCTGGCCGCAGATTTGGAAACTTGAAATTATCTGGCTTGATGAGGACGAGTGTCTTTTCGGCTTGCGCGTTCGGCAGATAAGAAACGGCACGGTCCAGGATTCCGCCGTCGGAGTCGGAAAAGTCCGCCCAGAGTTTCAAATCGCGCTCGACTGCTTTTGGATCGAAAGCGGCCAGCACGCCGGGCTCAAAGTAAGTTACGTTGCCTGAATCATCGGTGATGTAATCGCCGTAGGTATCGCGAATCGTTTCACCGCTGGTGCGTTCATGTACGATGTGGCCGACGGTGCGATGAATCTTTTCCACCGCGTCAGGTCCGCGAAAAATGAGGAACAAGACACGCGAACGTTGGCCGTTCTTTTCACCGGTAAAATTTTTCAATATGTACTGGCGAATTAACTCCTGCGTCGCCCGATGACGCGGATCGGTTTCCGTCACGATGCTGTCTGCGTAGCGCTTTGCCAGTTCAGCGCCTGGCGCAAACATGCGTCCCGCCACCAGATCAAGTCCCGTGCGAGAAATCAACCGGCCCACGATGCCGCCGGTACGCGATTTGCTCATCGAGTACGGCGTGACGATGGCGTAGGCAAGCTCTTCAGTTTGCATTTCGATTACCTTAGCGGCGTCTACCAAGGCCGCAAAATTCTTCTCCCGGATAGTACGGCCTGGGAGGTCTGCGATCCGGGCTCGCAGAACACTAACTCGCGGGGCCATTTGCGCGCCCCGGTAATACATCAGCAGGCCGGCCCGCTAACCATAGCTTGGTGGGTTTGGCGGTACACCTTCGCCAAAGCCCAACTTTCGGTTAGCACTACGCTCCAAGCGAAGGCTGGAGCGGGTGACGAGGCTCGAACTCGCGACGTCCACCTTGGCAAGGTGGTGCTCTACCAACTGAGCTACACCCGCATTTTTAAGAGCGAATAATAATGTCGAGCCACCCGCGAAACGCAACCTTTTAATTGTTCGCGCCGGTCGAAAATCGTTGAATCTAAATTGCCCGGTGAATGCATCCTATGACCAAAGCACTAATATGAAAAAATTAATCCTCCTTTGCATTTGCTCCGTGGCACTGCCGATAACCTTATTTGGGCAGACTGCCACGACTTCGCCGATCGCCAGTCCGCCAGCAGGAGCAGCAACAGCAGGAGCAGCAACAGCAGCAACAGCAGCAACAGCAACACCAACGGCAACCGCCAGCACCTCTCCATCCGATCTCGCCGACAAGATTCACCAGAAGCTGGAGAAAAAGTTACGCGGCAAGCACGGAATCATCATTGATGGGGGTGGTAAAGATGAAGATGCCGATCTTCAAAAGATGCGCGACTTCGTGGCAATTCCCATTGTCGCGATCGTATTCTTATCAATATTCGGCGCGCCTGTGCTGATCGTGATCATGGTAGGCATATTCGCGCTTCTGGGAAGCCGCATGCGGCAGCGCACCATTAGGATGATGGTGGAGAAAGGTCAGCCAGTTCCCGCCGAACTGCTGGCACCCGAGTTGCGGCACGTACGGCGGCGCTCCGATGTGCGGCGTGGTGTTGTATGGACCATGGTAGGCCTCGGCCTGATGATATGGCTGGCGGCGGTCAATGACTGGGAAGGCGGCGCCTGGTCGTTCGGGCTGATTCCATTTCTGATCGGTCTCGGCTATCTCATCGTATGGAAGTTGGAAAACAAAAAGGACGTTCCTCCTCCTCCGCCGGCACCGTAGTATCGAAACCGTGGAGCTTACTGATGCGGACCTTGTCGCGCGAGTTCTTGTCGATGACGATCAGCACGCGTTCGGAGAGCTCGTGCGACGGCATCAATCAACCGTGCGTGGTCTGCTTCGGCAACTCACCCGGACAGATATCGCCCTGGCCGACGATCTGGCGCAGGAAACTTTTATTCGCGCTTTCAAGAACATCCGCAGCTTTCGCGGTGAAGCGCGATTTTCAACCTGGCTTTACCGCATCGCGTACAATTGTTTTCGCGAGGATGCGCGCCGCCGCAAAGAGGTTGTCGGCGTTGATGAGGAACAGTGGCAAGCGGAGCATGATCCGCAGACTGTCGATCCTGGTTTGAGACATGATCTTATGCACGCACTGAGTTTACTTCCTCTGCACGAGCGCACGGCTATTGTGCTTTGCTGCCAAAACGGATTGTCGCATGACGAGGCCTCGCGCGTCCTTGATATTCCGCTTGGCACCGTAAAGACAAACGTGCTCAGAGGACGCGAAAAACTAAAACGCACACTGGCCGCATGGGGACCAAATTGATATAATGAACGCAATGATTGACGACGAAACGCTGGACCGACAATTGCGTGAAGCCGCCCCGTACATTGACGACGAAGGTTTCACCGCGCGCGTCATGGCGAAATTGCCCGCAGCGCGACGCGAACCGCAATGGCTTCGTGCAGTGATTCTAGTAGGCCTGGCATTACTAGGAAGCGGGGTTGCCTACGTGCTGTCGGGCGGCGGCCGTTTCGTTCGCGAAGGCGTGATCCAGTTGTCTGGCTTGCCGATCTGGCTGTTGCTCGTGTTCGCGTTCGGTTGCGGCCTTGTGGTTGGCGCCTTTGCCGTCATCGTCGCCATTCGCAAAACGCCGGAGGTGCGCGATTTTGCCCGGCTGCGGTTTTGAAATGCTACCCGGTTAAGCCACAGATAATTTGCGCGCCTGCTTAACGTCGAGACCGATCTGGCGAACAAGCGCCTCGACACTTTCGAATTTTTTCTCCGGCCTGAGATAGCGGATGAATCGCACTTCGAGATCTTTTCCGTAAATATCGTGGTCGAAATCAAAAAGGTGGATCTCCAGAATCCGCTCAGATTTTCTGGTGTCCACGGTCGGTCGATAACCGAGGTTCATCACGCCGGGATAAATAACTCCCTCCAGCTTCGCTTCAGCGAAATAGACGCCGTTTGGCGGGAACTGTTCGTTGTGTGCACTCAGGTTTGCCGTTGGAAATCCAATCTTTTTGCCTCGATTATCGCCGCTGACAACGGTTCCCAGAACCGTGTATTCGCGGCCAAGCATCTGCGCCGCCTTTGCGAGATCGCCTGTTTCGACGGCTTTACGAATCGTCGTGCTGCTTACCAATTCGCCATTGGCAGTCACTGGTGGAATTCCCACGACCCCGAAATCGAAGCGTGCGCCGAATTGATTAAGCAGTTTGAGATTGCCGCGCCGATTTTTTCCAAACGACCATTCGTGTCCCACGCAAATTTCGCGCAGCGACTTCGAATGCTCCACTAGTTCGTGCACGAACTCTTCGGGTTCGGTTGCAGCAAATTGTTTATCAAACGTGATGATTAGAAGATGCGCCACGCCCAGGTCGCGAATCAAAGCGATCTTGTGGGGGGTAGCGGTGAGCAAATGAGGCGCGGTTTTTGGCCGCAACACCTTTTCCGGATGTGGATCGAATGTGACCACGACAGGTGTTCCGTTCGCCGCCCGGGCGTGTTGGGCGGAGGTCGAGATGACTGCCTGATGGCCGAGATGCACGCCGTCGAAGACGCCGATGGCCAGGAAGAGCGGACCACGTAATTTCGACAGCTCGGAAATCGATCGGAAGGTTTCCATCACCAAAATGACGAATGACGAACGACGAATGACGAAGGAAATCCGAATGACAAATGACGAAAATGTTCGTGGACACGTTTTCGTACTTCGATCTTGCTCATTAATTCGTCGTTCGTCATTCGGATTTCCTTAGGCCCCGCGCATCTTCGAGACTTCCGGAAGGCTGAGCATGTGATCGAGAATTTCCTCCCGCGTCGCCGTCTTGATTTCTTCAACCGTAATCGCGTTCGCCACGTCAAATCTGCCGGATTTCAACCGGCGCAGTGATTTCAAGTAGGCGCCGCAGCCGAGGGTATCGCCGATGTCGTGCACGTAAGTGCGGACATAGAATCCTTTGCTGCATAACACGGTGAAGTCGATTTCGGGCAACGCGATCCGGTCAATACCGTAGCGATAGACGTGCACCAGGCGCGGCTCGCGCTCGACCACTTTTCCCTGGCGGGCAAGCTTGTAGAGCGGCACGCCACCGTGCTTTTTCGCAGAGACCATCGGCGGCAGCTGATAAAAATCGCCACGGAACTTTTCAAATGCAGCGCGAATTTGATTTTCATCCAGCGAAGGGACCGGCCGCTGCTGAATCACTTCCCCTTGTCGATCCTGCGTGTCGGTCGTCACGCCGAGCACAAACGTGCCGGCGTATTCCTTATCTTCGCTCATCAGCAAATCCTGGACTTTCGTGCCACGCCCAACAGTGAGCAGCAATAATCCGGTGGCGATCGGGTCGAGCGTCCCGCAATGACCGATTTTCTTCGTCCCAAGTTTTTGCCGGCTCAGCACAACAACGTCGTGCGAAGTCATCCCTTCCGCTTTATCCACCAGCAGAATGCCGTCAGGGTCCGCGCTTAACGACTTCACGAATTTCCTCCAGAACCTTTTCTTCGACTTCGGCAAGACTTCCGCGAATGCGCGCGCCGGCAGCAAGACTATGGCCGCCACCACCGAACTTCTGGCAAATCGCGCAGACGTCGACGGCTTCGTCTTTCGAACGCATACTCACCCGCACTTTGCCCTCGGTAAGTTCTTCGAAAAAGACGGCGACGATCACGCCGCGAACTGCGCGAAGATGATCGATCAAACCTTCGTTGTCTTCAGGAAGAACACCCAGCTTTGCGGCGGTTTTTAGGCTGAGGCTAAAAGTTGCCACTCGATCGCCAGCAATAAAACGCATCGTTCGCAGAAGTTCGCGCAACAGTTCCAAGCGGCGGCGGGGATAGTTCTCGTACAATTGCTGACTTATTTTTCCAACGTCCAGATCGCCATCGCGCACGAGTTCCGCGGCGATCTCAAACGTGCGCGCGCTGGTCTTTGGATATTGAAACGACCCTGTGTCAGTGGAGATCGCGGCATAAAGATTTTCTGCAATGTCATGATTCAACGGAAGGCCCTGGCTCTTGATGAGGTCGAAAATGATTTCTCCAGTGGCCGGGGCGCTTGGATCAAGGATCACCAAATCGCCATAGCCCGGATTGCTGAGATGGTGATCGATGTTGATCCAGATTTTTGCCGACCGAACCGCAGCAACCGTGGTTCCCAGTCGGTTCTGAATTGCCGTGTCGAGCGCAATGGCGACATCGAAGTCTTCTGCCATCGCTGGCGGTTTCGTGAGCAAATCCGCACGCGGCAGGAAGGAATATTTTTCGAGCATGCCATCCTCATTCCAGACGCGAACGTCCTTGCCAAGCTGCTCAAGCGACAGTGCGAGCGCGAGCTGACTGCCCAGCGCATCCCCGTCCGGCCGAACATGACTCAAAACCGCGAAATACTGATGCTCGCGCAGGACCTGGCCGATTTGCTCGAACGTGGTGTTGCTCACTCGTCCTCGCTGCTACCTTTTTCAAGGTCCTGCAAAATCTCGAGGACGCGTGCGCCGCGTTCGATGGAATCGTCGAGATGAAAAATAAGATGTGGCGTGTATTTCAAGACAACGTGGCGAGAAAGCTCGACTTGCAGCGCGGGACGATGAGCTTCCAATTTACCAATCACGCTTTCACCGTTTGCCGCGCCGAGAGTGCTCACGAACACATGCGCGCTCTTCAGGTCGGGCGAAACATCAACAGCGTTAACGCTGACGAGTGCGCCTTCGAAGTGTAACTCGCGCGCAATAATTGCGCTTAGCTCGCGCTTTACGAGTTCGTTTACCCGGAGTTGTCGATGTTTCATGGTCGTCGCAGGGCGTTTCTGTAAAACGCCGGCGTCCGCCGCGGCGGACGCCCTACAATTTCTGCGCAATCTGCTCGAGTTGGTAACACTCGATTATGTCGCCCACCTGATATTCGCTGAAATCGCCCAGCTTGATTCCGCATTCCAGACCGGAGCGCACTTCCTTCACGTCGTCTTGGAAGCGCCGCAGTGTGGAAATGCCGCCATCGTAAACCGGCTGGCGCTTTCGCAGGACGCGAGCGCGCGCGGCGCGGGCAATGCGGCCATTTGTGACCAGACAACCAGCAACAATGCCTCTGCTCAGCTGGAAAATTTGTTTCACCTCCGCGTGGCCGATCCCTGTTTCGCGAAGCTCCGGTTCAAGCAGCCCGGCCATGGCGTCTTTGATCTGGTCGAGTAGTTCGTAAATGATGCTGTAAAGCTTAATCTGCACCCCTTCGCGTTTCGCAGCAGGCACAGCCATCGCTTCGACTTTTACGTTAAACCCGATCACAACCGCGTCCGACGCGCTTGCCAGCAAAATATCCGATTCGGAAATCGGTCCGACGGCTGAGTGGATAATTTCGAGGTTGACCTTTTTGGTTTCGATCTGTTTCAACGCGCCTACGAGCGCTTCGAGCGAGCCTTGCGTATCGCATTTCAACACAATGCGCAGGACTTTTTGACCTCCCGCTGTTTCAAGCAGTGTTTCCAGCGTAGCGCGTTGCGGAACGAACAGCTTGGTAGCGCGTTTTGCTTCAAGTCTTTCATCACTTAATTGTTTCGCCTCGCGCTCCGATTCCATCACAAGGAATTCATCACCGGCATTCGGCAGGCCAGTAAACCCAAGCACTTTCACTGGCGTGGAAGGTCCGGCTTCCTTGATCGGTTGGCCGCGATCGTCCATCAGCGATTTTACCTTGCCGTTGTAATCGCCGCAGATGAACGGATCACCGACTTTTAACGTGCCCATCTGCACGATCACGGTGGCAGTGGGTCCGCGTCCCGCTTCTACTTGCGCTTCAATCACGGTGGCGCGTGGTCTGGCCGTGGGCGACGCCTTGAGCTCCAGCACCTCCGCCTGCAACGTGATCATCTCGAGCAAGTGATCAATTCCGGTGCCTTTCGTCGCTGAGACAGGACAAACAATCGTTTCGCCTCCCCAATCTTCCGGAGTCAGTCCGTGTTCCTGAAGTTGTTTCTTCACCCGGTCAATGTTCGCTGAAGGAAGATCAATTTTGTTGATTGCGACCATGATCTTTACGTGCGGCGCCGCCTTGGCGTGATTGATGGCTTCAACCGTTTGCGGCATGATGCCGTCATCCGCCGCGACAACGAGCACGACGATGTCCGTCACATTGGCCCCCCGCGCGCGCATCGCGGTAAAGGCGGCGTGACCGGGTGTATCGATGAACGTAAGTGTCGACCCATTATGATTCACGGTGTAGGCGCCGATGTGCTGGGTAATTCCGCCCGCTTCACCTGCCGCGACACGCGTCTTGCGGATCGCATCCATCAGCGTTGTTTTGCCATGATCAACGTGTCCCATGAACGTGATGATGGGACCGCGCGGTTTGAGTTCCTCTTCCTTTTCGATAACCGGCGGAGGCGGCGCGACAACTACCTGTTCTACCTTGTGAACGCCGGCTCCTTTTTCACGGCGTTCTTTTTCGAGAACGAACCCGTGATTCTCCGCGATTTTCGACGCGATGTCGGGTTCGATTGTCTGATTGATGTTGGCGAAGATATTGTAAGTCATCAACTCCGCGATGAGTTGATGCGGTTTTAGGCCGAGCTCAGCTGCCAACTGCTTAACAATTATCGGAGGCTTAATCAGGATGACCTTCTGCGACACGGCTTCCGCTTCAGCAGAAGGGGGCGCCTCCTCGGCGGGCGCTTGAGTTAGAGGCGGCTGCGCGGGTTCAGCTTCGACGGGCGCAGCAGGTTTTGGCGGAGCAGCAGTTGCCTCCAGCGAGGCGCGAATGCGCGAAATCGGAGGTAAAACGGCCCGTCTCGTTTTTGGCTCGCTCTCTTCTGTCTTCTTGCGCGGCTTTTTTCTATCGATGAGCGAGACGCTCTCTACTTCGTGCCCAGGTGGTGGAGCCGATCGCGGCTCGGATTGCTTCGGCGAGATTACACGCGATTTACCCGCTGAAGTCGCGTGTGCGCTTGCCGGCGCGACATCCCTCTTTGATTCTTTCTTCGGGACTCTTGATTTCCCTGCGGCGACTGGCTTGTCAGCGGCAGTAGCCTTGCGCGCCGCGGCGTGCGCGGCTGGCTTGCGGCTTGCAGTTTTACTGCCCGTCTTCGTTGCCATAACACTTCCTTCAAAATTTCGCTCATGGCTCAAGCTCCCTAAACGAGAGCCATGTTATTGCACGAGTTCCTGCCGATGCACTGCCTCGTAAATCTCTCGCGCCTTTGTTTCGTCGACTGTGAGAATATCCACCAAATCCTGCACGTCTGCATCGCGCAATCCTTCCAGGTTGGTAAACCCGGATTTTACGAGCGTAAGCGCCTGCTCTTGAGTCACTGGCAGGGCGCCGGCCAGCGTCTGTGCAGCTTGCGCTACCTTCTGTTCCACCACCGTTGTCGCCGATGTGTCCTTGCCGATATTGATTTCCCAGCCGGTCAAGCGTGAAGTCAATCGCGCGTTTTGTCCTTTTTTTCCTATCGCGAGCGAAAGCTGGTCTTCATCAACAGAAATCTGCACGCTCTTTTTCTCAGTATCGAAAGTCAGATTCTTCACTTTCGCGGGCTTCAGCGCTTCCAGGACGTATTCTTTTGGGTCCGAACTCCAACGAATGATATCGACCTTCTCATTGTTGAGCTCACGCACGATGTTTTTGACGCGCGAGCCGCGCATGCCGACACATGCACCCACCGGGTCAACTTTCTCGTTTGCGCTCCACACCGCGATCTTGGTGCGATAACCAGCTTCTCGCGCGATGCCGCGGATCTCCACGGTACCATCGGCGATTTCGCTCACCTCGAGCTCGAAAAGCCGGCGCACGAAATTGGGATGACTGCGCGAGACGATAATTTCGGGGCCGCGGGCACCGTTTTCGACCGCGACCACATAAGCGCGAAGGCGATCCCCTACGTTGTAGTCTTCGACGACCACCCGCTCCCGCTGCGGCATGATGGCTTCAAATTTTCCAAGATCCAAAATGACATCGGAACGGTCGAAACGCCGCACAGTTCCACTGACAATCTCGCCCGCGCGGTCCTTAAACTCCTCATAGATCATTTCCTTCTCGGCCTGACGAATCCGCTGCATCATGGCTTGTTTCGCCGTCTGGGCCGCGATTCGCCCGAAATTTTTCGGTGTGACTTCCACTTCCACAGTGTCACCGATGTTCACGTCCGGTTTGATTTTGCGCGCTTTCGAGAGGTCAATCTCATCTTGCGAATTGGTGACGTGATCGACCACCACCAGGTTGGCCAATGCCCGGATTTCGCCGCTCTTCGGATTAATATCGATCCGCAGATCGCGCGACGCGCCGACGCTCTTCTTCGAGGCAGAGAGCAGGGCATTCGACACAGCCTCGAGCAGGATTTCGCGTTTAATTCCGCGCTCCCGCTCCAGGTAATCGAGCATGGCAATAAATTCCGCGTTCATAAAACATGCAGCCCGCAGACTAAAAAGAGTGGGACGCCAGTTCCCACTCCGATCAGCGCGCGGACTAGGCACCAAAGATAGCTACCCGCCGTCTTCCCGTCAAGGTGCGGTCTACTTTGATTTGACGTTGAAAGCTCAACGTCCAACATCCAGCATTCAATGAATTCCCGCTTCCGAGCCGTCGCTGTTGTTCTTCTGGTCTGGGCCCTGATTTATTTACCAGCGCTTGGTTCTATCGCCATCAAAGGCGAAGAAGGTCGACGAATCTTGCCGGCAGTTCGGATGCTCGAGACCGGTAACTACATCGTCCCGCGAATAGGAAGTAATCCGTATTTCCGCAAGCCTCCTTTGGTGAACTGGCTGGTGGCCGCCTCCTTCGCAGTTTCTGGTGTGCGCAACGAATGGACGGCGCGTTTGCCCTCTGCGCTTGCCGTGCTTGCTGTCGCGATTGCATTCGTGACGGTGGCACGCGCCAGTCTTGGCCCGACGGGTTCATTAATTGCCGCTCTCATCTGGATGACCAACATTGGAATGATAGAAAAAGGCCGGCTAATTGAAATCGAAGCGCTGTATGTCTCGCTTTGTGGTCTAGCGACTATTTTTTGGCTGAGCTATTGGGTTCAAGAGAAATCGCCATGGCTCATTTGGATTCCACCATCGATTTTTCTCGGGCTTGGTCTGCTGGCAAAAGGCCCAACGCACCTGGTATTTTTCTATGCGGTAGTGGTGGCGGTCCTTTGGCGTGCGAAAGATTGGAGGCTTCTGTTGCATCCTGCGCATTTTGCTGCTCTGGCCATCATTCTGGTGATCCCGGCAGCGTGGGCCATTCCATTTCTGCACAGCACAACGACGCAAGTCGCGATGGATAAATGGTCAAGCCAATACACCGGGCGATTAAAAGGTATTGATTTCAAATTCTTCGGTTGGATTCAGAACATCCCACGGGGTCTCATGTATTTTCTGCCGTGGCTTTTGCTGTTTCCGTTCGCGCGGTTTTCAAAATTTCACGATGAATCGCATCGGCAGCTCGCGCGTGCGTTGGCTTGGGGAATTGCGGTGCCATTTGTGGCTGTCAATCTGGTACCTGGCTCGGTCGCTCGATATAGCATGCCGGTCATCGTTCCAGCCTCCTGGTTGCTGGCGATGATATACGCGGGAAACGCATTACAGTGGCCGCGAACGTGGACAAAGAATGATCGAGGCTGGTCGAAGGTGGTGGCGACTTTCGTCGGCATCGGTCTTGCGATTGGTGTCATTGGTTATCCGATCACTGCAGTCGTTTTGAAGAACCGGCAGCAGGTGAAAAAGGCCGCCGCGGAAATCAATGCGCACATCCCCGCCAATGAGACGCTCTATGCGGTGAATCCAGATTATCAGCCGGTGTTTTTCTACGTAAAAGCGCCCGTGAGATACGTTAGCTACGTCAAAAATCTGCCGGTTGATGCGCGATACTTTCTCGTCCGAACTGACAATGAAGCCGAGGCATCAACCACCCAAAAATGGGCGCCACTTCGGGCCCAGCCACTGGCTAGGGTGCGAGATTACAGCAAGCGTGAGTTAGTTCTCTTCGAAGTCGCGCCCTAAACTAAAATTGACAGACTGGCAGTTTGGAATTGGTTAGCATACTAACCAATTTGATCCGGCGTTATGTCTGATGGCGAGACATTTGGTCATTTGCTTCATGGTACAGCCCGTACCTGGCGACAAAAACTGGATGAGCGTCTCAAACCAATGGGACTCAGCCAGGCAAAGTGGCGGACCCTAATGCATCTGTCTCTTTCTGAGGACGCGCTTACACAAGCGGAAATTGCAGGCCGCCTAGGCGTCGAGGAGCCTACTGTCGTAAACTTGTTGCACCGCCTGGAAAAAGAAGGCTGGATTACGCGGAATAGTTCGCCACACGATCGCCGCTGCAACATGGTACTGCTCGGTCGGCGCGCCCAGCGGGTGATCGCGCAGATTACTGCAACGGCCGACAAACTTCGGCATGAACTGTTGGCTGATATACCGCACGCCGATCTCCAAACTTGCATGAAAGTGTTGGCGCGCGTGCGGGAGCGGGCGGAGAAAAACGATCGACACCAGGGGATCACCCGCCAGTCAGTAGCTCGCGGTCTGGCCAGGCACAACGGCCAGATCAAGCAGCGACGTTCGATTCTAAGAAAAAGGCACTCTCGCAGTGCCGGCGGAGGTCCTAAATGAACGTTAACGCGCCGGTGAGCACTCCAAAGAGAACAGAGCGGAGCGCTTCCGAGCGCCCGCAAGTTCGAATGAAACGCATCCCTGCTAGCAGCCACAGGATTCCCAAATGGGCGTACTTGCTCTTTATTATCCTGGCGGCGTTTGTTTGTTACCGGATCCTTCAACGCACGGCAAGTGAGGTGAAACCTGCTCAGCCGCCAGCGCGACCGGCTCTCGTTGCTAAGGTGGTGACAAAAGATGTGCCTGTGTATCTCGACGAAATCGGCACGTGCGCGGCGTACGAGACCGTGCAGGTGCAGGCACAGGTGAGCGGGCAAATTATCGCACGCCATTTTCAGGACGGCTCCGACGTGAAGCAGGGCGACCCGCTTTTCACAATCGACCCGCGTCCCTATCAGGCCACTCTTGATCAGGCAAAGGCGCAAGCGGCGTTAGACCAGGCGACGCTGAAGCGACAGGAGGATTTGCGCGCGAGAAAAGTCATATCGCAGCAAGACTACGATACTGCTGTGGCGAACGCGCAGAAGTCTCGGGCGGCGGCAGAGGCTGCCCAGGTGAACGTTGATTATTGCTACATCAAATCACCCATCAACGGACGAGTAGGCTTGCGCAACGTAGACGTCGGCAACCTGGTTGGACCGTCGACTCCGCCGCTCGTTACCATTCAAGGCCTGGACCCGATTTACACCGATTTCACCGTGGCTGAAAACGATCTTCCGACTGTTCGGAAATATCTCGGCGGGCCAAACGTGAAAGTGCAAACGTATCTTCCCGATGGCTCAATCACACCGCGTACCGGAGATCTTTACTTCATAGATAATGCAGTGCAGCCCGGCTCCGGAACCGTGAAGGCGCGCGCAGTGACTCCGAATCCCGATCGCGCTCTCTGGCCGTCCGAGTTTGTGCGGGTCCGTTTTATTCTGGACATGCTGACGAACGCCACGCTTGTGCCGTCGCAGGCCGTACAAGTTAGCCAGAGTGGGCCGTTCGTTTTTGTAGTGAAGCCCGACAACACTGTCGACCTTCGCCCCGTCAAGCCGGGGCAACGCCAGGAGGGCGATCTCACAGTAATCGAAAGCGGTGTGACAGCTGGCGAGACGGTTGTTGTCACTGGTCAGCTTGCGCTTTCGCCAGGAGCGAAAGTAGCACCCCAACCGTACGTTCCTCAAAATCCCAGCAACCCTCAGCAGTCTGCCGCCTCAAAAAGCACAATGTTATATGAATGACGTGGAGCAACACGACGGCGACGGCGAACGGGAAGTCAAAGATAAGGATCGCCTGCGACCGAGATCCTTTGCCAATGAACGGCCAGAGCCAACGGCAAAGTTAGTTCAAGTTGAAGGCTCGGGGCTTTCCGGCCCCTTCATTCGCCGGCCAGTGATGACCGTGTTGTTGACCTTGTCGGTGATCGTCGCGGGCCTCGCAACTTACGGAAAGCTCGCCGTGAATGACCTTCCTGCGGTCGATTACCCGGTCATTCAAGTCAGCTGCTCGTATCCCGGCGCGGACCCAACGACGATGGCCAACAACATCGCAACGCCGCTGGAAAAACAATTTCTGCAAATTCCCGGCCTAGACATCATCACCAGCAACAGCACGCAGAGCAACACGCAGTTCACTTTGCAGTTTGTTCTCAGCAAAAGCATCACCGACGCCGCGACCGATGTGCAGGCAGCCATCCAGCGTGCCACTGGCAAATTGCCACTCGATTTGCCGAGTCCGCCCACGTTTACCAAAACGAACCCGAATGATCAGGCCGTTTACTTGTTAGGCCTGATGTCGGACACGCTCACAGACTGGGACCTGTATAAGTACGCCTCCACCGCTGTCGCGCAACGCATCAACATCCTGCCAGGCGTTTCACAAGTGAATATTTATGGCGTACAAGGCGCGATTCGGGTCAAGGCCGACCCGTCGGCGCTGGCTGCACGCGCTCTGACGATGGACGATCTCGCCAGCGGAATCAAATCGGGCACGGTCTATTCTGGCGCGGGACAATTCGACGGCCCGCATCGCACGTTTGTGCTGCAGCCCAATGGACAGATCGACAAGGCCGAGGGCTATCGCGAATTGATCGTGGCACGGAACCCGAACGGCTCGCCGGTTTACTTGCGCGATGTGGCGGATGTTAAGCAGAGCGTGCAAGACGAGCGCATCTCGCGCTTTTTCTGGATGCGGGGTTTTAATCCGCCCGGATCAGTTGTTGTGCTGGCGGTTTCGCGGCAGGCGGGCGCCAACGCAGTGGAAGTGGCCAATTCTGTCAAAGCGCTGTTCCCGGAACTTCGCGCGAGCTTGCCGGGCTCGATCAAATTCACGCCTGTGTTCGACCGGTCGCAAACCATCGTTAATTCTGCTGACGAAGTGAAATGGACACTGATCATCGCGTTCGTGCTGGTGGTACTGGTCATCTACGTCTTTCTCGGCCGCGCTACAGACACGCTGATTCCGGCCGTGGCACTGCCAATGTCGTTGCTGCTCACTGTGGCCGTGATGTACATGCTCAATTTCTCCATCAACAATCTCACGTTGATGGCGCTGACTCTGGCCATCGGTTTCCTTGTCGATGACGCGATCGTGTTCCTGGAAAACGTCGTGCGTCGGGCTGAGCACGGCGAGTCGATTCTGAAAGCGACATTCAACAGCGCCGGCGAGATTTCTTTCACCATTCTGTCAATGACGCTTTCACTGGCCGCGGTTTTCATTCCGCTGGTTTTTATCCCCGGACTGCTCGGCCGCATTTTCCGCGAATTCTCTGTCACGATCATCGTGGCCATTCTCGCGTCGGGACTTGTGTCGTTGACGCTCACCCCACTAATGTGCGCGCGCATTTTGGGCGAGCGCAAAGCCGGTCACAAGCGGGCGTGGATGGAGCGCCACACCAGCAATTTCATCAAACGCGTGATCGCTGCTTACGGCCGGGCGCTCGATTGGTTTCTCGACCGCGCATGGCTCACTGTGCCGATCCTGATCGCTTGCATCCTTGGTCTCTGGTTCTTCTTCACCCATCTGCCGTTCACCTTGATACCGCCGGGCGACAGTGGTTTCATCCGCGGCGTGTTCATCGCACAGGAAGGATCATCGCCGGCGCAAATGCGCGCGTATCAGGCGCAGGTCAACGAGAAGCTCCAAGCGGATCCAGCCGTCGGGCAATTCTTCACACTCGCTGGTTTCTCCTCGCGCAGCGCATTGTCGCAGGGGCTGATGTTTCTTTTTCTGAAGCCGCGCAGCGAGCGCCCGCCCATGGACCAAATTATTTTGCGACTGCAAAAATCAATGGGCTCCATTCCCGGCATCACCGCGGTGTTAACGCCGAGTCCGGTGCTGCAAATCAGCGTCGGTGCCACGAGCCAGACCCAGGGGCAGTACGCCTACAATATTAGCGGTATCGTCCCGGAGGACGTTTATGCCGTGGCCGACCAATTGATGGAAAAACTGCGACAGTTTAAAGGCTTCGCCAGTGTCCGCTCCGATTACTACCACGACACGCCAAATCTTAGGATCGACATCAACAGGGATCGCGCCGCAACCTACGGCGTTTCTACTTCCGCAATCCAAAGCTTAATGCGCAACGCGTACTCGCAAAACTACGTCTATCTCATCAAGGAACCGGACGACCAATACCAGGTCATCCTCGAAGTGAAAGACAAGGAGCGGGCGCACCCTAGCGACTTGGACGATCTCTACGTTCGCAGCAGCACCAGCGGCAATTTCAGCGCGAGCGGCGCTGGCGGCGGAACCATAGCCACGACTACAGGTAACATGTCAAACCTCGTGCCGTTGCGTGTCGTAACGTCAACAAAGGAAGTTATCGGTCCGCAAGCTGTGAACCATTTGAATCAGTTCACCAGCGTCACGTTCAACTTTAACCTATTGCCGAACGTCGCCATCGGCGACGCCACCAAATTCATTGAAGACGCCTTCGCGCAAATCCATCCGCAATATCCGACCGTACAGGGCATCTTCCAGGGGGAAACGCTCGTTTTCCGGCAACTATTCCGCTCCCTGCCGCTGCTGCTGCTGGCCGCCGTCTTCGTCATGTATGTCATCCTAGGAATTCTTTACGAAAGCTATGTGCACCCGTTCACGGTTTTATTTCCAGCAATTGTGCCCGCAGTAGTGGGCGGCTTGGCCACATTATATCTCTTTCACTCAGTGCTCTCGCTTTACAGCGTGATTGGACTGTTCCTCTTGTTAGGCATTGTGAAGAAGAACGGAATCATGGTGGTCGACTTTGCCTTGCAACGAATCGACGAAGGCTGGGACCTCCGCTCGGCGATTCACGAAGCCAGCATGGAACGGTTTCGTCCCATTATGATGACAACGCTCGCCGCGCTCATGGGCGCAGTGCCGATTGCGCTCGGATTCGGGCAAGACGCTGCATCGCGCCGTCCACTGGGGCTGGTGATCGTAGGCGGTCTGATTTTCTCCCAGTTGATCACATTGTTTGTGACGCCGGTCATCTACCTGTGGCTCGAATGGTTTCAAGAGCACGTGCTCGACAAAGTGCCGTTCTTGCGGAGTGCGCACACGCATCACGAGGGCGAACCTGCGCGAGGCGATGGGGAGATTCAGCCCGCGCCAGCCACAGTCCACTGAGCTCTGAGCACGCCTGTTCCTACTCTTGCTCTTATTCTAACAAGGTCCTAAAGAGCACGAACAAGAGCAGGAGCATGAGGACTATTACTGGCAGCATGCGCGCGATGGTTCTGGATAAGCCGAAACAACCCCTACAGCTGCGCGATATGCCAAAGCCAAAGCCGGAGCGGGGGCAATTGCTCGTACGCGTTAGTACCTGCGGTGTTTGCCGCACTGACCTTCACGTAGTCGATGGCGAATTGCCGAACCCGAAGCTGCCGCTGATTCCGGGCCATCAAATTGTTGGCCGCGTGGAAGAGATCGGTGAACAAGCAAATTTGAAATTCGCGATCGGAGATCGCGTTGGCATTCCATGGCTTGGCTGGACTGATGGCGAATGTGCTTATTGCCGATCCAATCGGGAAAACCTTTGCGATCGCGCGCGTTTTACCGGCTATACGATCGACGGTGGTTACGCCGAATTCACCATCGCTGATGCACGATTCTGTTTTCATCTGCCCGAGCATTACAATGATGTCGAAGTTGCGCCGCTGCTTTGCGCGGGACTGATCGGTTATCGTTCCTATCGTAAAGCAGGAGACACACGCCGGCTCGGCATTTATGGCTTCGGCAACGCCGCGCACTTAATCGCACAGATTGCGCTTTACGAAAGGCGCGACCTCTTCGTGTTTACGCGGCCGGGCGACATCACAACGCAGCAAGCCGCAAAAAAACTCGGCGCGGTCTGGGCTGGCGGTTCAGACGAGATGCCGCCGGAAAAACTCGATGCTGCAATTATTTTTGCCTCCGTCGGACCGCTCGTGCCAATGGCTCTGCGCGCGCTCGCCAAGGGCGGCATTGTGGTTTGCGGAGGAATTCACATGAGCGATATCCCTTCATTTCCCTACGCCGATCTTTGGGAAGAACGCGTCATCACTTCAGTCGCAAACCTGACCCGGCGCGATGGCGAAGAATTTTTCGATCTCGCGCCGCGCGTTCCGGTGCAAACAAAGACGGAAACATTCCCCTTGCAACAAGCCAATACCGCGCTGGATCGATTTCGCGCCGGCGGATTAAGCGGGACCGCTGTTCTTCTAATATCCAACAGCGGTCATCTCGGAGGGAGCGATCAATCTCATAGCAGATCTCAACAGAATAGTTTCCGCTACCCTCGCAAGAAAGAAGTGCTGGCTTCGTTAATTTGTAATACCTCGCCTCTGGGTTGTGCTCGCCGAATGGCGGCTTCAGCCAAGGTGTGATTGCTGAGCGTCAGTTTTTCAGCGTGTTCCCACTCGCGCGCGGGTGGCGAATGCTTTGACAAAATTGCCCGGAAGCCGCTTTTCATCGTCCGGCACGGAACCCGCCGCGTTGGCGAGCGCTTCTTCCTCTGGTGATAGCAGCGGCTTGAAGCGGTTTTTGTCGATGGCTTTCATGAACGCTTCATGCGGGGAGACAATGTTTTTTTCGAGCAGCGCCCAAATTGCGTCATCCATGAATTGCATGCCTTGCGCTCTTCCGGAAACCATCACGTCCTGGAGCTTTTGTGTTGCGCCTTCGCGAATGATGGCGGCAACGGCTGCGTTGGCGACCAGAATTTCATTGACTGCAATGCGACCTGGGCGATCCGACCTTTTCAAGAGCAGTTGCGCGACAACGCCGCGAAGTGAGTTTGCAAGCATAGCGCGCGCCTGCGCCTGCTTTTCGGCGGGGAAAGCGTCTATCATACGATCGACTGTCTTGCGGGCATTGTTCGTGTGCAGCGTGGCGATCACGAGAAGGCCGGTCTCGGCAGCGGTCAGGGCGAGGGAAATCGTTTCCAAGTCGCGCATCTCGCCAATGAGCACAATATCGGTATCCTCGCGCAGTGCTGCCTTGAGGCCGGCGGGAAACGAGATCGAGTCGCCCGGCACTTCCCGCTGCGTGATGATGCTGCGCCTGTTGTTGTGCACGAACTCGATCGGCTCCTCGATTGTTACGACGTGCTTCGAAAAATTTTGATTAATGAAATCGATGAGCGCTGCCTGCGTCGTTGTTTTGCCGGAACCCGTTGGACCAGTCACCAGAACAAGCCCGCCGCGCAAATAAGCAAATTCCTTGATCACCACCGGGACACCCAGCTCTTCGAGGCTTGAAATCTTCGTGGGAATCAATCGAAAAGCCGCACCATAACCGTCTGACTGCTTAAAGTAGTTCGTGCGGAACCGAGAATCCCCATCCATCTGGTAAGCAAAATCGAGATCGCCGCGTTGCTGGAAAATTTCCCAGTTCTCCGTGCCACATACTTCGCTCAACATGCGGGTGGCTTCCTCATGCGAAACCGGTTCATCCCGGATGGGCATGATATCGCCGTGCGTCCGTATTTTTGGCGGTTGCCCCTCTCCGATATGCAAATCGGACGCACCCTGCCGGACGACGATCTGAAGAAATTGGTCGACGTAGGCCATTTCAGAACCACGGTTACATTTTCAAGTGTGGTCGGACAACGTATTTTTGGTCGGCGCGCTCATAGGCCTCCTCGCTGCTGATCAGGCCGCGGTCATAAAGATCGATCAGCGCGTCGTCCATCAAACGCATGCCTTGTTTTTTGCCGGTCTGAATAATGCCTGGCAACATGTACGTTTTAGCTTCACGAATTACATTGGACACAGCCGGCGTATTGGTGAGAATTTCCAGCGCAAGCACGCGACCGGTTCCGTCTTTTTTTGGTATCAACTGGTGGCTGATTACGCCGCGCAAGGATTCCGCTACCATTACCCGGACGTGTTCCTGTTGTTCCGGCGGAAACACATCCAACAATCGATCCAACGTACGAGAAGCGTTGCTCGTGTGGAGCGTTGCCAGAACAAGATGCCCGGTTTCGGCCGCTGTGATCGCCAGTGAGATTGTTTCCAAGTCGCGCATTTCGCCGACCATGATCACGTCAGGATCTTCCCGGAGAGCGGCGCGCAAGGCCGCGGCGAACGACTCAGTGTGCGTGAACACTTCGCGTTGGCTAACGTGGCAGTTTCTCGATTGGATGATGTATTCAATCGGGTCCTCGAGGGTTATGATGTGATCGCGTCGCTCCATGTTTATCTGCTCGATCATCGCTGCGAGCGTCGTGGACTTACCGGTGCCGACGGAACCTGTGGCGAGAATCAGGCCATTCTGATAGCGAGTGAGCAGCTTGAGATACTCAGGTAATCCGAGTTCGTCCATGGTTCGGACATGCGTGTTGATCACTCGAAAAACAATCTCAACCCCGAGGCGTTGCCGAACGACGCTCGTCCGGTAGCGAGCAACCTCATTTTGATAAGCGAAGTCGGAATCGCCGCGGCTGTTGAGCTCTTCCTGATAGACTTCCGGAAGGAAGCCTTCTGCCAAAGCTAGCGTCTGCTCTCCGGTGAGCGCTGGCGCATCCGGCCACATTGGCTCAAGGGCTCCATCTACTCGCCAAATGGGCGGTGCGGCCACGCCCAGATGAACGTCCGAGGCGCCGGCCTTTTGGCCGATCTCTAGATAATCATCGACGCTCGGCAGCGGATGCGACGCGACGGGAGGAGCTGAAATCTTTGGGGCCATTGCAAACTGCCGGAATGATTACCCGGCCCAGCTGCGCGCGTAAATGCTAAAACGAGCCGCACCCCATGCAAGACGTTAGACGCATAGGACTCATGTTTTACGGCGCGACCGCCCTGCAAAACCCGTGAGGCGATTTTTCAGAAACTCGACAATCACCGGGCGAACCATGTTTGCAGCGATTTTGAGCACTGCCAGCGCAAAGCCAGTTTTGACCAGCTTCTTCTGTGATTTACGGGCGCCTTTTGCGTCGACATAAATCTTTTTCTTCCGCATCGGCGCCAAGGCCACCAGCGCGCCGACAGCGGCTGCGGCAGACAGCCACGAAACAGTTTGTTTTCGAAATGATCTGCGGAATTTCGCGGGGAAATCCAATTCGTACTGCAGGCCGCGTAAATCGCGTCTTACACGTTCACGGGACTCTGCGATTTCCGTCGTCAGCTCGTCGATTGATTTGTTACGTCCAGATTTTTCAGCCATTCGCGATCCTTCCTAAGTTCGGCCAGCGTCGTGCGAAAAACCGGTTTGGTGATGCGGCTCCGCGCGACCAGAAGCAAAACCATCGCAATAATGAAATGAACTGCGGCAGCGGCCAGTGCTATCCAAGCCCATGAAATTCCAAGCAGGTGGGCCAGCCCCACAACGACGCCGGTGATGAGAAAAACGTAACCCAACGCGCATAGGAGCAGCGCAAGAATCAGGCAACCGGCCAATATGAGCAGTTGCACCGCAGCTGTTTTCGATTCCTGGGCAAAGAGGGCAAAGCGGCTTTCAAAAAACTCCGCAAGCGCGGTAACGAGCGCTAGCAGGTTCTCGAGTAAACCGGCATGCCCCGCCGGATTGCGGGACCGAGGGATCTCGCTCATCATCTCCGAGCTGCTTCGGAGTTAGCGTCGGAAGATCAAGCCCAACACGAACCCAATTCCGAGCGCCGAGAAAATTGCTTTTGTCGGATTTTCACGCACGTATTGTTCTGCGTCTTCCTGGAACGTCCGGACGCGATCCCTCGCGTCGCCCCATGCTTGTTCCGCTTTGCCACGCGCGTCGCCCCAAGCCTGCTCTGCCTTGCCGCGGTATTCTCCGGCCAAAGCGCCTGCGGCTGATTTCAAATCTTCCGCTGCTCTGCGCGCATGGTCCCTGCTGCTTTGCAATTTATCCTGGGCGGCCGCGGTCGCGGCCGGTTTCTGTTCTGCTTTGTTTTCTTCTGCCATTTGTAATCTCCAGTTGATTTTTGCCGTAACTATCCGTGTGCTTTGGTAAATCAGCAAACACCGAGTTATCGCGTCACACACGCACTTCGCGTTTATTGTTCCCGAAAAATGATGCGAGCCTTCGTCAAATCGTAGGGAGACAGCTCGACGCCGACTTTATCGCCGGGCACAATACGGATGAAATGCTTCCGCATTTTACCAGAAATATGGGCAAGCACATTGCGCTGACCGGGAAGATCGACGCGAAACATCGTGCCGGGTAACACCTGCGTTACCGTACCCTCGGTCACGATCGGTCCTTCCTTCGCCATCGCGGCGAACTATACCGTGCGACACCCCATTTCTCAAGGCTGGCGCAGCTGATCCAGGGAGACCGTCGGCAGATATTCCCGAAGCTCCTGACGTTTCCACCACGCGCCGCTTTGCCGAAGCTCGCTCATAGTCGTGAATCGGTAACGATAAAACACTGCGCGGATGTAGCGAGGCGGCCTCTCTGGGAATGGGTTATGCGCAAGCAACCGGCTCACGTCGTCTGAGCCCTGCAAGAGTCTGACGATAAGCCCGACTAACCATGGATTTTGCTGCGGTCTTTCCAAAGCCGCAAACCACATTTGCCAATCGAGCCTCGGTTGATGCGGCGCGCACCAGCCCGGCGCACGTTTCACGTCGCCCGGTTTCCATTTGAATTCGTAGGGCAGCCATTCAACACCTTCCGCGCTGCCTTCGAGCACGATCTCGCAGCGGTCCTTTGTCATCACCCGAAACAGCCCATAGCCATTCACGATTCGAAACGCTTCGAGTTGTTCGTAAAGATTTGCGAGCGCGTGTGGGGGGCGAGCCCGTGGTTTGAACGCACTGAAGATTAACCACGCATTGATCGGCAACGTTACAACGATCACGGCAATCGCCGCGTAGCTGCACAATTGATCACTGTAGCGGCGGTCTCTGACCGTCGCATGTTTCCGCCCGATTGACGCGTCGTCAATCAACAGCAGACACAACGCAATCGTTAGTAGATTGAAGAAACAATAGTTGCCGGTAATGGCGATCGCGAGTTGAAGAAAGATCATCAATCCAGCGGCGATGAGCCGTGGGCGCCGTGGCGCCCAGATAAGAAACGGCACGACAATTTCGCCCGCGAGACAAAATGCGACTGAAAAATGCTTGAACCATTCCGGGCTTTTGTCTGCCCACCAACCGAACATCGTGGGCAGCGGTTGTGACCAGTAATGATAATCAAGCGCCGTCAGTGCGCTCCAGTGAAAGGAATGATTCAGCCAACCCCATGACTCGTCCCCGCTGGTGAGCTTCACCACGCCGGACATCAGCATCAGTTTAAACAGAAGAAATTTGAGCAAAAACAAACCCGCACGCGAAACAGGAGCCGCTGTAGCCGGGGACGTCGACCCCGGCCGCCACATGAGATCCTTTGGCCAAAGTCGCCATGGCGCAAAAAAGATCGACAGGAAACCGGTCTCGAGCAGCAGAACGTCCCATTGAAAATTCAGGAACGTTTGCCCAGCGATGGTGAGCGACAGGTAAAATATGAAAAGTGCGGCGAGCGAAATCGCCGGTGCGATCCCGAAAATCAAAAGCAAAGAAAGAACAACACCGCCGCCGCAAAGGAAATGGAGAAAGGTGTTGCTCGAGTCGAACCAGCAAAGCGTCGGCAGGAGAGCATAGTCGTCCCGTCCAAGTTGTGCCCGAACTGCCGGCAGGAATTGATTCAGGGGCGACACACCATCGCCGCCGATCAGCCCGTCCACTTGTACCCGGAGCGACACAAACGCGATCAGATAGGTCAGGCCGAGCGCGCGCAGAAACCAACGCCGTGCCCAAAAGTAAGTCGGTGGCCGCACGTCTTTTCCCCACAGCAATCGAGTAACAGCTGAGCCGAGACTGCGATGCCGAGCGATAAACTTGTAAGCGATTTCCGAAATCGCCGCGAAACCCGGAATGTGATCGTAACTCCAGGCGAGCCATTTTCTTGAAGATCTGTATCCCAACGAGCGATGGACGGCTTCCGCGGCAAAAAAAGCTTCGCCGGTTGGCTCAATCAAAGCGACTGCGCGTTTGAATTGCTCGACCGGAATTTCGGGGAAGCGATGCGCTGCATCTTGATATGTAGCGTAATCGACCTTACCGCCAGTGATTTCCCGCCACCGTTCGATCCATCTCTTGCAAAAATGGCATTCGCCGTCCCAGATCATCAGCGGTTTCGGCGGCGGATTAGAAATGCGGAGATGCATTAGCGATTGTTGATCGGGCTAGTAGAACGTCAGAGGTGAGATGTGAGAAGTGAGAAATTCGGTTGGGTTCCCTCTACTACTCACCTCTCACTTCTTACTGAGTTCAAAACTCCGCCCATACCGGCGCGTGATCGGAAGGGTCTTTGCCTTTACGCATCTCGATATCGATCCCTGATGCGCTGCATCTCTTTGTCAGTTTTTCGCTCGCCAGAATTGCATCGATTCGCAGGCCGCGATTTTTTTCAAACGCGCGCATCTGGTAATCCCACCAGCTGAAAAGCTCGCCTTCCTTGTGATGAATTCGCAGTGTGTCCCGCAAGCCGAGTTCGCATAGCTCTCGGAATACCGCGCGTTCGCCATCCGACGCCATGATGGCTCCCCGCCACAGGTCTGCGTCGTAAACGTCAATGTCCTCCGGCGCGACGTTGAAATCGCCACAGGCGACGACATCGGCCGATTTTTCTTTCGCGATGCAATTACGGAGCCGGCGATACCAATGCAGTTTGTACTGATATGCTGGCGAACCAACCGCCTGACCATTCGGCGCGTAGATCGAGAAGACGCGCACGTCGCCGATCGTCGCGGCGATTACCCGCGCCTGCGGATCGCGTACCTCATCGCAAAGTGAGGGGCGGACCTGATGCGGCTCACTGTTCGCGAGAATGGCCACGCCGTTGTACGACTTCTCCCCATGGTAGGCGCAGCGATATCCAGCCGCTTGCAAAGCGAGTGCCGGAAACAGTTCATCGGGGCATTTCGTCTCTTGCAGGCAGACGATGTCCGGCTTGGTCTCGTCCAACCACGCAAACAGACGATCCTGTCGTTTGCGAAGGGAGTTGATATTCCACGAAGCGATGCGCATTGGCTGTAGCGACGGTCTCTGACCGTCGCACCAATCTTGCGTTGAACAATGCTCCGGTCGGCGCTCCGAGATCGCCGCTACAGTCCGATTTCCTCGCCTGGCGTCGGGACAATCACGTCTGTGGTCGGAAGCTCGGCAGCCAGCGTCGCGCGCATCCACTCCACCGCCGGTGGGTCACCGTGCACCAGAACAATCTTGCGTGGCGAAATTTTCCTGGCGTATTCGATCAGTCCCTCACGCGTCGCGTGTGCGCTGAACTGGAACTGTTCGATATTGCAGCGGACGCGTTGGGGTGGTTTGTCAGGATCAAGAGCGACCTCGCCGCCCTTGCCCGCCTCCCGCAGAAGACCGGCAGGCGATTCAGGATTCGCGTAGCCGACAAAAAATATCGAGTGCTGCGGGTTTTCGATCAGTCTGCGCCCAAGAACATTAGAGAGCGTGTTTGGAATCATCATCCCGCTGGAAAGGACATATGCGCGTCCCGCGCGCAACTGCGCATCACGTACGGTTTCATCATTCAAAATGAACGGCGCCGCTTCCCTCATGAGTTGCAGGCGCGGCAATTGTCGGCGCGTCGTATGCGCGCGCCGGTCATAAATATCGGTGAACTTCGAACTAAGGCCGCCAATATAAATGGGAAACTCCGGCAGGAGCCGGTGACAGCGGAACTTGTAAAGCATTGCCAGGATCTCTTGCGTTTTGCCCAACGCGAAGACTGGGATGAGCACACACGCCCCGCGCTCGAAAGCGCTCTCGAGGGCCTCAGCGAACCGTCGCTCTTCACCGGCCCGCGTCCAGCCGCCGGGCTTCGCATGATCACCTCGCGTGCATTCCATGATCAGCACATCGACTTTCTCTTCGGTGAAGACTGCTGCTTGCATGATGGTCTGATCGTCGAAATTGACGTCGCCGGTGTAAAAGACGGTTTTGCCTTCGGCCCGCACCAGGATTCCGGCTGAACCGAGCACGTGTCCGGCCTCAAAAAACTCGAACGTCAGCGCTTCTCTTTCGCGCTGAGGCGCCCGTTCCCCGGCAATGGAAATTTGCTGGCGCAACGGACAGCGACGCCAGCGTTCCGACGCTCTGTCAGTTTCTCGATGGGTGAAAAGGGGATACGACGCCTCTCCAACCTCCTCACGTTGTCGTGTCATGACGTTGACGGAGTTGTGCAAAAGGACGCTGCCAACCTCGGCCGTAGCTTCCGTCATAAACACACGTGCACTTGGAAAGCGTCGCATTATCAGAGGCAAAGTGCCGATGTGATCTTGATGCGCGTGCGAAATCAGTATTGCTCCAATGTCCCGGCCAGCGATTGCCTTCAAGTAAGGCAACGCATCCTCCCCTGTGTTCTTTGGATGCATCCCGCAATCGAGCACCAGCCTGTGGCCGCCGATCTCAAGGTAGTACGAGTTCGCGCCAATCTCCGTGCGCCGTGTCAGATTAAGGAATTTCACACGATTATCGTTGGCCTCTCTTCGGCTTTCCTATCAGAGCCGTAATTCTCTGAACAGTCGGTTTCGCGGGCAGTCTAAATACTGGTCGCAATGAAAGGAGAAACGAATGGGCGGCGCGACCCAAACTCCCATCTGGAGCAGGATATTTGCATCCACATCTTCACCGTCTCCTCCGCAATGGTCGGCGTTTGTCTGACCGTCATTGGATTGATCCGCGTTGTCATCACACTTGGATCCGCGGATACGCTAGCGGATGATTTGCTTGCCGTGGACGCGCTGCTGTTTCTGCTCTCTTGTCTGCTTTCTTATTGGGCCCTTCGCTCGCGAGGTCTGCGCAGAATGCATCGCCTTGAAAAGATCGCGGACGCGATATTTATCATCGCGATGATCGGGATGGTGGCGGTTTGTGCGTTGATCACTTATACAATTTCTATTCCGGCCCGTTAGATTGCGGGCTAAAGAACCTCTTTAAAAATTCGCATCCAGTTTTCTCGCAAGATTTTTCCGATCTGCTCGTCGCTGAATCCGCGCTCGATTAACCTGCGAGTGAGATTGCGCGCGTGGGAATGGTTCCTTAGATCGGGAATGAAATGCGGAGTGGTGAATTTTGTAGCGAGCTCTTTTTGCCTTGATTCAGGCCACTGGCAGTAGATGAACTCGAAGAAATCGAAGCCGATCCCGACTCCGTCGGTACCAATCAAATTGGCGATGTGTTCGATGTGATCGATGTAACGATCCATCGTGTTCTCGTCGCCTCTCGGGCTCACCAGCACCGAGTTCACACCAATTACACCGCGCCGTTCGCCGATCATTTTGATTTGTTCATCGCTGATGTTGCGTTCGATATCGTAATAGCAACGGACGTTTGCGTGCGACACGATGGGTGGCTTTTTTGTGATCGATAAAATTTCGTCAAACCCGGCCGGATTGATGTGGGCGAGATCAATAATGACGCCGAGGCTCTCGCATTCATGCACCACGTCGCGCCCAAAGCTGGTTAGACCCTGCGGCGGCGAACCGGTCGCTGCGAAGGCTCCGCCATGTCCCGCCGCATTGCTTCGGGCGTGTGTAAGCCCGATTGAGCGCACACCCAGTTCATAAAAGACGCGCAACAAATCCAAGTCTGTCCCGAACGGTTCCACTCCCTCCATTGTGATGAGCAGTGCGATTCTGCCTGTTTCGCGTGCCTTCTGAATTTCACGAAAGCTTTTGCAAATCGCTAAGCGCTTGCACGTCTGTATCTCAGCATACAACCGCGCGATTTGATCGAGCGCCACGCGCAGACAGGTCTCCGGTAGATAACGGTCTTCAATATAAACCGCCACGGCGAGAACGCCGATGTTCCCCTTGTCGAATTCTGGCAAAAATTCGCTTTCCAGAACATTCTTGCGATCGCGTTTTTCGTACAAATCCATCGGCAAGTCGAAATGAAGATCGATGATCCCGCCCTTGTGAAGCCGATCGAGTCGTTCGTCGATGGATTTTACAGCGGCGGTCATGCTTTGGCGGTCATTCAGACATCATGCCAGATTGCGTTGCAGGCTTCCAGCCTGCCGCTGAGGGAAAGATGTCTAACCGACAGAGATTTCAGGCGGCATGCGTGAGCTATGTCAGGCACGCGGCGCGCAGCTCACGTCATTTGCTCAACTCAAGCATGCGCAGGATCGGTTTTTCTGCTCTTTTGCGCACCGGCTCGGGCAAAGTGATCTCGGGTTCCATGTTCAACAGAGCATCGTAAGCCTTCTCCAACGTGTTCATCTTCATGAAGCGGCATTCACCGCAAAAGCAATTGTCTGTCGGGCCAGGAATGAATGTCTTACCTGGGATTTCTTTGCGCAGTCGGTGCAACAGACCAGCTTCGGTTACCACAATGATCTCGCGCGCGGGAGATTCCTTGCAAAAGGTCACCATTTTTTCGGTGGAACAAACTTCATCTGCGAGCATGCGCACAGCGTAGGTACACTCAGGGTGCGCAACGACGGGCGCATCTGGATATTGTTCGCGGATTTTGTTTATGCTGCGCGCCGTAAACTCGACGTGCACGTAACAGGTGCCCTGCCACAAATCCATTTTGCGTCCTGTGCGTTCCATTACCCATGCGCCGAGATTTTGGTCCGGAACAAAGAGAATATTTCGATCGACTGGCGCTGTGCGAACGATCTTGTCTGCGTTGCCGCTGGTGCAAATCACGTCGGCCAGCGCTTTCACGCCAGCACTGCAATTGATGTAGGCGATGACGTAATAATTTTTGTCCGTGTGCTGTCTCAGAAACTCCGCCAGCTTTTCCGGCGGACACGATTCGGAGAGCGAGCAGCCGGCATCGAGATCCGGCAAAATCACACGCTTGGTCGGATTAATGATCTTGGCTGTTTCCGCCATAAAATGGACGCCACAAAACAAAATGACGTCCGCGTCAGTTTTCGCGGCCTGATAACTCAATCCTAATGAGTCGCCGACGAAATCCGCAACGTCCTGCAACTCCGGGACCTGATAATTATGCGCGAGAATAACAGCGTTTCGCTCGCGCTTGAACTCTGACAATTCTTCTGCGAGATCGCCTGCTATAGCCGTCGTCCTGTGGGCGACGCGGCTGCGGGGTGCAGCCAGGTGGGTAGCCCGATCGAAATTTACCCCTGCAGTTACCATCGGCTAATATGGCGGTTTCTTAGCCATTTACAAACGTAACGAGTGTAACGGCGGCTGTATCAGCCGCCCGGCGCTCGCCGCGGCGAGCGCCACTACAATGTGTGCAAAGCGGCGCGCATTTCTTCAATCGGAGCTTCGCGGTCGAACCAGGTGGAAAACGAGAGAGCCCCTTGATGTAGTAACATCGAGAAGCCGTTCGCGCCGCGCGCGCCAACTTCAGTGGCTGCGCGGAACAATGCGGTTTTCGATGAGCCGTAAACGCAATCGAATACGATGTGATGCGGCGCGAGCAATCGCGCCGGCACGGGTGTCGGATCGCGCGGATTCATCCCCAGCGGCGTGGCATTAACGATCAGATCGATGTCGGCAAGTTGCACTCGCATCGCCGACTCATCTAAGGCGACCGCCTCCAGCCGCGTCGCGGGACCTAAGACCCGGGCGTCGGAAAAAAACGGCCGCAATTGCTCGGCAAGTGCGTTTGCTTTTTCCAAGGTGCGATTCACCAGAACAAGGCGCTCACAACTTTCCAGCGCGCATTGCCAGGCTATAGCGCGTCCCGTCCCACCGCCAGCGCCAATGATCATCACACGCAGATCGCGAAGATCGATCGAGAATTCAGTGCGAATCGCCCGAAGGAATCCTTCACCGTCCGTATTTGACCCAATCAGTTTCTCATCGCGAACACGAATCGTATTTACCGCTTCCGCGCGAGCCGCGGATTCGTCCGTCTCATCGACTTGCTTGAACGCTGCGATCTTGTGCGGGACGGTCACATTGATTCCAACGAAATCCAGCGTGCGTAAAAACAGTAGGGCCGATCGCAACTCGTTCGTGCGAATATGAAAACGCGCGTATTGCATGTCGATCTCGCAGGCGCGCAAAGCGGCGTTTTGCATTTGCGGCGAGAGCGAATGCGCTACCGGATCGCCAAAAATGCCGAGGCGAACCGGAGGCTGGAGTTCCCCCGCAACGGCAGACCAGTTTTCCAGGTCCGCAAGCGTGTAACGGTCAGTGGTTTGCTTTCTTTCCATTCGTAGAGAATCGAGAATACTAAGCACGCACAAGCGCAATGACAGCTTCGACTGAAAATCCACCGTCAGATTTTATTCGCGACATCATCGCGGAAGACATTCGTAGGGGAAAATACAAACAAATCCGCACGCGCTTCCCGCCCGAGCCGAATGGCTATCTACATATCGGTCACGCGAAATCGATCTGTCTGAATTTCGGGATCGCGCGGGAGTTTGGCGGCATCTGCAACGTTCGTATGGACGATACGAACCCGACAAAGGAGGAAGCCGAGTATGTCCAGTCAATCATGACTGATGTCCGTTGGTTGGTCGATAGCTGGGCCGATAACCATATCGGGGGCGCACCGTTGTATGCGTCAGATTATTTCGAGCAATTTTACGAATACGCGGTGGATCTCGTGCGCACAGGCAAGGCATACGTTTGTGACATGACACCCGAAGAAACGGATGCGTATCGCCGCCTCGGGAAAGCAAGCTGCTTTCGCGATCGCTCGGTCGAAGAAAATCTCGATCTGTTTGCGCGAATGAAGGCAGGCGAGTTTCTCGACGGCGCGCGCACGTTACGCGCGAAAATTGACGTGAACGCGGCGAACGTATGGCTGCGCGATCCGGTGCTGTACCGCATTCGGCACGCATCGCATCATCGCACCGGGGAGAAATGGTGCATTTATCCAATGTACGACTGGGCGCACACGCTCAGCGATTACATCGAAGGGATCACGCACTCGATTTGCACGCTGGAATTCGAAGTGCACCGGCCGCTTTATGACTGGATCCTCGACGCGCTGGAATTTCCGGAGCCGCGTCCACATCAGTATGAATTTGCGCGGCTCAATTTGACCTACTCGGTCATCAGCAAGCGCAAATTGATCCAGCTCGTCGATGAAAAACTGGTGAGCGGGTGGGACGACCCGCGCATGGTCACGATTTCCGGCTTGCGCCGGCGTGGTGTGACGCCCGGCGTGTTGCGCACGTTCGCCTACAACATCGGCATCACGAAGTATCCGAGCATGACCGATATGGCGCTGCTGGAACATACCATGCGCGACGAATTTAATCGCATAGCCACACGGCGGCTCGCCGTGCTCCGGCCCATCAAAATCGTGCTGACGAATTATCCCGAAGGAAAAACCGAAGAACTCGATGCGATCAACAATCCCGAGGATTCGGATGCCGGAATGCGGAGAATTCCTTTCAGTCGCGACCTTTACATCGAGCGCGATGATTTCATGGAAACGCCGCCGCCGAAATATTTCCGACTGCAACCAGGCGGCGAAGTGCGCCTGAAATACGCTTACATCATCAAGTGCGATGAAGTGGTAAAAGATGAAAAGGGCAATATTAGCCAGCTCCGATGCACTGTTGATCTCGATAGTAAATCAGGTGGACCAACAGCAAGCCGCAAAGTGAAGGGGACCATTCACTGGGTGAGCGCCTCGCATGCGATCGACGCCGAAGTCCGCTTGTATGATCGGCTCTTCACGGTTCCGGAACCCGACGCAAGCGGTGATTTCAAATCATTCATCAATCCCCATTCGCTGGAAGTGGTGAGCGCAAAATGCGAGCCCGCCCTGGCGGATGCGCGTCCCGAAGAGCGCTATCAATTCGAACGGCTCGGGTATTTCGCGCTCGATGCCGATTCTACACCGGACAGACAAATCTGGAATCGCACGGCTACTCTGAGGGATACGTGGGCCAAAGAGGCGAAAAAATAATTCGCGTGTCATCCTGAGTCGCATAGACGACGAAGGATCTCGCGCTGCGTGGTGGATCACACAAGTTAGCTCGCGTGATGTTTCGACTCTGTGAGAGGTCCCTCGCTTCGCTCGGGATGACCCGAATTAGAAGGTAGAAAGCGCGCGATCAACTCGCGCTAGCACCTTTTCTTTGCCGAGCACTTCGAGCAGATGATACAAGCTTGGACCGATGTTGCTTCCGGTCACTGCGAGGCGCATAGGATGCACGATCGCGCCAACTTTGACGCCAAGCTTTGCTGCCGTGCTTTTTAAGGTCGCTTCGATTTCGGCAGCATCGAATTTCTCAAGCGCGCTAAGTGCGTCGCGAACTGCTTTCAGCCGCGGCTTGTTCTCAGCGGTAAAATGGTTGGCTACGCCTGCTGGGTCGTAATCGAAATCGTCGGTGAAATAGAATCCGCAATAGGCGGGCAGCTCGTCAAACGTATTGATCTTACCTTCGCAGGTCTGCAACGCCGCGCGGACGTACTTCTCCGGAAATTTGTCCAGTTTCACACCGCTCGATTTCAACCTTCCGACGGCAAGATCGTAAAACTCGGAGTCATTGAGCTCGCGCGCGTATTCGCCATTCAACCAGTGTAATTTGTCCGGATCGAATGTGCCCGAGCTGCGCCCAATGTTTTTTAGATCGAAAATCCGGATGATTTCATCAATATCGATTTTCTCACGGTTGTCTTTTGGCGACCAACCGAGCAGACAGAGATAATTGCGCAGCGCTGCTGGTAGATAGCCGCGTCGGATGTAATACTCGACGCGCGCGCCTTCATCGCGCTTGCTCATTTTCGATCCGTCGCGGTTGAGAATGAGCGGGATATGCGCGTACGTCGGTGGCTTCGCGCCGAGCGCGTGAAAAATCTCTACGTGCTTCGGCGTGTTCGAGAGATGATCTTCGCCTCGGATCACATGCGAGATTTTCATTTCAAGGTCGTCGATCACGTTGACGAAATGAAAAATCCATGAGCCGTCCGGACGGCGAATCGTCATGTCGGGGTGCGTTGCCGGATTGCTGAGATCGAAGTCGATCTTGCCTGCAACCAGATCATCAACGATCACGTGCTCGCGCGGCGAACGAAATCGCAATGCACCCTGGTCATCGAAAATGTGAGCGGCGTCCTGAAGTTTTTTTAGGTAGCGCTCGTACAGTTCTGTCCGTTCGCTCTGCAAATAAGGTCCGAAATCGCCGCCGACGTGAGGGCCTTCGTCCCAGTTCAAGCCAAGCCATTCTAACCCCTCATAAATAGCGGCCATCGCCTCCTCGGTATTTCGCTTGATATCTGTGTCTTCGATGCGCAGCACAAATTTCCCGCCATGGTGCCGTGCAAACAGCCAGTTGAACAGCGCAGTGCGCGCGCCGCCGATGTGCAGATAACCAGTGGGTGAGGGGGCGAAACGAACGCGGATGTCAGAGGCCATTAGCCACAGATTACACGCACCTTCGCCGCAGGCTACGGCGATGCAGGCGGATTTTCACAGATGTTGTAGCGGCGGCTGTGTCAGCCGGCGGGCGTTTGACACAAGCGCCGCTACACTCATTCAATGAAAATCTTGCCGGCGCGGCGGCGCACGTGTCGATCTTTCGGGAGATTCACTTTCGCGAACGAAGCTTCGCGGTCAGCGAGCAAACGCACACGCTCGATTATGTCGAAGCCGACGTCAGGCATGTTTTGTGCCCGCAGCCATTTCAAAATCGCTCGACGCTGGAGTGCAACGGGTAGTGCACGAAGTCTTGGTACTGAAAGATCAGCATTGGCTGAATCCGGCACCTCGCTCTCGAGCCATTTCTCTTCCTCGGCGACAATCATGGCTGTGCGCCAAATGTTCTGACGGACGTTTCGGCCAAGACTTTTTTCCAGATACGGAATGATACGGTTGCGAATACGATTGCGAGTCGCGGCCAGCTTTTTGTTCGTGGCATCTTCGCGAAATTTTAGATGACATTCATGAACGTATTTATCGATGTCTTTGCGCCAGGCTGGGAGCAACGGGCGCACGATCTTCAAGTCGACGCCACCAATGTGTCGAATAGAAACATCGCGCATCGCTGCCAGGCCAGTGAGACCGGCGCCCCGGATCAAGTTTAACAGGAAAGTCTCAACAAGATCATCCGCGTGATGCGCTAGAAAAATCGTGTGGCAACCGTGGCGCTTTGCGTTTTTGGCGAAAAACGAGTAGCGCGCATTACGTGCCGTGGTCTCCACCGATGCCTTCTTTTTCTTCGCAACCGCGCGAACGTTTGCGGCGCCTACTTCAAAATCCAGCTCATATTTCGCGGCGAGGTTTTTTACAAACCGCGCGTCAGCATCGCTCGAGCGCCCGCGTAACTGATGATTCAAATGGCAGACGATCAGTTTCCTGTAACCGAGATTGATCAGCCAATGCAAGAGCGCCACGGAATCGCGTCCGCCGGAAACTCCAATGAGATAGGGGGCGTCTGGCGCAAAGTCACGGGTGAGTCGCTCGATGCCTGATCTCCTCATAACCGCATTTCTGTCATTCTGAGCGTAGCGAAGAATCTCTGATCATGCAGAGGGCGCGTTTAGGAGCAACCAGAGATGTTTCGCTCCGCTCAACATGACAATTATTTTGAATCCAATTCACGGCGCTATTGCATCCAACGTTCAAAACCAATCATGAACGAACAACAAACCTTAGACAAAGCGGGAACTCCGCGGCGTCTTAAAATTATGAACAACGAAGCTCAATCGATCTACAGGCTTCTGGTCGGCTCGGAGGAGAAGGGCCGGGGCGTAATGGAAACTGCAGTTTATGCCTCCTGCGTTTTGAGTGTGGTCGCCGCAATTTTGCAATTCATTGGCCAAGCAACACCAGATCCTTTCGCCGGGCTCGAGTCGACAGCACAACCGGTGCCGGTTGTGTCGCATCACACCGTGGAAGCAGCCTTCGATACGAAATCTTGAAACAAAACCGTGGCGAATGGAGTAAGCGCGGAGGGTAGGGTTGGCGCGCGGCACCGACCGGACGCCCTAGTGCGGCGTTCCTGCTGAAACTCGGGGATTTGCCAAGTAAGTGTTGACAATGAATGAACGTTCATTCATCTTCCCAACCTATGCCGCAACCCCAGGTAGAATCTTCTAATCCCGATCGACGTTCCCAAATCCTCGATGCCGCTCTCGTTTGCTTTGCCAAACGGGGATTTCACCAAGCCAGCATGCATGACATCAGTGCCGAGGCCGGCATTAGTGTGGGCCTGATCTATCGGTACTTCGAAAATAAGGAGGCGGTGATCTCCGCAATGGCGGATCGCCACAAAAAAGAAATCAGCGAAATGTTGGAACGCGCGCAGCAGGCGCCGACGTTGCTCGAGTCGCTCGAAATCCTGTTCACCGCGCATTGTTGCGAAGACGCGCCGCAAGTTGTGTCGGCGTTCGTTGTCGACCTTTACGCCGAAGCGTCACGCAATGCCCGTGTAGCTGATCTGGTGAGGGATGTTTTGCAAACGGCCATGGATGGCGTGACCGAACTGATCGCGCGGGCGCCCGAAGCAAAAAACGCCACGCACGGCCTTTCTCCGATCGAATTGGCAGAATTAATTTTCGCCGTCGCGCGAGGAATGTTGATGTTCGATGTATTGCGCCCGCACCAGATGACCGCGGCGGAACGGCGCGAGCGACAACTGGAAGTAACGCGGAGGCTCTGGCGTTTGTTGTTCAAACCGGAGGCAGAACTCACTTATGCATGATGTGGCAAAAAATATTTCGACCGAGACCAACGTGAGACGGAGTCGCGGAGGTTTGGGTGTGGCGATCGGATTGCTCGCGGCAATCCTGATTTTCGTCGTCGGCATTAAAGCGCTGCAAATCGGCAAAATGATGAGCAGCCCGAAGATGCTGCCGGTTACAACCGTCACCAGTGCGCCGGTGAAGGAGGAAGACTGGGCTCCGCGACTATCGGCGGTGGGATCTGTGAGCGCTGCACAAGGCGCGGTCGTGTCCACGGAGCTAGGCGGGACAATAGGTGAAATCCGGTTTGAGAACGGCGCGCAAGCAAAGAAAGGAGACGTTCTCGTCAGGCTGGACGTCTCCCAGGAGGAAGCATTGTTGCGATCAGCGGAAGCCGAAGCCGAACTTGCGCGCACGGACTTGGAACGGGCACGCGATCTGGTATCGAAGAAAGTAATTTCTAAAGCTGAAATTGACGCGGCCGAATCGAAATTCAATAGGCTAAATGCCATCGTCGATCAGATGCATTCTAATATTGCAAAGAAGACGATTGTCGCGCCGTTCGACGGCGAGCTCGGTATTCGGCAGGTGAACGTAGGACAAATGATCAATGCCGGTCAACAAGTGGTCGCGCTGACGTCGCTCGATCGGGTGTACGTGGATTTTGCGTTGCCAGAGCAAAACGTCTCGAAGTTAACCAAGGATTTGGAAGTATCAGTCCGAGCTGACGCGCTTCCCGGGCGCGAGTTCAAAGGGAAACTAACCGCGATTAATTCGATGGTGGATCCGATTACTCGCAATGTGCCGTTGCAGGCGACGCTGGAAAATCCCGATCACGCACTGCGTCCCGGGATGTTTGCAAAGGTGGATGTCATGTTGCCGGAAACAAAAAAGACCATCGTGATCCCCGGTTCGGCCGTGTCGTATGCGCCGTACGGCGACTCGGTATTTGTGATTGAGAAACAAAAGGAGCCGAAGAGCGGGGGGGAATCACTCGTGCTCCGTCAACAATTTGTGCGGATTGGGGAAGTGCGAGGTGACTTTGTTGCGGTGAAGCAAGGCTTGAAGCCAGGTCAGGAAGTAGTGGGCACCGGAGTGTTCAAGCTACGCAATGGGATGGCTGTTACGATTAATAATGATCTGGCGCCCAAACCGGAGCTCAACCCTGCGCCGGCAGATACATGAGGCGAATGACGAAGTAATCGGATGAAATCGTTCACTGATCTTTTCATCAAGCGGCCGGTGCTGGCGATGGTGGTCAGTTTTGTGATCGTCATTGCCGGTTCGAAAGCGGTGTTGCCGATTCTTTTTCCGAAGCTTGCGGGCTTGGGTGGTCTAAATGTGCGGCAATATCCGCGCAGCGATATCGCCGCGATTACTGTGACCACAGTTTACATCGGCGCGGATGCGGAACTCGTACGCGGATTCATCACCACACCGCTCGAACGCGCGATCGCGGCGGCGGACGGAATCGATTACATCCAGTCGCAAAGCAAACAGGGACAATCGCTGATTACCGCGCGCTTGAAGTTGAACTATGACGCTAATAAAGCGTTGTCCGATATCAGCTCACGCGTGGATGCGATCCGGCGCGACTTGCCGCCTGAGGCTGAGATTCCAGTAATCAGTATTGAGGCGGCGGACTCACGATTCGCCTCGGCGTATTTGAGTTTTACCTCAGACATTCTTCAGCCGAACGAAGTCACAGATTATCTTGTGCGACTCGTGCAGCCTCGCCTTACCGCGGTTGGCGGCGTGCAAAAGGCGGACATCCTCGGCGGCCGCACGTTTGCGATGCGAATCTGGATGAAGCCTGATCGCATGGCGGCGCTCAATATTTCGCCGGCACAAGTCCGCAGCGCTCTTTCGCGAAATAATTATCTTTCAGCGGTTGGGAGCACGAAAGGTTCACTGCTTCAGGTAAATCTCACCGCGAACACCGACCTACATACGGCAGACGATTTTAAAAAGCTGGTCGTGCGCGAAGACAAAGGCACGCTGATCAGGCTGGGGGACATAGCCGACGTCGTGCTCGGTGCGGAGGATTACAACGCGGAAGTGCGTTTTTCCGGGCAAAAAGCCGTGTTCATGGGGATTTGGGTTCTTCCGAATGCAAACTCCGTCGATGTCATCAAGCGGGTGCGCGCGGAGATGGAGCAGATCAGGCGCGAGTTGCCCACCGGGATGACTGGCGAGATCGCTTACGACGCTACTGCCTACATCAACGACGCGATTCATGAAGTGGTAAAGACCCTCATCGACACGCTGCTCATCGTGATGGTGGTGATCTTCTTGTTCCTCGGATCCTTTCGCTCGGTGATCGTACCGGTCGTGGCGATCCCGATTTCACTCATCGGGGCCATGTTTTTAATGCAGGTGTTCGGGTTCAGTCTGAACCTGCTGACGCTGTTGGCCATTGTGCTTTCGGTCGGGTTGGTGGTGGATGACGCGATTGTTGTTGTTGAAAACGTCGAGCGCCATATGCGCGAAGGCATGTCGCGCATGAACGCAGCGCTGAAGGGCGCGCGTGAATTGGTCGGCCCGATCATCGCGATGACCCTCACGCTTGCGACGGTTTATACGCCGATCGCTCTTCAGGGCGGACTAACCGGCGCGCTGTTCCGTGAGTTCGCGCTGACTCTTGCCGGTGCGGTGTTCATCTCCGGCGTCGTTGCCCTCACGCTGTCGCCAATGATGTCGGCACACTTACTGCGTCCCGGACACGTCGATCATGGATTCAGCGGCTGGGTGAATCGCACGTTTGATCGTTTCCGCGACTGGTATGGCAGTCATCTCGATCGCACGCTCAACGCGCGACCAGCGGTTTATCTGGTTTGGGCAGGAGTTTCGGCACTGGCGCTGTTCATGTTCGTGATGATTCCGAGCTTCGCCTCAAAGGAATTAGCGCCGACAGAAGATCAGGGTGTGATCTTTGGAATTATCACTGCACCAGCCAACGCGACCATCGACGATACAATCCGGTACGCCGATGCAGCTGGGAAAGTTTTCCACGACATCCCGGATACGCGCTTCACATTTCAAATCACGTTTCCAGATAACGGTTTTGGCGGGATGGTTTTAAAACCCTGGGGCACACGCAAAACGCCCACCGCAGCGTATCTCCCGGTGGTCCAGCAGAAGCTCGGAGCGATTCCCGGCATTCAAATGTTTCCCGTGATGCCGTCTGCGCTACCGGGCAGCGACAGCTTTCCGGTGAGCTTCGTCATTACGTCCACTGCCGATCCCGAGCGAATTCTGGAATTAGCGCAACAACTTCAGGCGAAAGCGATGCAGGCCGGCGTGTTTCGGTTTGCGGACATCGATACAAAGATCGACCAACCTCAGGCCGAGATTGTTTTCGACCACGACAAAGTGGCTTCGCTCGGCCTCGATATGCAGCAAGTGGGAGCCGATCTCACCGCAGCCATTGGTGGAAATTACGTTAATCGTTTCAACATCGCCGGACGCAGTTACAAGGTTATTCCGCAGGTCAAGCGTGTCGATCGTCTGAATCCGCAGCAGTTAGAGAACATCTATGTTAGCGGCCCTAACAATAAACTCATCCCACTTAGCACTGTGGCGACGATCAAGCACAAAACCGTCGCGCGTTCACTCAATCGGATGCAGCAACTTAACGCTGTCACCATCAGCGGCGTTCCCACCCGGTCGCTCGACTCGGCGTTGAAGTTTCTGGAAGACGAAGCGCGCAAGATTTTGCCCAAAGGTTACGTCATCGATTACACCGGCGAATCGCGCCAGTTGCGGACGGAGGGTGACAAGTTTGTTCCTGTGTTTGTGTTGGCGATTGTTTTGATCTTTTTGGTGTTGGCCGCGCAGTTCAACAGCTTTCGCGATCCTTTTATCGTTCTGTTGGGGTCCGTGCCGCTGGCGCTTTTCGGCGCGGTCATCTTCATGTTTTTGAAGATGCCGTTTGGAACATTTTTCACCAACGGTTGGACTACTTCCCTAAACATTTACTCTCAGGTGGGTTTGGTAACTCTGGTTGGCCTTGTCTCCAGAAATGGGATTTTGATTGTGCAATTTGCGAATCAATTGCAACGACAGGGCATGGCCAAGCTTGCGGCCGTCGCGCAAGCCGCTCGGATTCGGTTGCGACCAATCATGATGACCAGCGCCGCCACCGTTGCAGGTCACTTTCCTCTTACGTTGGTGACGGGCGCCGGTGCGGCTGCGCGAAACTCAATCGGTCTCGTTCTCGTCGGCGGCATGACCATAGGAACTATCTTCACGCTGTTCATCGTTCCGTCGCTCTACATGCTGCTTGCCAGAGAACACCACGAGAAATCGTTGATGGATGCGGAGATTGACGACACCGACGAGGTTGATCTTACGCCAGAACCCGAGCCTGCGCTCGCGCGTGACGGAAACGGCAACGGTTGGAAACAAGCCTGACCCTACAGGCCCACTAATCGCTACGCTCGCACCGTCGCGGAAATGCGTTGGCGCGCCAAAACCGCAACATCATTTCCCCACACAAAAAGCCCCGGCGGGTTTCCCCGCCGCGGCTTTTGCTTTCTTGCTTTAGCGGATCTCTGCCGCCAGTCGCCCCGCGTGTACTAAAACACGCGGGGCACTCATTTAGCCTTTAGGCGGCTCGCTGTTGGCGAGGGGATTGTTGTGGTACGGCACTAAACTCAAGAACATCCTCGGAGATTTTGGTAATCGCCCAGGGTTCCGGAGTAGCCGTCATGAGCACATTGGCTTCCACGATCTTGCGACCGACTGGCCGCAATGATTTAATGGAGAAGCCTTCCGCTGCCGTCACAATGTAGCCTTGGCCACCTTGCTGGCAAAAGAATGTGCCGCTCTCTCCGCGTAACGCCTCTGCCAAGTCAGGATGTTGGATTGTCCCATTTAGTGGTAGTTTCGTTTGCATAGGTTAGACACTCGCGCAATGCTTGATTGATCGCCAGGTAACTTAGGTTGCCTTTTTAATTTCCCGATTATTGAGCGTTAGGGGAATGAGCGCAGCCTAAGGCTACGGCAAAACAAGCGCGGCTGCGCGAGTATGCGGCGCGGGCCAGGCAAATGAAGCGGACCTCCAAGGTTGGCACGAAGCGCGAGCCGGTGATCGATCCGGTACTCGAAAGGCCTTTGCTTGGCCTGCACCGGGCAATGAACATCGATTCGTTTTGGAAAGCCGTCCAGCGGTTGCTCTGTGCCGCGATCCCAAATCGCTTGATGGGGATGACGCTTCAGCACAATCCGATTTTGCCAATGATCACGAGGTGGACATTGCCCATGCCTGACGGTTTTTTCAACGCCGCGCCGCTCAAGGGTTATGTCGCCGGGCGACCGCGTAACAGGTTTGTGCGGATTAGCGACGTCTTTGCGAATCGAAACAGTTTGATGAAATCGGCCTTCTATCGCCGATACATGGCGCCTCAACGCTGCCAGCACGGCGTGGGCCTCTTTTTTTGGAAGGGCCAGAGGCTCATTTGTGTGATTGCAATCATGCGCACGGCAACGCAGGGCGATCTGTCGCCGGCCGAGATGAAATTGCTCCGGCAGCTTTACCCGCAGGTTCTGACCGCGCTTCAGCGGCTTGGCTCGCTCGAGCGCGAACACTCAGCGCGGATGGCCTTCGAAGAATTCCTGAACCGGCTGCCAATGCCGACGATCCTTCTGCGATGGAATCTTAAGTCGATTTATCAAAACCGGGCCGCGCATGATTTCTGCGCGCTGTGGGAAAAAGGACCGGAGGCGG
>WNFV01000847.1_pt1 | contig 58733 bp, 42 predicted proteins | sample 5400101 | NCBI WGS metagenome assembly WNFV01 (sample SAMN13153361, study PRJNA577476) | soil metagenome | isolation source: 115 cm soil or saprolite under grassland replicate 1 | place: USA:California | collected 2016-06-15
GATTGCGCGAGCGCGTCGATGTTGGGCGTCCGGGCCGGTCCACCGTCGCAACCAAGTGCGTCGCCTCGAAGCGTGTCGATCGTCACCAGCAGCACGTTGTTGTCTGCGCGCTGGGGGATTTCCACGCGCAACGCAGGCGCGCCGCATCCAGCCGCGCCGATCGCGGCGGCCGACAGCATCCAAATCATTGGATGCGCATGAACAATTCGCGACAAAGTCCTTGATTCCTTTGTACAACACCTTTACGCTTTCTTTCCCAATACCACGAAATTCGCGCGGTGAGTTCTTGCAAGACCGAATGCCGAGGCGCAAGCCTCGGGGAGGGTGTATGACAGGTGTCTGGCGTCGTGTAAGCGTACTCGTTTACCTCGTGCTCTTTGCCGCGGCCTTGCCGGCGGCGGCTCAGGTGAGCACGGGTGAAATCTTCGGCCGGGCCTCAGACGGCACGGGTGCCGTGCTGCCGGGCGTGACGGTCACGTTGAGCGGTCCCGCACTCATTCAGCCGCAAACGACCGTCACGGTCGAAACGGGCGCGTATCGCTTCCCACGCATTCCCATCGGCACCTACACGGTGGCGTTCGAACTCACCGGTTTCAAAAAGACCGTTCGCGAGGGCATCGTCATTCAGGCAGGGTTCAACGCCGAGATCGACGCGAAAATGGAGATTTCCACCGTGCAGGAAACCGTCACGGTGAGCGGCATCAGCCCCGTGGTCGACACGCGGTCGACGACGCTCTCGGCGAGCTACTCGAAGGAAGCGCTCGAGAAGATTCCGACCGCGCGCGACCCGTGGGTGATCCTCGAGCAGACGCCGGGCATGATCATGAGCGGCTCGAACGTGGGCGGCAACCTGTCGGGGCAGCAGACGTCGTTCTCGGCGCTCGGCAGCTCGTCGAACCAGCAGTGGAACATCGACGGCGCGGTCATCAGCGACATCGCCTCGGGCAACTCATCGCCGACCTACTACGACTTCGACTCGTTCGACGAAATCCAGATCACGACCGGCGGCAGCGATGCGTCGCAGCAGGGCGCCGGCGTCCAGATCAACTTCGTCACGAAGAGCGGAGGAAACTCGCTCCGCGGGTCGTCGCGCTTCTTCGATACGAATCAGAAGTTCGAGGCGAACAACATCACCACGGCGCAGCGCGATCTCGGCGCGTCCGGCGGCAATCCGATTCAGGACATTCAGGACTACGGCATCGAAGTCGGCGGCCCGATCAAGAAGAACAAGGCGTGGTTCTGGGGTGCCGCGTCCAACAACAAGGTGCATGTCGGCGTCGTCAATTTCTTCGACACCTCGAACGCGAGCTGCGCGACGGTTGCGGCCAATCAGAGCGCCAAGACCGCTTCTGGCGGGTATCAGTACGCCATCAAGGACCTGTGGGACTGCTACAAGACGGACGAGACGATCCTGAAGAACTACAACGGGAAGCTGCAGTATCAGGAGAATACAGAGAACAAGTCGACGTTCGTCGTGGTCACCGGCATCAAAACCCGCAACGCACGCGGGGCGGACGCGTTTACACCGCTCATCTCGACGCGCCGGCAGGATGGTCCGACCACTCTCTACCGGACCGAGCATCAGTGGATCGCGTCCAACCGATTGACCGTCACCGCTCAGTACGCCCACATCCACGAGGACTGGGGTCTGTTCTTCCAGAATGCCGGCCTCGTCGACGTGCAGCCGCTCGACTTTGTGGATACCGGGTTCGTGGATCGGAACACCACGAGTGGCGACTACCACACGATTCGCCCCCAGGATGACATCAAGGCCGACGGCAACTATTTCCTCTCGAGCTTCCTCGGCGGTGATCATGCCATCAAGTTCGGCTTCGACTATCGGCGTTCGCCCGTCGACTCGTTCAACGTCTATGGCGGCGGCGCGACCGTGCGCATCCGCTCCGCCGCCAACCAGGCGGCGAACAATACGGCCGCGAGCCCGTGCATCGTCGGCGGCCTGGCTGGACCGTGCAACGAGGCGAACATCCGGCGCGACGGTGAGCTGTCGTACATTCAGTACAACCGGTCGTTGTACTTGAACGATTCTTACAAAAAGGGCCGCGCCACGATCAACGGCGGGCTCCGCTTCGACCGACAGTTGGACTACGCGCGGGCGTCGTCGGTCGCGGCGAACCGCATCATCCCCGAGCTGCTGCCGTCGTTGAAGTTCAACGGCGCCGATTCCGGCGCTCGTTTCAACAACCTGTCGCCGCGCGTCGGCTTCATTTACGACCTCCGAGGCAACGGCAAGACGGTGTTGAAGGCGAATACCGGCCGGTATTGGGGACTCGGAATCTACACTGCCAGCACGCTGCAGCCGACGACGGCGACCACGCTGCGCTACGCATGGAGGGACCTGAACGGCGACAATGCGGTGCAGCGCAACGAGCTCGACTTCGCGAAGGGATTCCTCACGACGCCGAGCTCGAATTACAATCCGGCCAACCCGAGTGCCGCTGTGACTCCGGCAACGGTCGACCCAAACCTCAAGAACGACATCACGGACGAAGTGATTGTCGGCGTCGATCATGAGCTGATGGCGAACTTCGGCGTGGGCGCGAGCTACATCCATCGGAAATACCACCAGTTCCAGGACACCTACCGGTCAGATCCAGGTGACGTGTCTTCCACGTATGTGCCGGTTACGTTCACCGTTGCGTGCGGCAACACCGTGAACGGTGCGTTGACGTGCGCACAGCCGAGCTACACCGGCGTCTACTATCAGCGTCCGACCGCCGTCGGACCCTTGCACTCGCCGACGATTCTGCGCAACAACACGCAGTACAACACCTACGACGGCCTCGAGTTCACGGCGCGCAAGCGGCTGGCGAACAAGTGGATGATGACCGGGAGCCTCGTGCACAACCGTCAGCGGCATTACGAACCGAACGTCAACGTCGATTACCTCGACCCGACGAATCACCTGCCAATCGATCGCATCAACGGGTTCGAAAGCGCATCGCGCAACGGCGAGTGGGTTGCGAAGTTGAACGGCCTCTATCAGTTCCCGTGGGGCATCAATGCGGCCGGGAACTTCAATGCCCATACGAACTATCCGTTCAATCCGTACATCCTGTCGCCGACACGCCAGAGCTCGCTGGGCACGGTGAACGTGCTCCTGACGGACACGAACTCGATTCGATATCCGACGTACTATCAGCTGGATCTTCACGCGGACAAGACGCTCTCGTTCGGTGGGGCGCGCCGCCTGTCGCTGAACTTCGACGTGTTCAACATCGCCAATAACAACGTCGTGTTCTCGCAGGAAACGCGCCAGAATCGGACGACGGCGAACAACATCCTGACGCTGTTGGCGCCGCGCGTCTCGCGCTTCGGAGTGAAGTTCAACTTCTAGAACGGGTTCAAGGTTCAAGGTTCAAGGTTCGTTCGAGGCCGGCTGCCGGGTTCCGGTGGCCGGCCTCATTTTTCGACTGCGTACATGAAAGATTGCATCCGTCACGTCCTCATGGTCTTCGTCGCGCTGATCGTCATTGCGACAGCCGTGTCAGCGCAGGGCCGCCGGCGCGGCGGCGAAGCGACTGCAGGTCCACCCGCGTGGCTCGGCAATTCTGAAATCTCCGGACAGGTTGTCGACGAGGCCGGCAAGGGCGTGGCCGACGCAAAGGTCACCCTCGTGTACGCGCCGGCGAACAAGGGTCTGACGGTGACGACCAAGAAGAGTGGCGAATTCAACGCCAAGGATCTGAAGATCGGCGAATGGCGCGTGCAGGTCGAGGCACCGAATTTCCCGACGTCGCGGCAGATCGTCCAGGTCGCTGGTAAGAAGCAGGCCATCGTCGTGCAGTTGAAGCACGACACAAGTGCGGAGCTGATTGCCGCAGCCGAGGGGCTCTTCAAGGACGGGAAGTTCGGAGACGCGCGCGTCGAATACATGAAGGTGCTCGCGGCGCATCCCGAGCTGACCGGTATCAATCGCGCGATTGCGTTTACCTACGGTCGGGAAGGCAACCATGCCGACGCGCTCAAGTATCTGGACCTTGCGCTGTCGGCCAACCCGAACGACTCGCTCCTGCTCCAGCTCGCCGCCGCGAGCGCGATGCAGGTCAACGACTTTCCCCGCTCGATGGGGTACCTGGCGAAGATCGACGAGGCCACGCTCGATGATCCCGCGGCGCTCGCGAATGCCGCCGTCAACCTGATCAACAAGAACCGGTCCGCGGACGCCGTCACGGTGCTCGATCGCGTGATTGCGCGCTTTCCGGCCGCCGCCGATGCGTACTTCTACCGCGGCTTCGCCAGACTGAAGATGGAGAAGACCGCGGAAGGGAAGGCGGACCTCGAAAAGTACATCTCGCTGGCGCCGCCGGACGCCCCGCAGCTCGCGCAAGCGAAGGAGCTGCTGGCGCGCATCAAGTAACCGGAGGGCAGGACGCGCAGGCCAGGCGGGAAGGGCAGGACGTCCGGCGCAGCCAAGAAAGGCGAGCACCAGACCGACGCAACAGGTCGAGCCGGTCTGGCGCCTGTCCTGGCGATCGTTCTCGTCACTGCCGCGGCGTACACCAGCAGCTTCGCGGGCGTCCTGGTTTTCGACGACGAACCGGCGATTGCCGCGAACCCGCACATTCGGATCCTGTGGCCGCTGTCGCAGTCGACGGCGGCTCCTCCAGACACGACCGTCTCAGGCCGTCCGCTCGTCAGCCTGACGCTGGCGTTGAATTATGCGTTGGCCCCGGCCGACGCGCGCAACGTCTTCTCCGTGCCCCACGACGCTGCGCCCGCCGCATCCGATGCGTTGCATCGGAACCTTCGCGGCTATCACGCGCTCAATCTCGCGATTCATATTCTTGCGGCGCTCACGCTGTACGGCGTCGTGCGGCGCACACTGCTCACATCACGCATGCGCGATCGATTCGCACCCCACGCCACGCAACTGGCGCTCGCCATTGCGCTGCTCTGGGCGGTCCACCCCATCCAGACCGGCGCGGTGACTTACGTCGTGCAGCGCGCCGAATCGCTGATGGGCCTGCTGTATCTGCTGACGATGTACTGCGCGATTCGGGCGAACAGCTGTAGGGCGAAGGCTTCAGCCGAGCCAGGACGCTCGCCTAAAGGTTTCGCGCCACGAACAATTCGCCGCGACGGCCTTTTGTGGACCACCGCCGCCATCGTCGCCTGCGCGCTTGGGATGGCCACCAAAGAATCGATGGTGAGTGCGCCGCTGATGGTGTGGGCATGGGACGCAGTGTTCGCGCGAAAGGATGCGGGGGCGCGGCGATGGCCGCTCTACGCCGGATTGTGCTCGACGTGGCTGGTGCTCGCCGTGCTCCTGATCGGCGGCCACCGAACGCACGCGGTCGGATTCGGGTTTGCGGGCTGGCCGTGGTGGCGTTACCTGCTCACCGAGACCAGCGTCATCGTCCATTACGTGCGCCTTACGTTCGTGCCGTGGCCGCTGGTGCTCGATTACGACTGGCCCGCCGCGCGGTCGTGGGCGGACGTGGCGCCCCAGGCGCTGATTGTGATCGCGCTCTTCGCGGCCACGCTCTGGGAACTCGCACGGCGATCGCCGGCTGGGTTCGCCGCCGCGTGGTTCTTCGCCGTCCTGGCACCGACGTCGAGTGTCATTCCAATCGTGACGGAAATCGCGGCCGAGCATCGGATGTACCTGCCGCTCGCGGCCATTGTGTCGGTCGTCGTTGTCGGCGCATACGCGGCGGCGCCGCAGAGGTGGCGCGCCGCGCTGGCGGCGATTGCGGCGGCCGCGATTGTCGGCTGCGCCCTCCTCACGGATGCGCGGAATCGGGACTACCACGACTACGAGCGCATCTGGCTGGACACGATCCAGAAGCGGCCCCTGAACGCGCGCGCGAGGACGAACTACGCGACCGCGCTCATTCTGCGCGGCCGGCATGCGGACGCCGAGACGCATTTGCGCGTGGCCGTGGGCACGCAGCCCGACTCCGCCGAGGCGCACGCCGATCTTGGAGCGGTGTTGTGCGCGCGCGGCGCCATCGACGAGGGCGTTTCCCACCTGGAACGCGCCGTCGCGATTCAGCCGGACTACGCGGCGGCGCATCGCGACCTCGGCGAGGCGTACGCGTCACGCGGAGAGCTCGGTCGCGCGGCGGTCGCGTACGCGAAGGCGCTCGAACGCCTGCCGGACGATGTGGCGCTGCTGAACCGGCTTGGATGGATTCGCGCCACGGCGTCCGACGAGCGCGTGCGCGACGGCCGCGCGGCGGTGGCGCTTGCCGAGCGCGCGGTGCGCCTTACGGATCGCCGCGATGTCACGTCGCTCGACACGGTCGCCGTCGCATACGCCGAGACCGGTCGCTTCGACGAGGCACTGAAGGCAGGCGCCGATGCGATCGCCCTTGCGGAAACGAACGGGGAGCGCGCGATGCTCCCCGAGCTCCGTCACCGGCTGGCGCTGTACCGGACGCGTGAAAAATTCCGCCAGTGAATCAGAACGAGTACTTCACCCCGAGCCGGATCTCCCGACGCGGCTGGAAACCGGACGCGAGATTGAAGAGCGGGTTCGGCCGCATTGTGCCGCCCGACGCGCGGATCTGGGCAGCGAGCGCCGCGGCGTCGAAGCCAGTGAAGAAGTACGCGTTGCTGGCGTCGCTGCCGAGTCCGGGGACGTTGAACGAATCGCGCCACGGTGTGTTGTTGATATTCGTCAACGTCTTCTGATCGAAAAGATTGGTCACGTTCACGTTGACGTTGACCTTGTGATTCAGCAGCAGCTTCACGTCGTGCTGGACGAAGAGGTTGAGCTGTGAAAACGTGGGGGTGCGGCCAAGGTCGGCGCGTCCCTTGAAGTACACGGGAAACCCTCTCCACGACAGCTGCGACTGCAGCGGCGCCCCGGTTTCCAACGTGCTGTCCAGGCCAACCGACGTGCCCCACGGGGCGGAATAGGTCAGCTGCGCCTTGAACTGGTGCGGCCGGTCCGTGGCGAGCCGCCCCAGCACCGGCTGTCTCGAGCCGCTTGCGTCGTAGGACATGTAGAGCGCGTCGAAGTAGCGGTCGACGTTCGGCGACGTACGGCCGTTCTCATCGGAGCTCGCGAGGCCGCCGTAGTTGCCATACAGACGGCTGAACAGATAGCTCGTGTTGAGTGACCAGTCGTTCGACAGGCGCTTCTGGAGCCGCAGCTCGAGGCCGTCATAGTCGCGAATGGCGTGCGGCGCCGGCGGCGCAGGCGCCGGCAGAATCTGTTCGGCGACGCCGAACCCCGGGTTGGCGATGAAGAACACCTCGCCGACGCCCGGCACCGAGATGCCGTTGTCTTCGATGGTGCGCGTCAGCCATTTGTGCGTGTACCGCGCGCCCACCGACATGCTGTGACTGAGCTCGTGATCGAGGCCGAAGGTGAGCTCGCCCGTCTCGACCGGCTTGATGTTCGGATCGATGGTGTTCTGCGGATGGCCGAAGTACGCCGTCAGCTTGTCGTCGACGGCGTTCGCCGGATGACGCAGGTCGTTCTGCTCGATGTAGGTGCCGGGGCAGCCGCTCGGTCCCTCCTGACAGGTCATGCTCGGCCACTCGAACGTGTCGAGCGTGTAGTAATAGGTGATCGAGTGCTCGGCGCCAAACGATCCACGCGGCATCTCGAGCTTCGTGATGTCGTAGTACTTGCCGAAGCTGCCGTACGCCTTCCACGAGCTGTTGCCGAAGAGGTCGTACGCGAAGCCGAGGCGCGGCGCGATCTTGTCGCGGAACTTGAATTCGATGCCGGGGTCTTCCGGGCGGTACGAGGGCACGTGCTCGTTCTCGGTGCGAACGCCGGCGTTCACGGTCAGCCGGCTGCCGACCGTCCAGCTGTCCTGCGCCCAGAAGCTCCAGTTGTTCGACGCGACGGTGCCCGCTGTATAGGAACGGCTGATGGTGTAATACCCGTACTTCCCTCGGACGATGCGGCCGTCGAGCGTCGTCCTCGCCAAATTCCAGTTGAGCGTCATCGTGGGCTTCTGATTGCCGGAGATCACGTCGTTGCCGAGCCGCTCGAACCGGACGCCGACCTTGACGATGTGATCGCCCTTGGCAGTTTTGTACCAGGTATTGTTCGCATTGAAGTAGGCGCGGCTGTACACGTCCTTGACGGTGCGGCTCGTCGACTTGTTATCCGAATAGCCGTTCGTGAATTGCAGGCCCGGCGGAATCTCCGGGAACGGACAGGTGCTCGAACCCCCGGCTCCGGTGCAGATGTTCGGCTGGCCGAATGAGTGAATCAGCTGGGTTCCCGAGAACTCCTCGGGTGTCTTCGTGTCGTAGCGCAAGTTGCCGCCTGCGACGTTCACGAAGAACTTCTGCGTGACGACCCAGTCGAAGTTGGCTGAGTAGAGGTCGTTGAGGCTGTTGGATCCGATGCGCTCCCAGCGATCCTTGAACTTTTCCGGATCGGAGTCCCAGGCGGCCGTCGTGAAGCCGTCGGTCGGTGTGCCGTCCGCGAACTTCGAGCTGTTCGGCTGGAGCGCGGGGGCGCCGCCACGGTTGCGGCTGCGCGTATTGCCGCCGGCCACCTTGAGCCGGACTGCATTGGACAGCCGCGACGACACGTTCCAATTCAGATAGTCGGACGAGTCGGTCCAGTTGAAGTCCTTGCGCGCGTACGGCGGCGGCGATGTGCGGAAGATCGCCGATCGACCCATCCGATTGTCGTTGCGGCTGTACCCGGCGTAAAACCAGATCTTGTCGCGCAGAATCGGTCCACCCAGATCGGCGATCGGATTCCAGTTCTTCCACTGATCGCTGTCGTTCCCCACCTGTGAATTCGTGGAGCTCGGCGTCCCCGATCCCGTGTTGACGACATACTCCGGCGTGACGTTGTCGGTGGAGTTGAGGCGCCAGATCGGCCGCACCGGACCGCGCAGGCCGGTGCTGCGGAAATACGTTCCGCCGCTGCCGTGGAACGCGTTGCCGCCCGACTTGGTAATCGCGCTGATGACGCCGCCCGTCGATCCCCCGTACTCCGCGGCGTAGCCGGACGACTTCACCTGCACTTCGGCGAGAAAGTCGGTGTAGACGGTCTTGTTCGATGTGCCGCTGCGCAGCGACGTCGTGTCCATGCCGTCGACGATGAAGCGGTTCTCGGAACCGCTGGATCCGTCGATTTGCAGACCGCCGGACTTGCTCTCGTCGTTGGCGCCGGGCGCGGTTGTCACAACGCTCGTGAAGTCGCGGCCCTTCGGGATCAATTCGATGATCTCTTTGGTGATGCTGGCGGTCGCCGCGTTCTGTTTCACGTCGATGACAGGCGAAGCGCCGGTAACCAGCACCGTCTCGGTGACCGCCGCGACCTGCAGCGTGAAATCGATCTTGAGGAGCTGGCCAAGTTGCAGAAGCGCGTCGGGGATCTGCTTGGTTGCGAAGCCTGGGAGCGTGGCCGTGATCTCGTACGTCCCCGACGGCAGCGCCGGGAAACGGTACTCGCCACGGCTATCGGTCACCGCGGCGCTGACGCCCACCACCGAGGCGCTGCGCGCTTCGATCGTGACGCCCGGAAGTACGCCACCCGACGAATCTCTCACGACGCCTTGGATCGATCCGCCCTGCTCCTGCGCGAGCGCCCAAGGCGACGCGGCCAGCACCAACAACACCACGACAACCGAGACGCGCCTCACTCGAAGCATGTGCTCCCTCCATCCGTCTTCCAGATCAGGTCGTGCAATGCGGAGAGTCTACCAGCCTTCGCTCGCGAAATCTCTCGAGGCTTCGGCTAGGCAAGCGCGAAAATCGAGTAGAATACCTGCGAAAAGGAGGCCTGCCGCATGAGAGCCAACGCTGATCGTGATCGGAACGGGTGGGCCTCGAGGAACGCGACGAAGTAAAGACGCTTCGCGGCCTTCCGACCGGACCCCACCCGAGATCATCCGACCCACCAGCTCAATCGACGTCTTGGAGAAGGAGAGCCGTCGTGTCTCAACTGGCACGTCTCGGGTGGCACAGCTTTTTTGAGGAACAGCGGCGTCGTCTCGCGCGGGCGGACCTCTGGTTCGCGCGAGTCGTCGAGGAACAACGCGGCCTGTATCGCGTCGACGGTGAATTCGCCGGCGCAGCGGAAGTGAGCGGTCGTTTTCGGCATGAGGCGAAGTCGGCCGCTGATTTCCCGGCAGTCGGCGATTGGGTCGCGATCCGGACTACCTCCGTCCCTGCCGGGAGGGACGGAGGTGCCTGGGAGGGACGGAGGTGGCCAGGAGGGACGGAGGTGCCTGGGAGGGACGGAGGTGACCGGGACCGGGAGGGACGGAGGTCGGTGATCGATGGGCACCCGTCCCGCGGCGTGATCCACCTGCGCCTCGAGCGCCGGAGCACGCTGTCGCGCGCCGCCGCCGGCACGGCCGTTCACGAACAGGTCCTCGCGGCGAACGTCGACACAATCTTCCTGGTCACCGCGCTCGCGGAAGATCTGAACCCGCGCCGCCTCGAGCGGTACCTGACGATGGTCTGGGACGCCGGGGCCGTCCCGGTCGTCGTGTTGAACAAGGCCGACCTTTGCGACGATCCAGTCGCGGCGTGCGAGCAGGTGCGCGCCCGGCTGCCGCTCGTGGAGGTCGTGACGGCGAGCGCGCTCCAGGACCAGACGCTCGATCAGTTCACGCCGTACTTGCGGCCAGCTCAGACGATCGCGTTGCTTGGATCGTCGGGCGTGGGCAAGTCCACGCTCGTGAATCGACTCCTCGGCAGCGAGCGGCAGCAGGTGGCGCCGATTCGCGAATCAGACGGCCGGGGACGTCACACGACGACGTCGAGACAACTCGTCGAGCTCGCCGGGGGCGCGCTGCTCATCGACACACCGGGCATGCGCGAACTACAACTCTGGACCGACGAGTCGGCTCTCGACGGAGCGTTCGACGACATCGCCTCGCTCGCGAGCGAGTGTCGCTTCGCCGACTGCGCCCACAGCACCGAGCCTGGCTGCGCCGTCGTCGAAGCCATCGAGGCGGGACGTCTGGACGCCGACAGGCTGGAGAACTACAGGCGGCTGGCACGCGAAGCCGCATTCGAAGCGCGCAAGCGGGACAAGTCCGCCGCCGCCGAACAGAAGCGCAAATGGAAGCGGATCCATCAGGCGAACAAGATCATGTATCGGGATCGCGGACGCTCTTGAGTCCTCGGTGCTTCGGCCTTGGTCCTTGGTCCGTCCCGACGCCCCTGGTCCGTCCATGTCCGGATGCCGTCCCCGGTCCTCGCTGGTGCAGCACACCAGACCAAGGACATCGGACGGACCAAGAACGAAGTACTAAGGACTAAGGACCTGTAGAATGGGCCGCGTGCAACGTCTGGCGGCGTTTCTCGTCCTGGCGCAGGTCGCCGCGCTTGCGCCAAATACGTATCGGGTCCAGCTCGACACGACGAAGGGGCCGATCGTGATCGAGGTGCATCGCGACTGGGCGCCTCATGGAGCGGACCGCTTCCTCGAGCTCGTGACCGGCCGCTACTACGACGACTCGCGATTCTTTCGAGTCGTCAAGGGGCAGTGGGCGCAGTTCGGTGTCAGCGGAGATCCGGCCGTGGCGACGCGGTGGCGAACGCGGACGATACCCGACGATCCGAGAAAGCAGTCGAACGTTCGCGGGATGGTGGCATTCGCCTTCGCGGTTCCGAACGGCCGCACGACGCAGGTGTACATCGCGTTGAAGGATCTGTCGGATCCGCAGGACGCCCAGGGTTTCGTTCCGTTCGGTCGCATCGTCGAAGGCATGGACGTCGCTGATGCTCTCAACAGCGAGTACGGCGAGAACGCCGGTGGGGGCATCCGCGCCGGGAAGCAGCAGCCGCTGTTCGATGGCGGCAACGCGTATCTCGATCGCGAATTCCCGAGGCTCGATCGCATCGTCCGCGCAACGATCATGCGCTAAACGCTGCCGCGCCTGTGATCATGTGAACGGGTTTGGCCACAGAGACACTGAGTCACCGAGGTTGTACGATTCGTTCGACGTAGCGCACAGCGATCGAAAGGCGCGCTCAGAATTCGGCGGGACGCGTAGCGCCGCATCGCGGCGCCCCTCCGTGTCTTTGCGTCTCTGTGGCTATTAAACTTTGTGTTCTCCGTATCCTCTGAGTCGCTCAGCGAGGCGCCATGAACCTTCAGGATCTGCGTACGATGCTCGATTATCACTACTGGGCGCGCGACCGACTGCTCGAAGCGCTCGATCCGCTCACGCCGGAACAGTTCACGCGCGACCAGGGCAGCAGCTTCAAGTCGATTCGCGACACGGTGGCGCATATCTATGCCGCGGAGTGGGCGTGGTATTCGCGGTGGCAGGGGGACTCGCCGACGGCGCTGCTGCCCGTGGAGCAATTTCCAGATGTCGCGTCCATTCGCCTGGCATGGACGGCGCTGGAAGCAAAGGTGCGCGCGTTCGTGGAGAGCCTTGGCGAAGAAGGCGTCTCGCGGATGATCGCCTACAAGCTCCTCGCCGGTCAGCCCGGCAACAGCCCTGTCTGGCAAATGCTCCAGCATGTCGTCAATCACGCCAGCTACCATCGCGGTCAGGTGACAACGATGCTGAGGCAAATCGGTGCTACGCCTGCGAAGTCCATGGATATGATTGCGTTCTTTCGGCTCAGAGATAGGGATTAGGGGTTAGGGTTCGGGATTAGGGGATGGATATGAAACGCGCGCTTGCCGTTCTGATCGTTGCTCTGTGTGCTGTGTCGTCGCCGCGCATGCCGCTGACCGCCGCGGCCGGCGGCCCGACCATCGACCAGTTCCTGATGCCGGGCTATCCGACCGAGATCGTCTCCGCGAGGAAAGTGGACCGGCTCGCGTGGACGGCGTACGAGCACGGCCAGCGGAACGTGTACACGGCCGCCGCGCCCGCGTTCAACCCCGTGCGGCTCACGAGCTTCTTGAAAGACGACGGCGTCGAGCTGAGCGGCATCGAAATCTCCGATGACGGCGCCACGGTCGTGTTCGTGCGCGGCACGCAACCCAATCGCGACGGATGGGTCGCGAATCCCACCGGGAATCCAGCCGGCGCCGATCGTACGATTTGGGCCGCGCGTACGGCAGGAGGCGCGCCGTGGAAACTCGGCGAGGGGACGACGCCCGTGCTCTCTCCGGATGGACAAGCGGTCGTGTTCGCGAAGGAGGGACAGATTTACCGGTATCGCCTGGCACGAGGTGCGAGTGAGGCAGGTGGGTCAGGCAGGTCAGGTGGGTCAGGTAGGTCAGGTGGGTCAAGTGGGTCGCGTGGGTCGGGTGCGACGCTGCCGCCGTTCATCAAGGCATGGGGAACGAACAGCAATCCGACGTTTTCACCCGACGGCACGAAGATCGCGTTCGTGAGCAACCGCGTCGATCACAGCTTCATCGGTGTGTATGACGTCGGGAGCCACGAGGTGCGATTCCTGTCGCCGAGCGTCGATCACGACACCAGCCCAACGTGGTCGCCCGACGGAAAACGGATTGCGTTCATCCGGCGTCCGGGGACGCCGTTCGGTCAGCAGGCGCAGCAGGGCACTGGAAGTCTGGGGAATCCGAACGGTCCAGCGTTCAACGCACAGGCCGTGGGGCGGGGCGGACGAGGCGGTCGTGGCGGAGGTGGGGGTGGCCGCGGCCGCGGAGATGCGGACACACCTGGTGCGGATTCGCGTCCCGGGTTGATGACGTCGGCCTTCGCGGGCGGTTACACGCTGTCGTTCTGGGTTGCCGATGCCGTGACGGGGGAAGGCAAGGAGTTCTGGCACAACCAGAAGGACGACAAGGACTTCACGGCGATCAACGCGATCCAGTGGGCCGACGCCGATCACGTGATTTTCCAGGCGGAGCCTCAGGAGTGGGTCCGCTGGTACTCAGTACCAGTGGGGGCCGGGAGCGCCTCTGTTCCCACTGTGCTGACGCCCGGCGAGGGGGCCGTCGAGCAGACGGGCCTGTCCGCGGACCGCCGGTATCTCTTCTACGCGACCAACGCCGGCGACATCGAGCGCCGCCATTTGTGGAAGGTGCCGACAGCAGGTGGGGTGGCAGAGCAGTTGACGAAGGGTGAGACGATCGAAACCTATCCCGCGGCGCTCTCGTCAGGGCGCCAGGTTGCGGTGCTCGGGGGCGATGCGAAGCGGCCATTCGGCGTCGGTCTGGTACCCGCCACAGGCGGCGCAGCGAAGTACATCTACCCGTCGCTCACTGGCTTTCCGATCGACGCCGAGGTCGTGCCCGAGCTCGTGATCACCAAGGCGGCCGACGGCACCGAGGTGCATAACCAGCTGTTCCTGCCGAAGGACAGGGACGGAGGTTCGTCGACAGGGCAGCGAACCTCCGTCCCCGGTACGAAGCGGCCGGCCATCATCTTCGTGCACGGCGGGCCCGTTCGGCAGATGCTCCTCGGCTACCACTACATGCACTTCTACCACGTCGCGTACGCCGTCAATCAGTGGCTTGCCAGCCGCGGCTACGTCGTGATGTCGGTGAACTACCGCAGCGGCATCGGTTACGGGAAATCGTTCCGCACGGCGGCCAACACCGGCGGACGCGGCAACGCCGAATACCAGGACGTGCTCGCGGGCGGAAAGTATCTCCAGTCGAGGTCCGACGTGGATCCGAACCGCGTCGGCATCTGGGGCTTGTCGTACGGCGGTGTCCTCACGGCCCAGGCGCTTGCGCGTAATTCCGACGTCTTCAAGGTTGGCGTCGATCTCGCCGGCGTCCACCTGTGGGGCAGCTCGCTCGATCCCGACAACGTGTCCTACCAGTCGTCGGCGATTGCGGCGATCGACGGATGGAAGTCTCCGGTGCTGCTCGTGCACGGAGACGACGACCGCAACGTCCAGTTCTCGCAGACGACGGGGCTCGTGCAGCTGCTGCGCGCGCACAATGTGTACCACGAGCTGATCGTCTTCACCGACGACACGCATGAGCCGCTGATTCACTCGCGGTATTTGTACGCATTCAACCGGCTCGAAGAGTTCATCGGCCGGTTCCTCAAGGGCGACGCCGTTCGCACCACCGCCGGGCAGCGATGAAGGTGCAGAATTGCCGGGTGGTGCTTCCCTTTCTGCAATCCAGCAATTCTTTCCTCCTGCACCGTCGATGAGCGCGGCTCGCGTGTTCTGGCTCGCGCTGTTCGCGATCGGTGCCGTCGCAGCCCTGGCGCTTGGCTGGTCCGAGGCGCAGCCGTGGACCGCCGCGGCATTCGTTGTCTTCTTCACCTCACGCGTCGCGCGCTCGATCGTCAAAGCGCGACTGACACGGCGCCGCCGCGACAATGTCCTCCGCCGCACGAACCAGTTCATCGTCGTCACGGCGGCGGGGTGGATTGGCGCAGGCGCGTGTGCGCTGGTGGCGGCGTGGGCCGGCGAAGGGCTGGAGTGGCTGTTCGTGGCGCCGGTCTTTCTGGTGATGGGCGCGCTCAACGTCTACGTGTTGGTGAAGTGACGTGTTGGTGAAGAGAGCCCGGTCGCCTCTGGCTAATTGACGCGATCCATTTCCAGAATTGCCCGCAGCAGCACGTCGGCGCCGTTCGCGCAATCCTGCCATGCGGTCAGCTCCTTCGGCGAATGGCTGACGCCGCCGACGCTCGGCACGAAGATCATGCCCATCGGACCGAGCTGCGCCATCATCTGCGCATCGTGGCCGGCGCCGCTGGGGAGCCGCGCGCTTCGAAGATCCAGCGCCGCGGCGGCGCGCTCGATCGCGCGTTGCACCTCGGGGGTCGCGACCGCTGGCGCCGCCTGCATCGTTCGTGTGAACTCGATGGTGGTCTGCGTGTTCTTCGCGATCTCGCTCGCCCGCGCCCGAATGTCGTCCATCATCGCGACGAGCTTGGCCGGCGCAAGATCCCGCAGCTCGATGGACAGGCGCACGAGGCCGGGGATGACGTTCGGCGAATTGGGGGTCACCTCGATGTGCCCGACGGTGCCGACCTGACGTCCCGGTGTCCGCGTCACCGCGTCGCGCACCGCCACGGTCAGATGCGCTGCCGCGAGCAGCGCATCATGCCGATCGGCAATCGGCGTGGTGCCGGCGTGATTGGCAAAGCCGGTGATGATGGCGTCGTACTTGTCGATCGCGACGATCCCTTCCACGACGCCGACCGGAATGCCGGCCCGCTCGAGGGTCCCGCCCTGCTCGATGTGCAGCTCGATGTAGCAGTGATGAGAGCCTTTCGGCCGGCGGGCGTCGAGAATGCGATCCGGATCGCCTCCGATTCGCCGGATGACGTCGGCGCGACGCATGCCGTTCCAGACTTCATCCATGTCGGCGGACGTGATCTCTCCGGCTGCGATGCGGCTGCACGCAAGGCCGCGGCCGAAGGCGAACCCTTCTTCATGCGCCCAGACGACCATTTCGAGCGGGTGACGTGTCTGGATGCCGGCTGCAGTCAGCGTCTCCAGCACGCCCAGCGCGGACAGCGATCCGAGGTCGCCGTCGTAGTTGCCGCCGTTCGGAACCGAGTCGATGTGGGACCCGAAGAGGATCGGCGTCAGTCGGTCGTCGACGCCTGATCGCCGCGCGAAGATGTTCCCCGCGGGATCGATGCGAGGCGCGAGGCCGGCGCTTTTCATCAAGCCCATCACGTACTGCCGGCCCGCGATGTCGGCGTCGGAGTACGCGATGCGGCTCACGCCGTCGGCAAATGTCCCGCCGGCCGGGCGTCCGAAGAGGCTCAGGGCCTCGATGCGCGCGCGCAGCGTGCTGGCATCGACGTGAAAGCCCGCCGGTCCGGGAGCACGTTGACCAGGGCCGACACGTGGATCGGCCCCTGCGCGGCCGTCGCGCGAAGGCTTCAGCCGAGCGTCAATGCGGGCGACCGCGGCAATTGATGCCGCGGACATGCCGTGGAGAAACTCACGCCGCGAAACGTCTCTGTGCATTGACCCACTCGACCCACCCGACCTACATGACCCACCGGACCTCTTACGGTTCACCTGCGGGGCGTCGTCCGATGCGCTCCAGCTTCGTGAGGTCATAGCGCTCGCCCGGCGCCATGAAGAAGTACTTCTTGCCGTTCCGTTGCTGTCGCTCGCTCGTCACGAGGCGCCCGTCGTGAATCGCAACCTTGCTCGCGCCGGCGATCTCGAACTCCTGGCCGCGGACGATGATGGCAGTGCTCTCGTCGAGGCCGATGCCGAGCACGTCCGGATGCTTGGCGACGACCTCTTCGAGATCGTCCTGCCGATTGCGCGTCAGCATGTGCTGATCGATCGCGACGCCTTTGATCAGTCCAAACCCCTCCTCGTAGCCGTGCGCCATCATGATGTAGTTGTTCTCGTGCGCGCCGCGCACCATGTACGACGACAGAATGGAGGCTCCGGCCGACGAGCCTCCGACGACACCGCCACGCTCGAGCACGCGTTCCACTTCGCGCTGCGTGCGCGTGTGCAGGTAGGAGTCGACCAGCCGCCACTGGCGCCCGCCGGGAAACCACACCGCGCGCGCCGTCAGCAGCGGCTTCACGAATGCCTCGGAGTCGGCCACCTTGCGATCGTTCGTGTGGAGCACGGTGATGTTCGTGATGCCGAAGTCTTTGAACATCTTCAGGCCCGACCAGTCGGCCGGATACGATTCGGCGCCGTTGGCCGTCGGGATGACCACGAGCGGCGCGTCCCGGCCACCGGCGAGATCGAAGAAGCGCGTGAGAATCTCGGGCCCCACCCGACCGCCGCCGACGATGACGAGCGCACCGTGCGCCGGGCCTGTGACGGCGGGGTCAGCTGACAGGGCTGCGGTGAGGGCAGAAGAGGCAGGAAGGGCAGGAAGGGCTGGAAGGGAAAGAGCGGCCACGACAAGGAGCGCTTGTCCCATCCTTCCCATCCTGCTTATCCCGCCCGTTCGGCCAATCCCGTCCATCGCATCCTCCTGTCCACGCTGCCCATCCCGCCGATGGGGAGAGCATGATACTCAATACGGCAGCGCTGGATACCTCAGTCTTCGTCAGGCGGCCCGCCGCCCGCCTTGGCCACGTCTTCCTGCTTGATGCGCTCGACGTTGAACTTCTGAGCGCTCGCGATGATCTTGTCGAGCGCCTCGTCGTAGTCGAACGATGTCGCCTTTGAAAAACGCGTGTAGTTCACGCGCGCCACGACGAACGGCTTCAGGTAGGGGCTGGTGAGGCCGCGCGCTTTCAGCTTCTCTACCGCCGCGCCCACCGCATCGTCCAGCTTCAGAATCTTTTTCCCGCGGCGTTCGCGCTCCTTGAGCGCCTTGTCCATCGGCGCGTCCAGGAACTCGTCCACGCGGCGCAGAATCGATTGATACGCGCCACCGCTCAGGCGGGGCCTTTCCTCGTAGCCGATGCCCAGCGTCAGGAAGGCCGGCTGCTCGAACTCGAAGGCGAACGAGCTCTCCGGCTTGTCGGACATACGTGCGAGCGCACGGGCCATCCGAATCGTTTCGAGCGACTTCTCACGCAGGTTGTGCGCTTTCTCCGTGTTGAGCGCGAGGATCTTGAAGGCCACGTCAGGATCGGGCACCACGAGTGCGATGACGGTCTTGCCGCCGAGCTTCTTCAATGCCTGCAGTCGATGGTTGCCGTTCGGTGTCAGATACCCATCGTCACCGCGGACGACGATGATCGGATCGAGAAAGCGGCCGATGGTCTCGATGACTCCCATGAGGCGCTTGACGTGTGCGTCGGATGGGTCGCGCTGATATGGCGTGGGCTCCACACGGGCGACCGGGAGCGCCGCAAGCAGCACCGGTGTGCCGCCGAAAGGATCCTTGTAGCGTCCGAGCACCGCGCCGCCGTCCGCTTCGACTTGCGCCCCAACCCGGTCGTGTTCTGATCCTGTCGCGCTTGTCTCGGCAGCCGACAGTCCGACGGAGGCAGGCGCGACTTTCTTGCGGCGAATCGGCTTTTTTCTAGGCGGCATCGTGCGAATCATATGGCAGTCGGGTTGCAACCGCGCGGCGCGAGAGGTGAAACATGTCCAGATATATCGTGGCTGTTGCTGCTGTGCTGGCGACCGCGGCCGGTGCCCACGCGGCGATCGGCGCGAGCGAAACCGCGCGTCTCGAGTCGGCCGCGCGGGTTGTCCAGGATATTCACGCGACGATACCCGACGAGTACTGGAGCAAGGCGCGGTGCGTCGCGGTCGTGCCGGATCTGAAGAAAGCGGCGTTCATCATCGGCGGCGAGTACGGAAAGGGCGTCATGAGCTGTCGCGCGGGCGATCGCTGGAGCGCCCCGGTGTTCATGCAGCTCGCGAAGGGCAGCTGGGGATTCCAGGCCGGGGCGGAACAGGTGGACGTCGTGCTGCTCGTGATGAACGAGCAGGGTGTGCAGAAGCTGCTGCAGAACAAAGTGACGCTTGGCGCCGATGCCTCCATTGCCGCCGGGCCGATCGGCCGGCAGGGTCATTTCGGGACCGATGCCGCGCTGACCGCCGAGATTCTGTCGTACTCGCGGGCGAAGGGCTTGTTCGCAGGCATCGACCTATCAGGTGGCGTGCTGCGGCCCGACGCCGACGCGAACACCAACGTGTACGGCGCCAACGCCTCACCGCGCACCATCCTTGCCAGCCGCGAGATTTCCGCTCCGACGCAAGCGCAGGCGTTTCTCCAGGCGCTCAACGCGCAGACGGCCCCGCCGGCCACGAGCGAGGATCGGGGAGCAGCCGACCGCGGCGCGACGGCCAACCCCGCCCGGGGCCAGGCGAGCAGCATTCCTCCAACGCCGCGCGCGACCACGCTGACGACGACAGACGACGACCTGCGCGCTCGCGTGGTGGACATTCAGCAGGCGATCGATCGGATCCTCGCCGACACGACGCCGTCGCCCGTCGGAACGAGCGGCGCGGCCGGAACGCCGCCGGCGGAGGGGATGGTCACCATCGATCGCGCGCGGCTGGTGCAGCTGCGTCGACAGCTGGACGCGTTGCTGACCGCGCTCAACCGGCGGTAAACGTAGGCAGGGCCGTCGCGGCATGTAAGATCTCGGCGTGCTGCGTCCCGTTCATCCGATGATGGCCACGCCCGCCGCGACGTTGCCGCAAGGACCTGAGTGGTCGTACGAAGTGAAATGGGACGGCTATCGTGCCCAGGGCGTCAAGAATGGGACGGCCGTCGCGCTGACATCGCGCAACCTCAAGAACATCACCGCCCAGTATCCGGCCGTCGTGCAGGCGGTGGCGCGCCTGCGCGCGAAGACCGCGCTCATCGACGGAGAGATTGTCGCGCTCGACGCGGACGGGCGGCCGTCATTCCAGGCGCTGCATCACTCGACGTTCGACGGCCTGTCCATCGTGTATTACGCGTTCGATCTGCTGCACCTGAACGGCCGCGATCTCACCCGCGCGCCGCTCGACGAGCGGCGCAAAGCGCTCCGGACGATCGTCGCCGGCTCGGGCGTGCTGCTCTCGGATGCGCTGCCAGGTACGCCGCCGCAGATCGCGGATGCGGTCCGTCGACTCGGGCTCGAAGGTGTCGTCGCGAAGCGGCGGCGCTCGGCCTATTCGCCAGGACGCCGCAGCGATGCTTGGATCAAGGTCCGGTTCGCCCGGCACCAAGAGCTCGTCATCGGAGGATTCAAGCCCGGCGGGAAGAGTTTCGACTCGCTGCTCGTCGGTTACTACGACGGCACCAAGCTGATGTGTGCCGGCAAGGTGCGAAGCGGGCTGATGCCGCAGCTGCGCGCCGACATATTCGATCGACTCCGCCCGCTAGTGGTGAAGCGTTGCCCGTTCGCGAACCTGCCATCGAGCACCACGAGCCACTGGGGTGAAGGGATCACTGAGGACGAGATGAAGAACCTTCGTTGGGTTCGGCCACGCGTCGTCGCCGAGGTGTCGTTCGTCGAGTGGACGCGCGACGGCAGCTTGCGTCACGCGTCCTTCATCGGGCTTCGCGATGACAAACCGGCGGGCGAGGTGGGAAGAAACGGGTTGACGACTTATTGACTCACGCGCTCGTGCTTGACGTTCTTCAACTGCACCGGCTGGATGTCGTAGTTCTCCAGCGTGACGATGTTGGCTTCCTTGTCGGCGATGATCCGGGTCGCAACCGACATCTTGCCTTCGCCCTCGCCATCGCCGTTCAGCCGCAGCTCGATCACGGTGAATGGATAGTCGATTGAGCGGGGCCGGTTTGCCGCCTCCCAGAAGCTGATGCGGCGGTCGGTGATGAGCGTCAACCGTTCGCCGCCGTCTTTCCCCGGCATCCGCCTGGCGAAATGAATGTCCCAGCCGATGCTGTCCGGCGTCCGGAAATAGCCGACGCGCGGCAGATCCTGGAGCGTGTCGAGCAGCTTCTCGGGCCCCTTGCTCATCATCGTCGACATGAGCCTGTCCCGCTCGGAGTCGGTCGACCAGCGGTTCACGACGATCTCGATGGTACCGGCCGCGCCGTTGTTCATGTTGATGGCGGCAGCCGTGAAGCGTTCAGGTGTCTGCGCGAGGCCGCGCGAACCGACGAGCACGGCGGCGACAGCGGTCGCAACGAATGCATGTGTCAACAGCCGAGGCATGGAATCCTCCTCGCTGTTTCACTTTCAAGCTTCGCGCCGCCTCTTGTCCTATTTTCGAGCGGCCGGCGTGAGCATCGTTTCAAGTCGCTTGCCGGCGCGTATGTAGATCAGCTTTGAGGGCTGACCTATCTTGAGGAGGTCGAGCGCGTACGTGTAGTCGTAGATGTTGGCGATCGTCTGACCGGCGATCTCGACGATGACATCGCCTTTCTGCAGTCCCGCCTGCTCGGCCGGTCCGCCGCCCACGACGCCGCTCAACAGGAGTCCTTTGACGTCGGTCGAGTAATCCGGAATGGTCCCCGTGAAAATGCGCACGCCCGCGCGTCCGCCGCCGGCTTGCATCTGCTGCTCGACTTTGGTGAACGGCGGGGCGTCCGGCGCATCTTCGATGCGGCGTACGATCGCGGCAGCGAAGTCGGCGATGCGGTCGAGATCCTCGTAGTCGATCTTGTCGGCCGTGTCGCTGGGTTTGTGGTAATCGACGTGCGTGCCTGTGAAGAACGTCAGGCACGGAACGCTCGCGGCATTGAACGTGGAAACATCGGTCGGCTGATACGGGTCGGCCTGCACGAGGAGGTCGAAGCCCGCCGCGACGTTGGCCTGCTCGAGCACCTTGGGCCACACCGGGCTCGTCCCTGTCGCCTGAACGGTGAGCTTGTTGTCCTGCATGCGGCCCACCATGTCGAAATTGAGATAGGCGGCGAGCTGGTCCAACGGCACGGGCGGCTTGACGGCGAACGCCGCCGACCCGATGAGCCCGAGCTCCTCACCCGACCAGAACGCGACGAGCACGTTCCGGCGTCGCGGCTGGCGCGCCAGCGTCGCCGCCGCTTCGAGTACGGCCGCCGACCCCGATGCGTTGTCGTCGGCGCCGAAATGGATCTTGCCGGCGTCGTCCTTGCCCGCGAGCGTATTGCCGGCCTCGCCGTGCCCCAGGTGATCGTAATGTGCGCCCAGGGCGATCCACGGCTTGCTCATCGCGCCGACCGGCACTGTGGCTGGAAGATAACCGACGACGTTGTGGCCGGTGCGCGTTTCCCGCTCGACCTCCGCATGCACCTTTACCTGGAAGCCTGGCAGGGCAAACCCCGCGACGTGCGGGTTCGCCGAATCGAGCGATTTTTGTGCATCGGCCAGCGTCCTATCCGACCCGGCCGCGAACATCTTGTTTGCGACGTCGCCGGTGACGCTGACCGCGACGATGCCGGATCCGGCGAGCGCCGTGTCGAACGTCATCGGCGCGAGCTCGCCGGCGTTCGGCGAGCTCGGACCGGTGACGACGATCATGGCCTTTGCGCCGTGCTGGCGCGCCGCCAGCGCTTTGTAGCGCAGGTCGGCGTACCGCGCGAGAATCCCGCGCGTCTTCTGATCCGCGTCCTCGGGGAAGTAGCGCAGGACCAGGACGACCTTGTCCTTCACGTCGAGCGTGGCGTAGCTGTCGTATCCGAAATCCTGCGTTTCAGGCACGACGATGCCGTACCCGGCGAAAACAACCGGCCCGACTGTGTCGCCATTGTCGGAGAACGACAACGCGCGCACGGGACCGTTGCCCGCGCCTGCCTGCCCGCGAGCCGGCCCGCCGAAGACCACACCGCTCTCGACGCCGTTCTTCGGTTCGTATGTCAGGCTGATCGTCGATCCGGCGTCGCGCATGCCCGCGGTAAACTGGAACGGCAGACGCAGATCGGTCTGGCCCGGTAACGGCTTCCCGCCAATCTTCTGCAGCTGCGCAACCAGGTAGTCGCCCGCCAGTTTCTCGCCGTTCGACCCGGCGAGTCGTCCTTCGAGCCGCGGCGACGCGAGCGTTTCCACGTGCGCGCGGGTTTTCGATGTTTGTGCATCAAGAATCGCAGGCCCCAGCGCCTGCGCCACGAAAACCACGACGAGGAACGCAGAGCCCGCAAAGCCCCCGGAGAAGAATCTTTTCGGCGTGCTCTGCGAGCTCCGCGTTCCTGTGGCTGTTCGTGATTCACTCGTCATGATTTCTTGCTCGGCTTCTTTGGCGGCGCGTTCTTCAACGCGTCGAGCGCCTTCTCGTGGTTCCACTGGCCGAGGAACAATTGTCCCGCCGACCCGCCCGACCGACTCGACGTCCACGCGAGCGTTTTCCCGTCGGGCGACGGCACGGGCAGGCCGTCGAATCCATCGGAATAGGTGACGCGGACAGGCTCCTTCGTCCCCTGCGCGTCAACGATGAATAGTTCGAAATTCTCGAACCCGAGCTTGTTCGATGCAAAGATGAAGTATTCCCCGGACGGGTGCATGTACGGCGCCCAGCTCATGGATCCGAAATCCGTGATCTGCCGCTGCTCACTGCCGTCCGGATTCATCGTCCAGACGTCGGCGATGAGCCCCTGCTCGTCGAAACGGCGCCAGACGATCTTCTGGCCGTCGGTCGTGAAAAAGGGGCCGCCGTCGTATCCCCACACGTTCGTCAGCCGCTTCTGATCGGTGCCGTCGGCGCGCATGACGTAAATCTCCGCGAAGTTGCTCGGGTTCTCCTCGAGCGTCTTCTTCTCCTTGTCGGTCAGCGGGTGATCGTAGGCGCTGCGCATCGAGGAGAAAACGATCCATCGGCCGTCGGGCGAGTAGCTGCCTTCCGCGTCGTAGCCGCGAGCGGTCGTGAGCCGCTTCATCGCGCCCGTCTTCTCGCTGTACGAGTAGATGTCCATTTCGGGGTCGTAGTCCCAGGAGTACCGTCGCTCTTTGCCGGACGCGCGGGTCGCGAGCTCTTCCTCCTGCAGCTGCTTCGATTTGGGATCGGCGTGGGTCGAGGCGAACTCGATCTCGTCGGTGCCGGGCCGGAAGAAGGCGCACGTGGTCTTGCCGAACCCTGGTGAGATCCGCTTCGTCTCGCCGGAGCTCAGATCGAGCACATAAATCTGGTAGAAGGGGTTGCCCGGCTCGCGTTCGCTTTGGAAGACCAGTCGCTTGCCGTCCGGGGACCAGTAGCCTTCGCCGGCCCGCCGGCCGTCGACGGTCAAACGCCGAACGCGCGTAAGAAAATCCCGCTCCTGATAGGTCGCCTGCCCCGCGTCCAGCGCCTGGACGAACAGCAGCGTCGCGACAAGCCCGACACGCAAAACGGTCATGCAGCCACCCGTTGATCGAAAAAAAGCCGCTCCATTATGGCCGGAGCCTGCGACGGGTGCCACACGACTCGCGAGCTTCGCAGCCCGTGAGCCAAGATGATGCAGTGGCACACTAGTGTTCTATAAAGGTACAATGACGTCTAAAACACTTGTTGATAGGTCTTTATACGGTATTTATGGCCTATTATATCTGCAATATGCTTACTTATAAGACATAGAGCCTATTGGATATCGTCCACTTTAGACCGACTGTCTGTCTACTAAGTTCCTGCATATAAGTTAGTTAGAGAATGATTGCCAGGATTGATGCCGAGCTGGCCGTTTGCTTGCTCTACCCTTCGGCATATGACGCGACCCTACCAATCATCCGTCAGACGCAAGGTCGTCTGGGGACGGAACGGCGTAGCGGCCGCCGACTGGCGCAACCAGTTGCCGGTTCTCTGCGGATCGCGCGTCATCCTCCGAGAGCTGCGGGCGTCCGACGCGCCGTCGCTCTTCGCGATGCTCACCACGGAGGAGGTGACCCGGTTCATCTCGCCACCGCCCCCGACGGTGGAGTGCTTCGAGCGATTCATCGCGTGGACGTCCGGTCAGCGTGGCGCCGACAGGCATATCTGTTTCGCGGTCACCATCGCAGGCAGCGACACCGCCATCGGCGTTTTCCAGATGCGTGCGCTGGAGCCCGGATTCGGGACCGCGGAATGGGGCTTTGCCATTGGTGCGCCGCACTGGGGAACCGGCGCATTCCTGGACGCCGCCGAGCTCGTGCTGCACTTCGCATTCGACGTCGTCGGCGTGCGCCGGCTCGAAGCCCGCGCGGTCGTGCGCAACGGCCGCGGCAACGGCGCGCTCCGCAAACTGGGCGCGGTGCCGGAAGGGCTGCTGCGCAAATCGTTCGTGCGCAACGGGGAATACCTCGATCAGCACTTGTGGACGATCCTCGACGAGGATTGGGCCGCGAAGAAGATTTGGGAACGCCCGATCGTGCTTCATTAGTCGGGCAGCGTCGCCTCGATGCGCCGAGGATCGAGGCGCCAGACCGTGCCGGCCTCGATGTTCGACAACCACACCGACCCCAGGCCCACCCGGATCGCGTCGCCGCCTTTCCCGTAGAACTGCTGCGCGACGGTGTTGGTGGCGAGATCGATTCGCGAAATCGGGAAGTCGAACGCCGTCACCCACACCGATCCTTCGCCGACGGCGATGTCGCCGCCGCCGCCGGGAACACCCACGTCGATGGTCGCGACGACCTTGTTCGTCTTCGGATCGATCCGCGACACGCTGCCGTCGCCCTGGTTGAGCGCCCAGACGGCGCCGCTGCCGACGGCGATGAATCGCGGTGCCTTGCCGACCGGAATCGTCTCGACGATCAGGTTCGTGTGCGGATCGATGCGCGTCACCGTGTGATGCTCGGTGCTGGTCACCCACACCGCATCCTCGCCGAAGGCCAGGCCGAACGATCCAGGAGCAACATAGATTTCGGCGACGACAGCGTTGGTCGCCGGATCGAACCTCGCGAGCGTGCCGCGCGCGTCGGTCATCATCCAGATGCTGCCGGCGCCCGCGACGATCGATCCTTCGGAGTTGCCGATGCCCGACTTGATCGTGGCGGTCACGGCGCCGCTTTTGACGTCGATGCGCGCAATCGTCGAATCGCCGCAATTGGGCGCCCACACGCTGCCGAACCCGGACGCGATCCCCGAGCAGGGTCGTTTGCCGACGACGATCGTGGCCGCGACTTTGTTGGTGGTCGGATCGAGGCGGGCCACGCTGTCCTTCGGCTTGTTAGAGATCCACACCGCTTCGTCGACCGTAATCCAGTCGGGCGCGCCGGGCACTGCGAACACCGCATCTGGGACGAGACGCTCGATGGGAATCTTCACACCCGGCATCTTGACGCCCGGCTTCGGCGCCCGCGAGGCCTGAGCAAAGACGAGCAGTCCGGCCAGGAGCACGGCTGAGCTTTTCGCCATTCCGAGCGTGCATAATACGTCGGCATGCATACGCCGGGTAGGCCACCCCTTTTTCGGTTCGTTCTTGCCTTCGCGGCGTTGACGCTCGCGATCGGTATCGGAATCGAGGCGCAACCGGGGCCGGCCTCGGCCGAATTCTTCGAAGCGAAGGTCCGTCCCGTTCTCGCGGCCAGTTGTTTCGACTGCCACACCGATCAGCAGTACGGCGGCCTGCGCCTGGATTCGCGGGACGGAATGCTCAAGGGTGGCACGTCGGGCCCCGCCATCGTGCCCGGCGATCCTGAGAAGAGCCTGCTGATTCAGGCGGTGCGGCAGACCAGCGACAAGCTGAAGATGCCGAAAGGCGGCCGCTTGAAGCCGGAGGAAGTCGACGCGCTCGTCGAGTGGGTACGCGGAGGCGCCCAATGGCCCGCCTACGCGGCTTCCGCCGCTTCGGCGGGCAAGCCCAGCGACGCGGCTCCTGGCGCTTCGGCGGCCAACCCCAGCGCCGCGGCTCCCGGTGCTTCGGCGGGCAAACCCGAGGCAGTGGCGCTCAAGAGCCCGGCGTATATCATCACACCGGCGCAGCGCGCGTTCTGGTCGTTCCAGCCGATTCGCAAACCGCTCGTGCCCGCGGTCAGCCACGGCGACTGGGCGAAAACCGACATCGACCGCTTCGTCCTCGCACGCCTCGAGAAGGAAGGGCTGACGCCGGGCGGCGCAGCCGACAAGCGGACCTTGATTCGCCGGGCGACGCTGGATCTGATCGGCCTGACGCCGACACCCGAGGAGATCGACGCGTTCGAGAAAGACGAATCGCCCGAGGCGTTCGCGACGGTCGTCGATCGACTGCTCGCCTCGCCGCGCTACGGTGAGGCCTGGGGCCGCATGTGGCTCGACGTGGCGCGGTACGGCGAAGACGACTATCGATCGCTCGACCCGAAACAGCGCGGCTTCAACCCGTATCCGAATGCCTACCTCTATCGCGACTGGGTGATCAAAGCGTTCAACGACGATCTGGCGTACGACCAGTTCGTCCGCGCGCAGCTCCCGGCGATCTGCTGGGAGACGACGGCCGGGCGCGGCGGCTGCCCGCGCTCGGCTTCCTCGGTCTCGGCCCGTGGTACTACGACAACGGCGCAGTCGAGATCACGCGCGCCGACGAGCGGCACGATCGCGTCGACGTGGTGTCGCGCGGCTTCCTCGGCCTCACCGTCGGCTGTGCCCGCTGCCACGATCACAAATACGACCCGATTCCGACACGGGATTACTACTCGCTCGCGGGCGTGTTCCTCAACACGAGCTATCGCGAGTACCCCCTCGCGCCCAAGAGCGTCGTCGACGAATACAAGGAGCAGGACACGAAGATCGAGAAGAAGGAGAAGCTCCTCGCCGAGTTCATGAGCACCGAGTCGAGGCAGCTCGCCGAAACGTTGGCGCTACAGGCCTCGAAATACATGCGTGCCGCGTGGCGGGTGGCCGGTGAGCCCAAGGACGACATGGCACGCGTCGTCGACGATCAGAAGCTCGATTACGAGTTGTTCGATCGCTGGGTCAAGTTCCTGGCGAAGCCGCCGCGCTTTTATCCGTACCTGACGAAGTGGCAGGCGATGATCAAGAGCGGCGGCAGTGCCTCCGAGGCAAAGAAGCTGGCGGAGGAGTTCCAGGCGCTGCTCGTCGACGTGATGTTCGAGCGGAAAGAGGTCAACGACGAGAACGACATCATCAAGGCGAAGGCGCTCACCGGAACCAAGAAGAAGGAACCGGGCAAGCTGCCGAGCGACTTCGTGACCAACGACGACTTCTGTCCCGGCTGCGGGCTCGAGCTGAAGAGTCTGCCGATCGATCGACAGAACCTGTGGACTGACGCGTTCCAGCGCGACCTGCAGGACGGGTTCGATCCGGCGCAGGCGTCCGAGCGGATCAAGCCGGGGCTGCTGGCGTTCCGCGGTTGGGGCCTCGAGCGCCAGCTGGCGGCCGATCGCCGGCGCTACATCGACGGCCTGCGCGAGGACATCGCGGCGTTGCGGAAGGCGCAGCCGCCCAAGTACGCGTTCGTGCACGGCGTGGGCGATGCCGAGAAGCCGGTGAATCTGCGCGTGAGCCTTCGCGGCAGCCCGTACAACCTGGGCGACGAGGTGCCGCGCCATTTTCTGTCGGTGCTCAGCGAGTCCGACCCGGCGCCGTTCACATCGGGCAGCGGCCGGCTGGAAATGGCGGACGCGATCCTGAAACAGCCGATCACGATGCGCGTCATCGTGAACCGCGTCTGGAAGGGGCACTTCGGCACCGGCCTCGTCGACACGCCCAGCAACTTCGGCGTAACTGGTGAGCGGCCGACGAATCCGGATCTGCTCGAGCACCTTGCGCAGCGCTTCGTCGACGGAGGCCTGTCGATCAAGAAGCTGCACCGCGAGATGATGCTGACCGCGGTCTACCAGTTGAGCACCGAGAACAACACGAAGAACTTCGAGAAGGACTCGGGCAATCGGTTCTACTGGCGTGCGAACCGCCACCGCATGACGGCCGAGCAGGTGCGCGATTCGCTGTTGGCCGTGTCCGGGTCGCTCGACGCGAAAGCAGGCGGACCGTCGGAACCGCTCACGCCGTTTTACGCGCGTCGCACGGTCTACGGCCGTGTGAGCCGCTACAAGCTGGACGAATTCCTGCAGCTGTTCGATTTCCCGAGTCCGAATCTCTCGGCCGAGAAGCGATTCACCACGAGCGTCCCGCTGCAGCGGCTGTTTTTCATGAACAGCGACTTCATGCAGCAGCAGGGCGAGCTGCTCGCGCGGCGTCTCGCGACGGAAGCCGACAGCACAGCGAAGATTCAGCGGGCATATCGAATCATTTTCGGGCGGGCCGCGACCGGCGCGGAGGTGAGCGCCGGCCTGACGTACATCAGGAGGGAGCCGCTGAAAGAGTACGAGGAGCGAAAGGCAGCTGCGGCGGCCAAGAAAGACGACAAGAACAAAACCGGCGCGAAGCCCGACGAAGATGCGGCGGACGATGACAAGGCGAAGAAGGCCGACGAGGCGCCGCCGGTCGCCGACGGCATGATGGCCGGTGTCGTGCCGGGTGCCGCCAAGAAAGAGGACCAGCAGAAGCTGCTCCCGGTCACGGCGTGGGGCCGCTATCTGAAGGTGCTGTTGAGCTCGAACGAATTCCTGTTCGTGAACTGAATGCGTTTCACGCCGGAGCACACGGAGGGCACGGAGGGATTTGGCCACGGAGTCACCGAGACACAGAGGCGCTCGACGCGGTCGGCCTGCGCAGCAGGCCGAAACCGCCGCTTCGCGGCGCCGCGTCGAGCGCAACGGCTCAACATCACTCTGAAATGAAATCTCTGTGACCCTGTGACTCTGTGGCAAAAAAACTCTGTGTCTCCGTGTCTCTGTGGCTTGATAACTCCGTGATCTCTGTAACCTCTGTGGTCTCGGCCCGAAACCATGACGCTGCCCCATAAATCGCGACACCCCATCACGCGCCGCGACGCCCTCTGTCGCATGGGGAGCGGGTTCGGCATGCTCGCCTTCGCCAGCATGGTCGGCGAATCGCTCGTCCGTGCCGCCGGCGTCGTCGGCGCCGGGCAGGACGCCGTGCTCGATGCGCGACGGCTCGACCATCCCGCGCGGGCGAAGCACGTGATCTTTCTGTTCATGAACGGCGGCCTGTCGCAGGTCGACAGCTTCGACCCGAAGCCGATGCTGGATAAGTATCACGGTCAGCCGCTGCCCGGCGGGACCATCGCGACCGAGCGCAAGACCGGTGCGCTGATGCGATCGCCCTTCGCGTTCAAGAAATACGGCCAATGCGGCATGGAGGTCAGCGAGCTGTTCCCGAAAGTGGGCGAGTGCGCCGATGACATCTGTTTCATCCGCTCCGTCTACACCGATATTCCAAACCACGAGCCGTCGATGCTGATGATGAACACCGGTCACACGCAAGTAGGCCGGCCGTCGCTCGGATCGTGGCTCACCTATGGCCTCGGCACCGATAACAAGAACCTCCCGGGCTTCGTGGTGCTGTGTCCGGATGTGCCGACAACTGTGGGGCCGCCGCTGTGGAACAGCGCGTTTCTTCCCGCCGTGCATCAGGGGACGTTCATCAGCGAAAAAGTCGAAAAGCAGGAGGACGGAAAGCTCATCGGAAAGGATTTCGATCCGAAGAAGCTGATCTCCTTCATTCACAACGACAAGTTCACGCTCACCGAACAGCGCCGCGAGCTCGATTTGCTCGAGTCGCTCAACCGCCTGCAGGTGGAGCGCGAGACGAACAAGGATCCGCAGCTCGAAGCGGCGATTCAGTCGATGGAAGTCGCCTATCGCATGCAGACCGAGGCGCCGGACGTCTTCGACATCAGAAAAGAAAGCAAGGCGACGCTGGAACTGTACGGACCCGGGAGCACAGCGCGCGGCTGCCTGATGGCGGTTCGACTCGTGGAGCGCGGCGTGCGCATGGTGCAGGTGTACTACGCGAAAGGCGATCCCTGGGACGCGCATGCGGACATCCAGGCGCACCGGAAGAACGCGAAGGACTCCGACCAGCCGTTTGCCGCCGTGATCAAGGACCTGAAATCGCGCGGTCTGCTCAAGGACACGCTCGTCGTCTGCGGGTCGGAGTTCGGCCGCACGCCCGTGATGGAAGTGGGCGGCGGGGCCGGGACGGTGCAGAACGGCCGCGATCACAACCCGTTCGGTTTCACGATGTGGCTCGCGGGCGGCGGCGTCAAGGGCGGCACGATTCACGGCGCGACGGACGATTTCGGATTCAAGGCGATCGACAAACCGGTCCACGTGCACGATCTGCACGCGACGATCCTTCATCTGATGGGCATCGATCACACCAAGCTGACGTACCGGTACAGCGGCCGCGACTTCCGCCTGACCGACGTGTCCGGCACGGTCATTCGCGACATCATCGCCTGAGGGCTTCCATGATGAGCAGAACGATCGCACTCCTGCTCGCGGCCGTCCTGGCATCGGGAGCTGTCGCGCACGCCGAAGTTACGCACGTCGAGATCGCGAAACGCGCGGACATCGGCGTGTCGGGCTACGAGAAGATGGCCGGCACGGTCTATTTCGCCGTCGATCCGAAAGAGCCGCACAACCGGATCGTCGTCGACCTCGACAAGGCGCCGCGCAACGCTGCCGGTCTGGTGGAGTTCTCGTCCGACATGTACGTCATCCGGCCGAAGGATGCGGCGCGCGGCAACGGCAGCGCGCTCGTGGAAGTCTCCAATCGTGGAGGCCGCGGTGCCATTCGACTGTTCAACCGCGGGGGGCCGAACCCCGATCCCGAAACCGAGGCCGATCTGGGCGACAAGTTTCTGATGCGCTTCGGCTTCACGGTCGCGTGGGTCGGTTGGGAATTCGACGTGGTGACGGTCGGCGCCATGCGCATCCGCGGGCCGGTCGCGACCGACCAGGGCAAGACGATCACCGGCATCGTTCGCGCATCCTTCGTTCCCAGCGCTCGCGAGGCGGACGTCGTCGTCAGGGACCTCACGAGTTACGACGCGGTTGATCCCGATGGACCGGATAGTCAACTGACCGTGCGCGACGGCTTCCTTGGCCGCGGCGTGCCGATTGCGCGCGGCCGCTGGCACGTCAAGGGTCATACAGTGTCGCTCGAGGACGGCTTCGAGCCCGGCAAGACGTACGAGATCGCCTATCGCGCGGCGAATCCGCCGGTGGCGGGACTCGGGTTCGTCGCGATGCGCGATTTCGCCGCGTGGCTCAAGCATCAACCGAACGACGTCGCAACTGTCCGCTACGCGTACGCGTTCGGCTCGTCGCAGAGCGGCCGCTTCCTCCGCGACTTTCTCTACGAAGGCTTCAACACGGACGAGCGCGATCGTCAGGTGTTCGACGGCGTCATGTCGCACGTCGCCGGAGCCGCGCGCATCGATCTCAACGCGCGGTGGTCGATGCCGATTGGGCTGGGAGTCCACAGCGCCACGGCGTTTCCGTTTGCCGATACCGCGCTGCGCGATCCCGTCAGCGGCGCGCAGGACGGCCTCCTCGACAACGCGCGCGCCGGCGCGCACCAGCCGAAGGTGTTCTACACGAACACCCCGGTCGAGTACTGGGGCACGGGCCGCGTCGCGGCGCTGATACACACGACGCCGGACGGCAGCGCCGACATCACGTTGCCCGACAACGTACGCGTCTACTTTCTGGCGGGGACACAGCATTCACCTGGACGGTTTCCACCGACCGTCGGCGCGGGTCAGCAACTGGACAACCCCGTCGAGTACGGGTGGACACTGCGCGCGCTTTTGCTCGCGATGCACCGGTGGGTGAGCTCCGGCAAGCAGCCGCCGGCGAGTGTGTATCCGAGAGTGGCCGATCGTACGCTCGTCAAGGCCGACGTGATTGCGTTCCCCGCGATTCCGGGCGTCGCCTCGCCGCGGGCGCTGACCGCGGGTCCGCGTGTGGCCAACCCGCTTGTGAGCGGCGGAGCAGGCGGCGGCGCGCCGCTTCCGCTGCTCGTGCCGGCCGTCGACGAAGATGGTAACGAGCGGGCCGGGATCCGCCTTCCGGACGTCGCCGTGCCTCTCGCCACCTACACAGGCTGGAATTTCCGAAATCCGTCGACCGGCTCGCCAGGTGAACTCGTCTCGCTTCTCGGATCGTCGGTGCCGTTTCCGGCGACCCGAATCGCACGCGAGGCGGCGAAGGATCCGCGCCGCTCGATCGAGGAGCGCTATCCAACCCGGGACGAGTACCTGACGAAGGTCGAGAAGGCCGCCGAGGCCCTCGTGCTCGGCGGCTACCTGCTGATCGACGACGTGCCGCGAATCGTGCAGCGGGCGACGGACACGTGGGATCACATTGTTGGAACACGGTAGTCGACAGTCAACACTCAACAGCTGACAGTAAACCGTCTGCTGTTAACAGTGGACTGTCAACTGTCGACGAGGATCGGCACCCCCATGCAGGCCACCAATCGTCAGATCCGCTTGAGAGCACGGCCGGTTGGAATGCCCACTGCGGACAACTTCGAGGCCCACGAAGCCCCAGCTCCGCCAATAGAGGACGGCCAGGTGCTTCGCCGGACGATCTACTTATCGCTCGATCCGTACATGCGGGGCCGCATGAGCGATGCGGCGTCGTATGCCGCGTCGGTCCGCCTGGGCGACGTGATGTGCGGGCATACCGTCAGCGAGGTGGTCGACTCGCGTCACCCCGGCTTCAGACCCGGCGACATCGTCACCGGCTACGACGGCTGGCAGCAGTACGCCATCTCGACCGGCAAGGACCTCCGCAAGCTCGACGTGAAGACGGTCCCGATCACGACCGCGATCGGCGTCCTCGGGATGCCGGGCATGACGGCGTATGTCGGCCTGCTCGACATCGGCCAGCCCAAACCGGGCGAGACGGTGGTTGTGTCTGCGGCCTCCGGCGCGGTGGGGTCGATGGTGGGTCAGCTGGCGAAAATCAGGGGCTGCCGCGCGGTGGGGATTGCCGGGTCGCCGGAAAAATGTCGCTACGTTGTCGAGGATCTCGGCTTCGACGCGTGCATCAATTACAAGACAGACGATCTCGTGCAGGCATTGCGAGCGGCGTGCCCCAACGGGATCGACGTCGATTTCGAGAACGTTGGCGGCGCCATCCTGGCGGCGGTCTTGCGGCTCCTCAATCGCGGTGCGCGAATTCCGTTGTGCGGCATGATCTCCGAATACAACGCGACCGGCAATCCGCCGGGACCGAACCTGCGGCCGCTGCTGGTCCATCGCGCGATGATCAGAGGCTTCATCGTCAGCGACCATTACGATCGCGCTCCGGCGTTTCTTCAGGAGTGCACACCGCTGGTGGCGTCGGGACGTCTGAAGTATCGCGAAGACATCGTCGACGGGTTGGACGCCGCGCCGGCGGCGCTCATCGGCCTGTTCGAGGGTCGCAACTTCGGCAAGCTGATCGTGCGCGTCGCGCCCGATCCGACGCTCGGCTAGCACCTCCGTCCCTCCTGGGAGGGACGGAGGTGTCCGGCACGGATTTTCCACCAGGGACGGAGGTGTGTCCGAATCCGGACAATCGCCGTCCCACTCCCGGCCGACCAACCTTCGCTGCGCCGTTGCGGTCAAATAGTTACGCCAACGCGGCCTGGGCATGAAACGTGTGTAGGGTAGCCGAGACGAGATACATGGACACGCTGCTGAAGGATGTCGCCTACGCGCTTCGCGGTCTGCGCAAGAACATCGGATTCTCGACGATCGCGACGGTGACGATTGCGCTCGGCATCGCCTCCTGCACGGCGATCTTCAGCGTGGTCAACGCCGTGCTGCTGCGGCCGCTGCCGTACAGCAATGCGCACCGACTGGTGATCGTCTGGGGCGAGCTCCGCGCGCGGCAGGTGAACGACTGGACCTTTTCACCGCCCGACTTCCGCGATTTGCGCCTGCAATCAACCAAGGTCTTCGAAGATCTGGCGGCGATCACACCCGCCGGCCGCGCCGCGATCGCCGAGCAGAACGGCCAGCCGGAGCAGATTCGCGTCGCCGGCGCGACACCGAATGCCTTCCGCGTTCTCGGCGCCCGAATCGCCCTCGGCCGCGACTTCATCGAAGACGATGGGACACCTCAGGCGCAGGGTCAGCCGGGACAGCCTCAGCCGCGTCTGCCCGCGATCGGCATCATCAGTCACGGACTGTGGATCCGACGGTGGGGCGGCGATCCAAAGGTGATCGGCCAGAGCCTCGATCTCGGCAATGGCCGCGCGCAGATCGTCGGCGTGCTGTCGCCGGACTTCGAGCTGCTGTTCCCGCCGCGCGCCAACATGGAACGTGTGCCCGACATGTGGACGGCGCTGCGGGTCAACTACGAGACGGCAAACCGCAACAACGTCGGGTTTCGCGTGATCGGACGGTTGAAGCCGGGCGCAACGATCGGCCAGGCCCAGGAGCAAGTGGACCGCGTGGCCGCGGATCTCCGCAAGCAGTTTCCGATCAAGACGACGGCCGGCCTGTACTTCCATGCCGTACCGATGTTCGAGGACCTCGTGAGCGGCGTGCGGCCGGCAATTCTCTCATTGATGGGAGCAGTGGCGTTCGTCCTTCTGATCGCCTGTGCGAACGTTGCCAATCTGCTGGTCGTGCGAGCGTCCGCGCGCAGCCGTGAGCTCGCGATCCGCGCCGCCATGGGCAGCACCCGCTGGCGGCTGGTGCAGCAGATGCTCGCCGAAAGCGCGGTCATCGCGGCAGCCGGCACGACGCTCGGCGTCGTCCTCGCGCGGGGCGGAGTGAAGCTGTTGCTTGCCCTCGGGCCTGAGGACCTGCCGCGGCTCAACGCGGTGGCAATCGATCCGATCGTCCTGACCTTCGCGATTGCCGCCGGCGTGACGACGGCGCTCGCGTGCGGGATTGTGCCAGCGCTTCGCGCGTCGCGCACCGATGTGATGGAGGTGCTCCGTCAGGTTGGTGGGCGCTCGGCGGGATTACGGGGCGGCCGTCGACTCCGGCACGGTGTCGTCGTCACCGAAGTCGCACTCTCATTCATCCTGTTGATCGGCGCAGGCCTGATGCTGCGCAGCTTCGTCGCGCTGGGCCGCGTGAATCCAGGCTACGACACCAACAACGTGCTCACGTTCTTTCTTCCCGCGCAATTTCCACAGTCTGGACAGCGCGCGGCGTTCAAACAGCAGCTGCGCCAGCGATTGCTCGCGATTCCTGGCGTCCAGGGCGTGACGGCGGCGAGCCCCCTTCCGCTCGACGGCGGGATCACGAGTGGCAGGTGGGGTACTGAAGCCGCTCGGAGCGATCCGGCCGCGTACCGACAGGCCAACTTCCACCTCGTGTTGCCTGGCTACTTCGAAACGCTTCGCACGCGACTGATTGCCGGCCGGACGTTCACCGATGCCGACAACAACATCGATCAGACCAACAACACGCCGAAGCAGATCGTCATCGACGATCTGGTCGCTGCACGGGCATTCCCGAACCAGCCGGCAGTAGGGCAGCGGCTGCTCGCGCGCATTGCGACCCCGGATGCCGAAGTGTTCGAGGTCATCGGCGTCGTCGCGCACCAGCGGCACGCGTCGTTGGCCACCGATGGTCCCGAGGCGATCTTCTTTGCAGACGGCTATCTCGGTCACGGCGCCGCCTCGCGCTGGGCCGTGCGCACGAGCGCCGATCCGGCAGCGTTCGTTCCCGCCGTACGGACGGCCGTCGCGGAGGTCAACCCGCGGGCGTCTGTTGCCGAAGTCCAGCCGCTGCAGGCCTTCGTCGACCGCGCGATGGCGCCCATCAAGTTCACGACGACGCTGATCGGCATTTTTGCCGGCGTCGCCATTGTGCTCGCCGCCGTCGGACTCTACGGCGTGCTGTCGACGATCGTGCGCCAGCGAACGGCGGAGATCGGCATGCGCATGGTGTTCGGCGCCCCACGCGGCAGCATTGTCACCCTCGTTGTCGGCGAGGGACTCCGGCTGAGCGCCGCGGGCATCGTCCTCGGGCTTGCCGCCGCAGTGGCAGTCACGCGGCTGATGGCGAGCTTGCTCGTGGGCGTCAGCCCGACCGATCCGGTGACGTTCGCCGCAATCATTGCGCTGTTTGCGCTGATCGCGATGGCCGCATCGTATGCGCCGGCGCGGCGCGCGGCGAAGCTGGATCCGATGCAAGCGATACGGCAGGAATAGAGGTATTCGTGAGGTGGCGAAATCGGCGAGTTGGCTATCCCAGCCGCACGTCGCCCTTGAAGATGACGAAGACCAGCACGATGTCCAGCACGGCCACGTAAGGCACGAAGAACGGGCCGCCGAGAGGAATCCGTCCGGACGCGACGTAGCCGACAAGCCGCAGCGCGATGAACCCGCAGACGCGCTTGATGCCGAGCTCACCGAGACCGACCGCCAGCAGCGCCCAGAAAACGATCTGGGCGATCAACGCGGCGGCGGCCGGAGAGCCGATCATCTACGGTACGTAGTTGATGCCGACATCCCGCGTCACTGCCGATTGGCCTGGCAGTTGTGTTCTCAGCGTGATGTTGACAGGGCGATCGAGAAGAGCAGTGCGAGCGTCTTGGGATCCTTGATGACGACGAAGAGCCGATCGGCCGTGGCGATCACGTCGACCCTACTGTGATGCCGGCGGAAAATCGCGGCTGACGGCGCGTGCGTCGATCCAGACGGCATCGGTGTGAATCGTGGGGCATTTCACCGGCGGTGCCCAATGCCACTGCGTGTCGAGCAGCACCACCTGCATCATCTGGCCGCTCTTCTGCAGCGGATCGCTCACCGGCGTGCCAATCGGAATCGGGCCGCGGTCCGCGCACACGCGGCTCGTGCGTGAGGCGTCGGCGAAGGGAAATGCCTCGCGCGCAACGACCACAGGTCTGTAGAACGACTCATTCGATGCGATCGCGGCGAAGAAGCTGTCCAGGTGCTCCTGAATCCGCCCCTTGCCGGCCGCGTCCACGGTGGCCGCTGCAAGCGCGCGGTAGGCGTCGGCCTTTTTCTGCATGAAACGCGCGCGTGTCGCGTCGAGGTCTTTCCGGCTGAACAACGTTCGCGTCCGCTGCAGCTGCCCAAGCACCTCGATCTCGGTGTGCGACCGCGACGGCACGAACGCCTCGCTGTACACATCCTTGAACCAGTGATGTCGTCCGGCCACCATCCCCGCGACATCGAAGTCGTACAGCAGCGGCCGCGCGCGCGTTCCGTCCGACATGGTGAAGGCCGCGACGTTCCAGAGCGGGTGCCGGGCGTTGCACCGATACGCATCGCGCGCCGTCATCTTCAGGCACCAGTCGAAATTCCCGGTCATCGCTTCGGCAAACGTGAGCGCCGCGGTGTCGGCTGTCGAGAACCTTTCGGCGGCGGTCGTGAACTCGGCTTCGGTCACTTCGCTCGTCCCCCCGATCCGCTTCATCGCGGCCTCGGTGTTCTCGAGCAGCATGGCATTGCGGACGATCGGCACCTGCGCCTCGGCTGCGTCTCCTGCGCGCCCGTCCGTGTAGACGTAACCAATGCGCGCCGGGCGCGCCTTGAACGACGGCACACCGACCGCGTCGAGCAGCCGGTACACGAACGCTTCGCGATGCGGGGCCTGTTCGTTGGGAAGCCGGCCGTATTTCGCCGTCAGCGTGCCGCCGGCCGATTCGCCGCAATGCGTGCCGATCTTCAGCGACGACAGGCCCGCAAACGGCGACGCGTCGAGAGCTGCGCCAGGCGGGAGCTGCACCTTCAGCTTCGGAAACGTGCACTCGCTCTCCCGCAGGCTCGTGTGTCCACGAACACCGATCGTCACACCGTCGATCGTCGGTTCGCGTCCGCTGCCGCCGTACGCGAGCGTCCCTGTTACGGTGTAGTCGGGGTTCGCGCGCGCTCGCTGGAAGAGATCGTTGAATGGTCCGGTCAATCGCAGGCTGATGACGTCGTAGCTCGAGAAAAGCCCCTGGGGCTCGCGCGGCGCCCCTGCGGCACTGAACGCAAGAGCAGCCAGAAACACGACGGCAAGGCGATGGCGCGCGGTCATCCATCGGTTCGATCCAAGACTCCGGCCAACTGACGGTTCAGGTCGACTGCAGTGACGCGCGTCAACGCCTCGGCGGCAGCGATAGCTGGACCGTCGACGTGAACCCATCAGATCGGAGGACGCGGTTCAAATCCTCCACCGTCTTCGCCACGTCGTCGAACACCCAATCGATCTGGCGGCGCTGATCCTGTGTCGGCGGGCCCGAGTACCCCTCGAGGGCGCGAGAGAGCGCGCCCGCCGTGTTGAGCTCGGAAGCGACATCCGACTGAAGCTGCGCCAGCCTCGGACCGGCGTCGCTGCTGGGTGTTTTTCCGTCTTTGCGCATCGCGTCCAGACGCGTCGTTGCGGCCCGTGCCGCGCCGCGCGCGCGGCCGAGCGTTTTCTGCAGCTCGTAGAGATCGATGAGCAGCGTCTGACGAGCACGGCGATCGGATTCGCTGAAGGTGACGCGCGGATCCCCTTCGACGCGAAGCGGCGCCTTCAGCGGCAATGTCGAGCCGGGCGCCTTCATGGTCACGGCGTACATTCCTGGCAGCACGGTCGGTCCGAGCGGCAACGCGCCGGCTCCGCTCGACGGCGGCGCCTCGCGGCTGCCTTCCACGATCGGCGGTTCCATGCGCAGATCCCAGACGACCCGATTCAGGCCGCGGCGTGCAGCCACCTGAAGCCTGCGGACGATTCGGTCGCTCGCGTCGCTGATGGCAATCTCCACGTCGCCGCCCGAGGACGCCCGCAGGTAGTAGTCGATCGTCGCGCCGAAGTCTGGATTCGGAGCGAAGAACTGGCCTCCTCCAAACCACGCCTGCGGACTGTAAATGCTGAGCAGCTGCGCTCGTGCGGGGGCGATCAAGTAAGCGTCCCTTCCCATCGCCTCGCCAGCCAACGCCTCCAGAGGCGCGATGTTGTCCAGCACCCAGATGCTGCGTCCGTGAGTGCCCACGATGAGATCGTTGTCGCGAGGGTGAATCAGCAGATCGTCAACGGGAACGTTCGGCATGTTCAGATTGAGCGACGACCAGTGCAGCCCGCCATCAACCGAGAAGTGAATGCCGCGCTCATGGCCCGCGAAGAGCAGCCGGGCAGTCCGCGGATGCTCGCGCAGACGATGAATGGAGGTCTGCGGAAGGCCGGAGACGATCGCTCGCCACGTCTGGCCGAAATCGTCGCTAACGTAAGCGAAGGGACGGTAGTCGTCGTGGTAGTGGCCATCGAACGTCGCGTACACGCGGCCCGCGAGATGCTTCGACGCCATCACACTGCTGACGTAGGTGCCCGCGGGAAGTGCCGGTACGCGCGCGGTGAGGTTCGTCCAATGGTCCCCGCCGTCCTTCGTCGTGTGTATCTGCCCATCGTCGCTGCCCGTGTACAGCACTTTGCCGTCCATCGGCGATTCGGCGATCGTCGTCAGCGTCGAGAACGACGACTGGCCGTCGTGGCGTGACAAGGCCCGTTCCGGCACGCGCGCGCCCATCAACTGGAGACGCTCTCGATCGATGTGCGCCGTCAGATCCGGACTGATGGCCTTCCATGTCATGCCGCGGTCCGGCGACCGGAAGACCATGTGCGACCCCATGTAGAGCACCTTCGGATCGAAGCTCGACATGACGATCGGCGTGTTCCAGTTCCATCGTTCGCGCTCACCCCGCTTCAACCGCTCGCGCGGCACCGGCGAGATCGCCTGGCGTTCGAGGGTTGCGAGACTCACGCGATTGGCGCGGCCATCCTGCGATTCGACCACGACCATCTGCGGATCGTTCGGATCGATCTGCGCGTGGAACCCGTCACCGCTTCCGATGTTGAAACTCTCACGATTCGAGATGCCATTGCGATTGCGTGTGGCGCTCGGGACGCACCAGTGGCCGTTGTCCTGCAGGCCGCCGCAAATCGTGTACGGGTCCTGCATGTCGGCGCTGATTTCGTAGAACTGCCCAACGGGCAGGTTGTCCCGGAACAACCAGGACGCACCGCGGTCCCATGAAATGGACACGCCGCCATCGCCGCCGACGAGCAGATGATTGGGATCATCCGGATCGATCCACAGCGCGTGATCTTCGGAATGAATCGTGCTGAAGACGTCGCGAAAATTCCTGCCGCCATCGTCCGAGACGTAGAACCCGCGGTTCGAGCCGAGGAGGTACACGCGGTTTCGGTCTTTGGGGTCGAGGCGAATCTGGCTGTAATACATCGGCCGTGGATTGAGCGCGGTCAACTGTTCCCATGTATTACCGCCGTCCGTGCTCCGATACACACCGCTCTCACGAGCCTCGGCTTCGACAACGGCGTAGACCGTGTGCGGCTCGGCGCGCGACACGTCGAGTCCGATGCGGCCCTTGTCGCCTCCCGGTAGCCCCTCTGTGAGCCTGGTCCACGTCGCCCCGCCGTCCTGCGAGCGGAAGATACCGCTGCCCGGTCCGCCGCCGTTGAAGCCCCATGCAGATCGCTGACGCTGGTAGGCCGCGGCGTACAGAATCTGCGGGTCGGCAGGATCGATCGCGAGATCGGTGGCTCCTGTGTTGTTGTCCACGAACAGCACGTGCTGCCATGTGTGTCCGCCGTCGACCGTTTTGAAGACACCGCGCTCGGCGTTCGGACCCCAGAGGTGTCCGACGGCGGCGACGTACACGACGTCCGGATTCGACGGGTGTATGACTATGCGGCCGATGTGTCGAGTGTCGCGCAGGCCGGCAGATGTCCACGTACGTCCGGCGTCGAGGGACTTGTAGACGCCATCGCCCCACGACGAGCTCTGGCGGTTGTTCGCTTCACCGGTGCCAATCCATACAATCGCCGGGTTCGACGGTGCAACCGTGACGTCGCCGATGGACATCATCGCGTCCACGCGATCGAATATCGGCGTCCACGTCGTCCCCTGGTTCGCGCTCGCCGGGCCTATGCTGCGCCAGCGAAGGGCGGCAATCAGCGCGGGATCGATGGCACCGCCGCCCTGCGCGGCGACGCGCGGTTGGCCGGCCAGCATCACCAGCAGGAAAGCGAAACAAACCGAGAGCGTTCGGACTACGTGCATCAATAGCTCCAGTGGGGGTCGAGGTCCGCAGTATACGATCGGCGTTCTTTTTGCTGGGGATTCGCGTCATGAGATGGTCACCTGGCAACCGCGACAATATCGAGGACATGCGCGGCCGGACTGGCGGCGTCGGCCTGGCCGGTATGGGCGTTGGCGGCTTTCTCGTGCTCCTCGTGCTCAGCTGGGCGACGGGAACAAACCTGTTCTCGCTGCTCGGGACCGATTCGCAGACTCCGTCGCAAACCGTCGGCACGTCCGGCGATTTACGCACGTCACCTGCGGAAGAGCAGATGGTCGATTTTGTCGACGCCGTGATGGACGACGCCCAGAGACGTGGGCCCGCATTCTCGGCAATCGCTATGAACGAACGAAAGTGGTGCTGTTCCGCGATGCCATTCAATCGGCCTGCGGCTTCGCCGAGGCGGCAACGGGTCCTTTCTATTGCCCGGGCGATCGCAAGGTATATCTCGATCTGGGATTCTTCAACGAGCTCGACCGGAGATTCGGCGCACCCGGGGACTTCGCGCAAGCCTACGTCGTCGCCCACGAGCTCGGCCATCACATCCAGAGCCTGCTGGGCCTGATGGACCGCGGAATGCGCGATCGGCAGGGTGCACAAAGCGCATCGGTCGCTCTCGAACTGCAGGCTGATTGCTTCGCCGGCGTGTGGGGTCACGCCGCGTCTCAAGGCGGACGCTTCCAGGCAGGTCATGTCGAGCTCGAACCGGGCGATGCCAACGAGGCGCTTCGCGCGGCCGCGTCAATCGGCGACGACCGTCTGCAGAAGATGGCGACAGGGCGGGTGATGCCCGATCGATTTACACACGGCTCTTCCGCGCAACGCGTCGACTGGTTTCGACGAGGAATGGACTCCGGCGATCCCCGCTCCTGCGGGACGGATGCGACCTTGTCCTATTGATGATGATGGGTGATTGAGCCGCGGCACGCCCGCTGACTCGATGTGACCCGCTGCCGCGATTCAGCGCGTGTCCGCCTTGTGATGTTGCCCCGCCGCTCGCGATGACACGTCGCGCCCGCAGAAAGAACACTCCTTCTCGCGCTTATGGCATTGTTACGGCTGGAGAAGGCTGTATGAGACGACGTGTCGCATTTCTGGCCGCCGCGATCGCGCTGAGCGGGTGCACGACGCGTCCCGCCAGGCCTCTGGACATCTATTTCATCGACGTCGAAGGCGGCCAGTCGACGTTGATCGTCACGCCGGCGGGGCAGGCGCTGCTCGTGGATACAGGGTTTCCAGGCGACGGAGCGTTTCGGTCCAAGCCCGGCGACCCGCATCAAGCCCGCGACGCGCAGCGGATTGTTGCCGCCGCGCGCGACGCAGGCGTTACGCGCATCGACTATCTGCTAGTCACACATTTTCATGCCGACCACATCGGTGGTGTCGTGGAGCTGGCGACCCTGCTTCCGATCGACACCTTCATCGATCACGGGACGGTGCTTCCGCAGGCCGAACAGAACGTGAAGGGAACGCTCGAGGCGTTCGAGGCCTACGCAGCCGTTCGAGCGAGAGGAAAGCATCTCGAGCCGACGCCGGGCACGCGGTTGCCATTGACCGGCGTAGATGCCGTGGTGGTCAGCTCCGCGGGATCGACGCTGACGACCCCGCTCGAGGGCGCGGGCGACGGCAACGCAGCGTGCGGCGCGTCGGAACAACCTGCGCAGGAGCCGAACGAAAACCCGCGTTCGACCGGTTTCCGGCTTCAATTCGACCGCTTTCGATTCCTGGATGTCGGCGATCTCAGTGGCAAGCCGTTGTTCGCGCTGGCGTGTCCAACCAACCTGGTGGGACCCGTGGACCTGTATCTCGTCGCGCATCACGGAGGAGTGGATGCCGCGGACCCCGCGACGTTTGCCGCGTTCAGGCCACGTGTCGCCATCGTCAACAACGGCGCCACCAAGGGAGGCGCGCCCGCGACATTCAGCACGCTTCGAAAAGCGCCCGGCCTGGAAGACGTGTGGCAGCTGCATCGGTCGAGGAATGAAGGCGCGGAGAATTTTGCCGACGAGCGGATCGCGAACCTCGACGAGACGACCAGCTATTGGATCAAGGTCAGAGCGAATCGCGATGGGTCTTTCCAAGTGACGAACGGGCGCACGGGAGAGGGGCAAACGTACGGGGTGAGGGATTAGTAGGGGTTCGGGGTTTAGGGATTAGATGGAGTCGAGTAGCAATTAGCGCGACCGGTTGACTGGAACGAGGCGCGCGATCGCACGATCCGTGGCGATGTAGATTGCATCCTCTGGCCCCGACGCGACGAGGCGCACTGGACCGATGTCGTCTCCCAGCAGTACCTCCGTTGCAACCGTCGTGAGATCGTGCGGATCAAAGCGCACGCGAAGCAGACCCCGACCTGCATCCGATGCGATCAACAGGTCGTGGCGATAGAAGGCTATCGCCGACGGCTCTGTTGAACCGGACACGGCGAGCCGTTGGCGCGTGACCCCCCGGGTTCCGCCGTCCGCCGCCGAGCGATCGCGCATCACGGCCTCGAGAACCGCGGATCGTTCCGCCACCCACAGTGTCCCGGAATCCGGTTGCCAGGCGAGACCGCGCGGCGAGTGGTAGCCGTGTGCGTACACCGGCGTGCCTCCGGCCTGGTCGGCCGGCGTGCTACCGTCGGTGTTAAGGCGCAGAACTTTTCCATTCGGCGACGCCATGTCGTTTATCGCCACCGCATCGCCGCCATCGTCGAAGGCCGCGTACAGCTTGCCGTCCGGACCAAAGCGCAGCGACGCTGCCGGATTCAGAGGGGCCGCGCGGATCTCGTCGAGCAGCACCACACGATCGCCGAATGTGTTGGCAGCTTCACGGAAACGGGCGAGTGTGAACATTGCGCCGCCCGCCCTCGACGCTCCGACGGTGACGACATACACGAAATGCGTTCGTTCGAACTGCGGATCGACAGCGATAGCCAGCAGGCGATTGCCGGCAGCGAACCGATCGGCGTCGGCGTGGTTCCTGGAGATGATGCGAATGCGGCCATCGCGCTCGGCGACGAACAGCCGTCCGTCCGGCGCGAACGCGAGATCGGTCGCGTCCCGGACGCCGTCGGCCACGCCCTCGAGCCGCAGTTGCGCGCCGTCGCTCGTCGTCACGATCGTATTGCGCCAGTCCGCGGCAGGACGTGTTGGCCGTTCCCCATCCGTTGCCGTGATGGCGCCCGAGGACGACGTCACGGCGGCGGCGACGACCGTGACGCGCAACGCGCCAGACCGCGCGCTCTCGAGCACTGAGCCGTCGACGACGAACGACGCCAGCTCGAGGGTGTGTGCGCCGGAAGACAGCGTCGGCAGGCGCGCCGAGCACGTGAATGTGCCCGGTGTTTGGCTCGCCGCGCATGACGCTCCCGCGAGCTCCGATCGCGCGTTGTCCACGTAGATGGCATATCGAACGGCCGCGAGCTCGACGCTGTCTGCGGCGCGTTGATCCCAGCCGATCCGCTCGCTGCCGTTGATCGTTTCGCCGGCAGGCGACGGCGTAACCGTCGGCGGGGCGGGAGTCTGCCTGTCGCACGCGACAAGGACGACGCAAAGGCCGAGGACGTATGCGCGCGACGCAGGCCGATTCACCACTGGGGACGTTATGATACCTGCGTGCCGGCGAGGCGAACGACGACGGTTGCGATCGTCATGCTGTGCCTCGTGTGCGACCTTCACGCACAGCTGAGGTTACGCGAGCAGACCGCCGGCTTCACGTCACCCGTGGCGTACGTTCCCGACCCTCTCGATCGCGACGTCCAGTTCGTCGTCCAGCAGAACGGACGGATTCGTGCCGTCCGGGCGGGCATTGTGCTCGGCACCGATTTTCTCGATCTCACGTCGGCGGTGATTTCGGGCGGTGAACAAGGACTGCTCGGCCTCGCGTTCACGCCCGATACGGCTGCAACCGGCCGCCTCTTCGTGAACTTCACCAATCGATCGGGCAATACCGTCGTTGCACGGTTTCGCCGATCGGGAGCCGCGACCACGGCCGATCCGGTGTCCCGCTTCGATCTGCGCTGGGGCGGAACGACCGGTCCGCAATTCATCGCGCAGCCGTTTGCCAATCACAACGGCGGCAACCTGGTGTTCGGTCCAGACGGGTATCTGTACGTAGGCCTGGGGGATGGCGGGTCCGGCGACGATCCGGATCATCGCGCGCAGAACCCAGTGGAGCTCCTCGGCAAGATGCTCCGCCTCGACGTCAACGTGCCCGACAACCACGCATCGGGCTACGTCGTTCCGCCGGACAATCCCTTCATGAGCGGCGGACCGGTGACGGCTCGCCCGGAAATCTGGGCGTTCGGCTTGCGGAATCCGTGGCGTTATTCCTTCGACGATCCCGCTCGAGGCGGCACCGGCGCGCTGGTGATCGCCGACGTGGGACAGAACCGCTGGGAAGAGGTCGACTACGAGCCGCGCAACAGAGGCGGACGGAATTATGGCTGGCGCAATCGCGAAGGCGCGCACGATGAAGTCACATCGCGTCCGCCGGCGTACCTGCCGCTCATCGAGCCGATCCACGAATACGACCACAGCACCGGTCAGTCGATCACAGGCGGGTACGTCTATCGCGGGAGCGCGCTGCCGCCGACGTTTCGCGGACGGTATTTTTTTGCCGACTTCATTCAGGGCCGCGTCTGGACGATCGCGCTCACCATCAACGCGACAACCGGTGAAGCCACGGCCTCGAACCTGACCGAGCACACGGCGGAGATGGGCGGCTTCGCGCAACTCGGGAACGTGAGCTCGTTCGGCGTCGACGCGGACGGTGAGTTGTACGTCGTGAGCTACTCGCGCGGCCGTGTGTTCAAGATCGTCGGTCCCGCCGCGGCGCCTTCCGTGCCGACCGGATTACGCATCGTGCGCTGACGGGAGTCCTTGGTTCTTGGTCCTTGGGTCCTGGTCCGTCCCTCGTCCTTCGACCGTCCTTCGTCCTTGGTTCCGTCCTTCGTCCTTGGTTCGTCAGGTCTGCAACCCGATCGGCGAGATGTCGGCCTCGGCCCGCGCCGTGCCCGAGCCCCCGGCATCGTCGGTGTAGGTGACCGAGAACATCACGTGTGATGCGGGCGACGTGGCTGGATAGATTGAGAGCGTCGATTGCACCGTGATCGTTCCCGTTGGCGCGACATGCGGCGGCGTCAAGGCTGCGTTGAAGTTGCCGTCTGCGTTCGTCCCGTCCGATAGTGAGAAGTGTTGCGTGACGAGTGTCGCGCCGTTCCTGCCGTTCGATTCGTGAACTTGATAGGTGAGGCGATACAACAATCCGGGCGCCGGCGTGGTCGTGAGCGGTTCAACGGTGGCCGTCAGCCCGACGATCGCGATCGAGGCTCCATTGAGCGTTGGATTTGGCGCCAATGGCGACGAAGGCGATCCACCGCAGGCGATCGTGCCTGCGATCGCTGCGGTGGCCAGCACACGGGAGCAGCGGTCAGACGTCATGACGGAAGTCCGGTGGATCCTCGCTTGCCAGCATTGCCGTCGGGCCGCGGATACAGAGCTGCCAGAGAGGCGATGCCCGGTAGGCCAACTAATGCGTCATCGAGTAGAGCAGCACGTCGATCCCAACCGCGTACCCCGGCCCCGCGAACCGTTCGAAGTACTCGTGATTGTCGCCTTCGCGCTCGAACGCGTCGCCGAAGTCGGTGTTGTGCGTAATGAACACCATGAGGTTGCCGTTCGCGTCGGAGATGCCGCGCGCGTGCGGAACGGCGCTGTCCGCGAAACGCTCTGACGTGCCGCCGCCGCTTCCGAAATAATGGTTGATCGATGGAATCTGCGGCAGCTCGCGCACGTCGTACAACGCGTGGAAGATCGGATGGTCCATCGGCAGATCGAGGATCGGATAGCCGGAGGGCAGGACCTTCCGCAACTCGTTCACCCAGTGTTCCCACGCGTACTCGCCCCAGAAGTCGTCGGCCCAGAGGAATCCACCACGCAGCAGGTACTCGCGCAGCTGCTTCGCCTCTTCCTCGTCGAAATACGCGGCCCCCACCTCGGTCATCATGATGAAGGGACAGCGGAACAGCTCGGGATCGGTCAGGCGAATCACGGCATGGTTGAATTCGCCGATGGAATCGCGGCTCACCGACGTGGTGGTGAGCTCCGACAGGCGGAACGACAGGTTGATGTCCGCACGCGGGTAGTCCACGGACCAGCCGCCGCCGTCGCCGTCGGCGGCGTTGCGAAACATGATCCGGCAGAACATGAACGCGCCGTCGTACGTCGGGTTCGCCGGCACCGACATGTAGCCGAAGCGCCCGCCGCGGCGCTGGAACTGCGCGGACGCTGCGGTTATGGCCATGGCGGCGATCGCGAGTGAGACGGCGGCCTTTCTCATAGACTGCCGTTTCAGTCTACCGCCGGTAGTAGACGGCGTCGACCGGAACCTTCGCGCCGATGTAGTCGCGATCCTTGAACGGATAGTGCGGCCGTGGCCGCGACGTCAGGAAGGCGGCCACGTGCTGCGCGTCTTCGTCCGTCAGGCTGCCAGGGTCGAGGTAGGGCATCGCATACCGGATGATCCCGGCCAGCGTGTACACGCGCGAGGCGCCTGCGCCGTCGTTCCACGAATCTGGCCCCCACAACGGCCCCGGCTTCTTGTCGCCGACCTGCACACCTTGGCCGTCCGCGCCGTGGCACGATGTGCAGCGCTCCGTGTACATGGTTTCGCCGCGCTGCGCGTCCAGCTTGTCGATCGGCACGAGTTTGTCGGCGGCAATGCTGTTTTGTCCGCGCCAGGCCGGGTTCCTGCCGACCGCGTACCCGCTCGCCAGCCACGCGACATACGCGGTGACGGCGAGCACTTCGTCAGATGAGGTCGTCGGAAGGTTGGCATCGCCACGGCCGGTCGCATTCTCGCTGCGCAGAAAGCAGTCGACGACGCGATCGGGAAGGCTGATCAGGCGCGCGGCGCGCGCGTTGTACTCGGGAAACATGCCGGCCACGCCGACAATCGGCAGCGCGCGCTCGCGCTGGCCCGCGTTGAGATGACAGTTGGCGCACGAGACCTTGCCGCCGGTGAAGCGCGCTGCTTCGCGGGGCGTGTCGGTGAAAATCTTGAAGCCCCGGCGCACCTGCTGCGCGAGCGGCGAGTTGCCGAGCGTCGTATCCGTGAGAGGATTCCGCGGCACTTCCCATGCGGTCACCATCGTTGTTTTCGCAGAGATCAACGGACTCTTCGAATTCGGTGACCCCCACGAGCATGCGCCAGCCGCACCCGCCAGCATCAATGCGGCCGCCAGAGTGGACACGTGCCTCACAGGCAAATTCTAGTCCGTTTTCGGCGAAGCGTTTGTTGGCGGAGATGACGGCACCGGATCGGACGGCTCAGGCCAGATGCGGCGCGACAAGTAGCGGATGGCTGGGAAGACTTCCTGGCGCGTCAACTCACGGGATGCTGATCAGCGTGATGTCGAAGACAAGCGTCGCGTTCGCCGGGATACCGGATCCAGGACTCTGGTTGCCGTACGCAAGCTCCGGCGGAATGACCAGGCGGCGCTGGCCGCCCACTCTCATTCCAACCACGCCCTGGTCCCACCCTTTGATCACCGTGCCGGCGCCGAGCGTGAACGGGAAACTCGCCAACGACTCGAATTGTTTCCCCTTGCCGTTGGGCTGCGTCGAGTCGTACAGCCAACCTGTATAGCTCACGGTGATCCGGTTGCCGACGACCGCCGTTGCACCGGTGCCGACGACGAGGTCGGTCTGGGAGAACGGCGCGCTCGACGTCGACGACATAGGTGTCGAGCTGCCGCAGGCGGCGAGGTAGATCGACGCAGCGAGGATGAGGTACCGAGAGTGCATGATCCGATCATACCCTCGGCTGAAGCCTCCGCGCTCCCAACCAGACTCAGACCCTTCAGGGTTGCTTCTGCGCGCGGATCTGCTCTTCGACCGTCACCGCCCATTCGACACCAGCCGAGTCGATCGTCAGGTAGTACCACCGCGGCCGTTCCGCTGCGACGTCCACCGTATCGCGGCCGACCCCGCGCGCGTCGACGGCATCGATAATCTCGCGGCCGCTGTCGCCGCTGCGAAAGATCACTTTCAGACGTCCCTCGCCGCGCCGCGTTTCGTTCTTGGTTTCCCAGTGCACTCGAAAGGCGCCCGTGTCGCCGGTGAAGGTTTCGGTTTGAGCGTCACCGCGTCCGGACCACGACCCAACCCGCCGCCAGATGTCCACGTTGTGCGGCGCCGGCGGCTGCGATCGACAGCCGCCGGCGAGCAACATCAGGAACGCAGAGCCCGCGAAGACCGCAAAGCATAGATCTTTGCGCGCTCTGCGTGCTCTGCGTTCAAAGGTTCTGCTTCCTATTTGAGGAACCACTCGAATGCTTCACGCACGATTGGCGGGGACGGCGTATGACGCCCGTCGTGCTCGCGGTAGGTGACGTCGTAACCGAGCGCCTTCAGCTTCGGCACGAATCGCCGGCTGGTTTCGTCGATCGGCATCACCGGATCGCCCGTCCCGTGCGAGATGAAGATCTTCGGCTTGCCACGCGCTTCGATCGGCTGCATGACGCCCGGCGACATCGCGATGACGCGGCTGAACTGGTCGCCGTAGCTGATGCCGAGCGACAACGCGTACGACGCGCCGTCCGAGAATCCGCCGACGCCGACGCGCGTACGATCGACGTTGAATCGATCGGAAGTCTGCCGCAGCGCCTTCGCGATGAATTCGACGTCGGGACCCCAGTTGCGCAGCACACCGTCCCACGTGCGATCGTCGCGCGAATCGGGCGCCAGGAGGAGCACGCCGAATTCGTCGGCAAGCGGAAACGCATAGGCCGTCGAGAGCGACGTGTTCCCAGCACCGTGAAGCAGCACGAGCAGCGGCACGGCCGCATCGGGTTTGTAACGCGGCGGCACGTACACGAAACCGTCGCGGTCGGGTTCCTCTCCGAGCTCGAGCGGGTGCCGGCCCGCGCCATTGTGCGAGGCCGGCGGTACCTGAAATGCCAACGGCGCGATCGGTGCCGCCGCCGCAACCGCGAGGAACTTTCTCCGCGTCATCACGGTCGCATTCTATCGAAACTGGGGGAGTCATCGGTCGTTCGTCGTTCGTCGTGCGTCGTGCATCGTGCATCGTTCGTCGTGCACCCGGTCAGCGGCCCATCGACGGACCGCGGACCCGGGACCACGGACGGACCCGGGACCACGGACGGACCCGGGACCACGGACGGACCCGGGACCAAGGACGGACCAAGGACCAAGGACGGACCAAGGACCAAGGACGGACCAAGGATCGAGGACGGACCAGGGACCACGGACGGACCTGGTACCAAGCACCAAGGACCAAGGACCAGAAAACGCGTTCCGGTGGTGGTAGAGTCACGCATTTAGAGGAGAACACCATGCTGAAGACGCTCGTCACGGTTGCGCCGGTTTTGCTCATGCTGTCGCCCGCAGTCGCGCTGGCTCAGACGCCGAAGGCGGCGACCTACATCACGGACGAAGAGGTCAAGACGGTCAACTCGCAACCCGGGATCGACCGCACGATCAGGGTTGTCGACATCGGCAACGAGAACTTCGCGATTGGCGTCATCCATCGCGCCGCGCCGGCAGCGCGCGGTACCGGGGCCGGTGCGGCCGCCGGTGCGGCGGCTGGCGCCGGACGCGGCGCGGGCGGCGGCGCGGCCGCGGGCGGCGGGGCAGCTGGCTACCTGGTCATCTCCGGCAGCGGGACGCTCGTGACAGGCGGCCACATCGTCAACGGCCGCAAGTCGGCGCCGGACAATGCGGTGACCACCGAATTGAACGGGCCGTCGTGCAGCGGCACGGCGGTCGGTGCGGACGTCGTCAAGAAAGCCGTGAAGACGGGCGACATCATCATCATCCCGGCCGGCGTCCCGCATGGATGGACCGACATCACGGATCATGTGGACTATCTGAGCTTCCGGCCGTCCGACCACGTGCTCAAGGCCGGCTACGTGCATCCGTCAATCAAGAAATAACAAAGAGAAGCTTTCAGCTGTCGGCTCTCAGCTTTCAAGTACACGCTGACAGCTGATAGCTGATAGGTAGCTGTCAATTGATGATTGGGTGAAGCCACATGAGCCGAATCGCGTTCGCGTCGATCATGATCGTCCCATTGCTGATCGCAGTGCCACGTGGTGACGATGGCGAGCGGCTGCTGACCATCGACCATTACGTGAAGGTGCGTTCCACGGTGCCGGCGATCGCTGGTCAGCCGGCGCAGATCTACGTGCGCGAGCGCGTGCAGGCCGGTGCCGCGCTCCGCGGATCGGTTTCGGGCGACCGCGTGGCGCTGTTCGTCCACGGGGCGGGTACGCCCGCCGAAGTCGCGTTCGACGTTCCGTATCAGGACTACAGCTGGATGGCGTTTCTGGCGCGCGCGGGATTCGACGTGTTTTCCATGGACACGACCGGCTACGGCCGATCGACGCGGCCGCCGCCGATGAGCGATCCGTGCAATCTCGCGCGCGATCGGCAAACGGGGTTCGTCGCGGCTCCGTGCGCGCCGAGCTATCCGCACGCGCTGACGACGATCGCGTCCGATTGGGACGACATCGGCGCCGCGGTCGATTATGTCCGATCGCTCCGGCACGTCGACAAGGTGACGCTGTTCGGCTGGTCGCTCGGCGGTCCCCGTGCCGGCGGGTACGCCGGTCAGCATCCGGACAAAGTACGCCGCCTCGTCCTGCTCGCGCCCGCCTACAATCGCAACACGCCGGCCAATCCGCCGGCGGCAATTCCCGCCGACGGCGTTCCGATGAACACACAGTCGCGGCAGGAATTCGCCGCCAACTGGGATCGCCAGATCGGCTGCCCCGATCAGTACGATCAGACGGCAGCCGATGTCGTCTGGTCGCAGATGCTGGAATCGGACGCGGTCGGTGCGACGTGGGGACCGGGTGTCCGTCGCGCACCACAGACGACTGTCTGGGGATGGACGACCGCGATGGCCGCCAAAACCGAGATCCCGACGCTGCTCGTGGCCGGCGCGCACGACAAGCAGGTGCCGCCTGCGCGGGTGCGCGATCTCTACACGGATCTTGGTGCGAAGGAGAAAGTCTTTCTCGATCTCGCCTGCTCGTCGCACAACGCCATGTGGGAGCGCAATCATCTGCTGCTGTTCCGCGCGTCGCTCGAATGGCTCACGCAAGGGACGGTCAACGGCTCGAAGGACGGCATCCTCAAGCTCGGATACACGGGGAAGGAGAGCCAGTAACCTCGCAACATGCCGATCGCCCCAGGGTCGCGGCTCGGCGCCTATGAAATCGTGTCGTTGCTCGGCATCGGCGGCATGGGCGAGGTCTATCGTGCACGCGACACGAAGCTGGGTCGCGACGTCGCGCTGAAGACGCTACCCGAGACGTTTACCCACGATCCCGATCGCGTCGCCCGGTTTCGGCGCGAAGCGCAGGTGCTCGCGGCGCTCAGTCATCCCAACATCGCCGGCATTTACGGTCTCGACGAACAGGGCGATCAGCATTTCCTCACGATGGAGCTGGTCGACGGCGAAACGCTGGACGCTCGCGTGAAGGCGTCCCGCCTTCACTCGGAGGCGGCGCGCTCCACGGCGCACGACGCCGGCAGCGGTGCGATCCCGGTGGACGAGGCGCTCGCGATCGCTCGCCAGATCGTCGACGCCCTGGAAGCCGCGCACGACAAGGGGATCATCCATCGCGATCTCAAGCCCGCGAACATTGCGCTCACTACCGAGGGACAGGTTAAGGTGCTGGACTTCGGCCTGGCGAAGGCGCTGGAGAACACGACCGCCAGCGACGTGTCGATGTCGCCGACGCTGACGTTCGCGGCGACGCAGGCGGGCGTCATTCTGGGGACCGCCGCGTACATGGCGCCGGAACAGGCGAAGGGTCGCCCGGCCGACAAGCGCAGCGACGTCTGGGCGTTCGGCTGCGTGCTGTTCGAGATGCTCACCGGGAAGCGCGCCTTCGAAGGCGAGGACGTCTCCGATACGCTCGCGGCGATCCTCCGTGGCGAACCCGATTGGAATGCGCTGCCGGCCTCGTTGTCGCCGTCGACGACGCTGCTCGTTCGTCGCTGTCTCGAGAAAGATCGCCGTCGCCGCATCGGCGACGTTTCAACGATCCGGTTCCTTCTCGAGGAGCCCCTCCCTGCGTCCGTTCCGGCCGCTGCGGCGCCGACGGCGACTGTGCCATCCACACCGCGCTGGAAGTTGATGGTCGCCGCCCTAGCGCTCGTCATCGTCGCGGCCGGCCTTGGCGGCTTTGTCGTCTGGATCGCAAGACCCTCAGCTGTCCCGCCGATCGTCACCCGATTTGGCGTCGCGCTCCCGGAAGGGCAGTCGTACTCAAACATTGGCGATCAGAACATCGCGATCTCGCCGGACGGCACGAAGGTCGTGTATGCAGCGAACCGGCGGTTGTATCTGCGATCGATGTCGGATCTCGAGGCACAGCCGATTCGGGGCACTGACGTCAATCCGAGACATCCGATGTTTTCGCCAGACGGGATAGCGATTGCCTATTTTTCTCCCGAGGAACACGCGTTGAAGCGGATCTCCGTCACGGGCGGAGCCCCGGTGACCGTCAGCGCATCGGAAAGCCCCAACGCTCCGTTTGGAGGCAGTTGGAGCGGAGACCACATCTTCTTTGGGCAGATTGGCGGCCCGAAGCATGGCATCGTGCGAGTGCCGGCTGCCGGCGGTAAGCCCGAGGTCGTAGTGAACGTGAATGCCGAGGAGCTTGCGGACGGACCGCGAATGCTGCCGGACGGCGAACACCTGCTGTTCACGCTGGCTCGCGGCGGCGTCGGCGGCATCAATTCTACCGTCGATCGTTGGGACCGAGCTTCAATCGTCGTGCAGTCACTCAAAACCGGCGAGCGCAAGACGCTCATCGAAGGTGGAAGCGATGGACGTTACGTGAGCACGGGCCACATCTTCTACGCGCTCGGTGGCGTCGTATTTGGCGTCCGCTTCGATCCACGGAGGCTGCAGGTGATTGGAGGGCCCGTTCCGGTTCTTGAGGGCGTCCGACGTACGCCGAACGGCACAGGCGCAGCGCAGTACAGCATCTCGGAAAACGGCTCGCTCGTCTATCAGGTTGGATCAGTAACAACTGGCGGCGGGCAGCTGGTGCTGGGGTTCATCGACAGGAAGGGCGTCACAGAACCGTTGCGACTGCCGCCTGGCGCGTACCGGGATCCGCGAATTTCGCGCGACGGCAAACAGCTCGCGTTCGGAACCGACGATGGGAAGGAGTCCATCATCTGGGTGTACGAGCTGTCAGGAACGAGCTCGATGCGTCGCCTGACGATCGGAGGCAAGAACCGTTATCCGGTCTGGTCGCCCGACGGACAACACATCGCCTTCCAATCCGACCGAGAGGGCGACGGGGCCATCTTCTGGCAGCGCGCCGACGGCAGCGGAATCGCCGAGCGGCTCACGAAACCGGACAAGGACGTAACGCACATCCCTGAGTCGTGGTCGCCCGATGGCAAGCGATTGTTATTCGGTCTATCGACTGCTTCGGGAATATCGTTGGCTGTGCTGTCACTGGAGGACAAGAAGACGAGCGCATTCGACAATGTTCGGTCCACACAGCCGCTTAGCGCAACCTTTTCCCCGGACGGAATGTGGGTTGCCTATGCGTCGAACCCCAGGGTCGCACAGAGCGGTTCACAAGTGTACGTTCAACCGTTTCCGCCGACTGGCGCCACGTATCAAATATCGAAAGCGAATGAAATCAACCCGCATCATCCGTTCTGGTCCAGGGATGGTCAGGAGTTGTATTACGTGCCGAGCGCGGGTCAATTTGCAGTGGTCGCGATCACATCGCGGCCATCGTTCAGCGTCAGCGATCCCGTCTCGCTGCCACGCGGAGCGCCCAATTTCACCGAGGGCGGACCGGCGAATACGCGACAGAATGATGCCGCTCCCGACAAACGGGTCATCGGAGTGTTTCCCACTCAGGCGGGTACGACTGCCGCCACGCAAGGCTTCCAGGTGGTGCTCAACTGGCTCGACGAGCTCAAACAGCGCCTGCCGAGTAAGTGAGGTGGAAGCCTTCGCGCTACGCCACGTCACCAGGCCGCTACATCACCATGCCATGACGTAACTATCGCCCGTCGGACTGACGCCTCCCATCAGCACGCCGGTACGCGGGTGAATCATGATGCTCTTCACCGAGCCGGCACCTCGTGCATCTCGGAGGTCGAGCTTGTGGCCTTTCGCGGCGAGCGCGTCGCGCACCTTCGCATCGAGCATCTTCGGCGTGAGCAGCTTGCCCTGGACTGTGTGCGGCGAGTAGGAATCGCGGAAGCTGTTGCTGATGACCGTTGGCTGTTCGAGCGCGTCCTGAACCTGCATCCCGAACTCGGCGACGTTAAGGAAGTACTGCAGCTGTGTTTGGGGCTGCGTGTCGGAACCCGGAGTTCCGAACACCATCCACGGTTTGCCGTCCTTCAACGCCAGCGCGGGGTTAATCGTCTGGCGGACGCGCTTCCCGGGCTGCAGCGCGTTGACGTCTGCCGGATCGAGGTACCAATAGCGCATGCGATCGTTGAGGAAGAACCCGCCGCCGTCCACCACCGTCCCGCTGCCGAAGCCGCTCAGCAGGCTCGACGTTACCGACACCATGTTGTGATCCTTGTCGACGACCGCGAGGTAGGTGGTGAGGTTGAGGATCGCATCGGGATCGAACGGCGCGACGCGCGTGGGCGACGGCTGCGGCGAGGCGTACTGGTCGGGCACAGATCGCTTGGCTACGGCCTTCGCGCTACGTAAGGTCTTCGCGCTACGAAGCGCTGCGGCCTGTCGCGCGCCAGGAGCAGATGACGTGATACGAAACGGATCGCCGGGAGCCGGTTCGCCCTCGATTGCGCGGTTCGGGTCGATGGCCGCACGACGGGCGGCGGCGTACTCCTTGGAAAGGAGCGCCTTCATCGGGATGTTCGGGACGAACTTTGGATCGCCGACGTACTTGTTGCGATCGGCGAACGAGAGCTTCAACGCTTCGGTGACCGCGTGCAGATACGGCGCGCTGTTGTGTCCCATGGCGCGCAGGTCGAAGCCCTCGAGGATGTTCAGCGCCTCGAGCATCACGAAGCCCTGCGAATTGGGCGGGCATTCGTAGACGTCGGCGCCGCGATATGTAACGTGGACCGGCGCGTCTTCGAATGGCTCATAGCTGCGGAGATCGGCTTCGGTGATGATGCCGCCGTTGGCCTTCAGGTATGCCGCAGTGTTCTTCGCGACGTCGCCCTTGTAGAACGTATCGGCGCCTTGTGCCGCGATGGTTCGCAGGGTGCGCGCCAGCGCCGGGTTCACGAGGATGTCGCCCATCTGAAGCGGCTTTCCGTCCTTGAACCACACCTTCGTCGTCGATGGCCATTTCGCGAGCTTCTCGCGGCTGCCCGCGAGGCCGCGCGCCAGTGCGTCCGTGATGGGAAAGCCCTGCTCGGCGATCTCGATCGCCGGCGCCAGCACCTCGCCAAGCGACTTCGTGCCGTACTTCCTGATCGCGAGCGCTGCACCTCCCACCGCGCCAGGCACAGAGATTGACAGCGGACCGCTGTCCGGGATGCCACCCTTGGACTTGTAGAAATCAATTGTCGCCGCCTGAGGCGCGAAGCCGGTGCCGTTGATGAATTTCACTTCGCCCGTCTTGGCGAGGTAAATGAGGACGAACATGTCGGCGCCGAGGCCCGTCATGCCGGGTTCGACTTCGCCCTGCACGGCCCATGTTGCCATCGCGGCGTCGACGGCGTTGCCGCCGGCTTTCAGAATCCGCATTCCGGCTTCCGCCGCGAGCGGATGGCCTGCGGCCACCATGCCGTGCTGGGCGACGACCGTCGGACGCCAGCTGCCCGATTGCGCCGAGACGTCCGTCACCAGTCCGACGAATACTGTCGCCGCGACGAGGTATCGAGTCTTCATCATTCAGCCCTCCAGGACGCGACCAAGATCATGATTCCTTTGCATCCATTGTGTCCTTTGTGGTGATTCGAGGCTACGGCCGACACAGATACAGTCCCGGCAGAACAGTCTCTCCTCCAGGGCAGGGCGTTCGCGAAACCCTGACGGCTTCGTTCAGATGCGCCTCCACCTGACGGTCGTACTCGTAAATACGCGGAAAGTCTGCCGACTTCATGATGATCTGCTCGTTGGTGAGAAACGATACGTAGTACGCGGTCCAATAGTCCGAGACGCCGTACCGAACGCCGCGCGCCTTGAGACGCTCGATGAGCACTCGTTTCGCGCCGGTAGGTGGATGCGTCAGGTATTCGGCCCACATGCGTGCGTGGGGGAGCGCCGCGACGACCGTCCAGGCGATGATGGCGGCCATCCACGCGCGTCGCAGGTGCGTGTTCGATTCGACGCGCAGATACCAGGCGGCGAGTCCAACGGCGGCGAGCAGCGAGAGGAGCGCGTATCGCAGAGGTCCAACGGCGCCGCAGCGCGCGACGACGAAGGCCACGGCCGAAAACAGGCCGACGAGTGTGATGTACGCGCAGAAGTAGTACTCGCGCCGAACGCGGCGGTCCGCGACGAGCGACATGATGACGCGTACCGAGGCCAACAGCATGGCGGCGGCGAGCACAATCCACGCGCCGCGCAGTCCTTGAATGACGCTGCTGTCGATCGAGAACTGGTACAGCGGCTCGACGCGCAATCCGAAAAGTCGCATCCAATGGACGGTGGCGAGCGTTCGGATCCCTTCGCCCGTTGCGCCCGGCGCGATGCACAAGCGGGTCATCAGCTCGCGCACGTTGTTGGACGGGGCATGGATGTCGGCCATCGACGTTCCCGGTCCAGCCGGCGACGAGTACGGTTTGAGCGCCGCGACGAGGAGCCACACGGCT
>WNFV01000904.1_pt1 | contig 58697 bp, 62 predicted proteins | sample 5400101 | NCBI WGS metagenome assembly WNFV01 (sample SAMN13153361, study PRJNA577476) | soil metagenome | isolation source: 115 cm soil or saprolite under grassland replicate 1 | place: USA:California | collected 2016-06-15
CAAGAGCAGCCCGGGAAGCGCAGTGAACCGCTCCAGTCGGGCCTCCACGACCGTTCCTGCCAGGATGTCCAGGATCGGGGTCAGCATGATGACCGCGGCCATCTCGATGAACACTCGCCGGGCGATCGGCAGGTCGGTCGAGGCTCCCCTGGCGATGGCGTACAGGCCGAGGATGATGCTGAGTAGGGCCAGGGTTGTGTTCAGCCACCCGACGCGAGTGAGGAACGTGGCCGCGTAGATGAGTGGAACGGTGGTCATGTCGGCCGCGGCAGTGACCACGGGCGTCGACACCGCATCGAGGTCGTAGCCACGCCGATACGAAACGATCGAAAGGAGAATGGTGAGCACCAGGATGATGGCCGAGTCGGCCACCCCTCCGACCACCGAGATCGTGACGAACTTCAAGAATGAGGTGGATGGGAGTCCGAATGCCACCGCAGAGAGCTTTGCCAGGGCGGCCAGGTACAGCGAGGAGTACAACGTCGATGTAACGCCTACGAAGACGTTCTGATAGAGGATACCCGAACGCTCTCGTGACACTTCGAACAGGCCTGCGTGGGTGCTGGTCCCGAGCCTGGCCCCGATCGCCCCGAAGATGGTGCCGCGCATCCCCAGGATCGCCGGGATCAAGATCAGCAGTCCGGGCAATTCTTTGAGCGTTTCGGTGATGTTGGCGAGGGTGATGCCGGCGACGAACGAGGTCAGCGCGCCGAGCAGCAGCGCGACGAAGCCCTGCCGGAGCGTGCGCCGCTCCGATCTGAGATAGGTCCAGAAACGCCTGACGCGGCGACGGGGTGCGAGGGCCATAACGGCACGCCCATGGTCGGCTCGATTCCTCCTTCGTGGACCGGTCGACCGGATCGGCCCGCCGGGCCACCTCGGCAGGCTTGGTCGGCTGGAGGGAGTATCCGCCTCCCGGCAGCCACCGGCAACCAGCTCGTCTCGCAATGTGCCGAGCCATCAGACAATGGTGGTGTGGCGGGGCGCCGGACGAATCTCGCTCTCCTCGGGTTGCTTGCCGTTGCCATGGGGACGGGCATGCTCGCGTTCTCCTTGGGAAACGGCTGGGCCCGGTGGGCGGTGGTCGGGCATGGAGCGAGCGGCCTGGGGATCCTCATCCTCACACCTTGGAAGTCCGTCATCGCCAGGAGAGGCCTGAAGCGCCACCATTCCGGGGCGTGCGCTTCGATGACTTTCGCCCTGTTCGTGGCCATCGCGATGGCGGCGGGGATCGGGCACGGTACCGGGCTGCTTCGCGCGTGGGGCGGAGGCCTCACGGCCATGCAGGTCCACGTCGGCGCCGCCATCGCATGCCTACCGTTCGGGGTGTGGCACGTGATGGCCCGCAGGATGCGGTTTCGGCGCACCGACCTGTCTCGACGGGCGTTCCTCCGGGCCGGGCTTCTGCTGGGTGGTTCCGTCGTGACCTATGGCAGTGTCGCGGGCCTCGTCCGGGCGGCGGGGTTTCCGGGCCGGGCTCGGCGACTCACCGGGTCGTACGAATCCGGGTCGCTTCGGCCAGAGGAAATGCCCGTCACTCAGTGGCTGTTCGACGGCGTGCCCGAGGTCGACGGAGCGGAGTGGCGCCTGTCGCTGCGAACTGGCGATGGAGCGTTCGAAACGCGCTCGCTCGAGGAGCTGAACGCTCTATCGGAGCCGGTGCGGGCCACCATCGATTGCACGGGCGGGTGGTACGCGGAACAGGAATGGCAGGGGGTCAGGCTGGAGCGTCTGCTGCCGTCGGCGGCCGACGGACGCAGCATCCTGGCCCGATCGGTAACCGGTTACAGCAGGCGCTTCCCGGTCGGGGATGCCTCCAAGCTGTGGCTAGCGGTCCAGGTCGGGGGGCGAGCTCTGTCCGCCGGCCACGGCTTTCCGGCGAGGATCGTCGCTCCAGGCCGGCGGGGCTTCTGGTGGGTGAAGTGGTTGGTGAGCCTGGAAGCGTCCGACGTCCCATGGTGGTGGCAGCCACCGTTCCCTGTGAGCTAGCGGCGGTGGTCATAGGCCCTGCGCCGCCCGGTAGGATCGGTGCATGCCCATAGAGTTCACGGAGTGGGCCAGGGAGATCCTCGAGAAGTCGGATGAGGCCGCCCGGCGGTTCAACCCCGACGCGAAGATCCGGCTGGCCAGAGTCGGCGGCGCGGTGCAAGCACTACTGACGGACCAACCCGCGCCGGAGGATCGAGAGGTCGCTCTCGGCCCTGCGACCATCTACGTGGAAGCTGACCTGGAAGGGCTCGTCGATATCGAGGAGCCCCACGACAGATTGGTGCTCAAACCGAAAGGGTCACCGCCCAACGCCCGCGGCTCGCACTGACGCTCCCGCTGAGACGGCGAGGGCGGCGCCGAGCCGCCGGAGGCCCCCGCGAGCGGAGGCGAGCGAGCTGCCCTTCCGCACGTCGAGCGAAGCGAGCACGCGGACCCCTGGCGCGAGTCGAGCCGCAGCGAGTGGGGTCGGCGGCGACACGCAGCCGCCTCGACGGGTCAGTTCGGAGAGGCCACTGTTTCGATCTCGCGGGCGAGAGCGATGTCCTTGTCGGTGACGGCGCTTTCGGACCAGGTGTGCAGTGCCACGCGGACACGGTTGTAGTGGTTCTCCAGGTCCGGGTGGTGGTTGGCGGCCTCGGCCTTCTCGGCGATCCGATCGATGAACGCGATGGCATCCATGAACGAGGGGAACTTGAAGTTCTTGAAGATCTCGCCGCGGTCGTAGCGCCAGCCCGGGAGGCCGGCCGCCAGTGCGCGTTCGATCTCGTCCTGGGAGAGGGCGGTCACCCCGCTGCTTCCTCTGTACTGGCCAGGGCCTTTTCCAGCACGTCCAGCCCCTCCCCCAGGAGGTCTTCGCCGATGTTGAGCGGAGGGAGCACCCGGATGACGTTGTCGTAGGTGCCGGCCTTCAGGATCACCACGCCCTGCTTATAGCACTCCTCGATGAGCCGTCCCGTGGTGCTCTTGGCCGGTGCCTTCGTCTCTCTGTCTTCGACCAGCTCCATCGCGGCCATGGCCCCGCGGCCCCGGACGTCTCCGATCAGGGGATACCGTTCGGCCATCTCCCCGAGCCTGGACATCAACACGCCACCTATCCGCTTCGCTCGGCCAAGCAAGCCCTCGCGTTCCACGGTCGCCAGCACGGCGAGTGCAGCGGCGCACGCTAGTGGGTTCCCTCCGAAGGTCCCCCCGATCCCGCCCACGTGCACGCTCTCCATCACCTCTGCCCGACCGGTCACCGCGCTCAGGGGAAGCCCGCCCGCCAGCGACTTCGCCATCGTGGTGAGATCGGGGACGATGCCCTCGTGTTCGATCCCGAACCACTTGCCCGTACGGCCGATCCCCGTCTGCACCTCGTCGGCGACGAACAGGATTCCGTTACCCACACAGTACTCGGCGAGCCTGGGCAGGAACCCGGGGGCCGGGACGACGAAGCCGCCCTCGCCTTGAACAGGTTCGACGACCAGGCAGGCGATGTTCTCCGGGCCGATGTGCTTGTCCATCTCGTCGATGCAATAGGCGGCGCAGGTGTCGGTGCACTCCTCCGGCGTCGAGCCACCGGTGGGGCAGCGGTACGGATAGGCGAACGGCAACCTGTACACGTCGGGGGCCGTGGGCCCGAAACCCTGCTTGTAGGGGGAGACCTTCGCGGTCATGGTCATCGCCTGCAGCGTGCGCCCGTGGAACGCATGGTCGAATACCACCACGCCCGAGCGCTTCGTGTAGTAGCGGGCGATCTTCACCGCGTTCTCCACTGCCTCAGCGCCGGAATTGGCGAACATCGTCTTCTTGGGGGTGTCTCCCGGGGTCAACGAGTTGAGTCGCTCCGCCAGCTCCACGTAGGGCTCACTCATCGTCACGTGGAAGCAGGTGTGGGTGAATCGGTCGGCCTGTTCGTGGACAGCCTCCACGACGGCTGGATCGGCGTTGCCCGTGTTCAGCACCGCCAGGCCGGCGCCCAGGTCGATCAAGCTGTTGCCGTCGACGTCACGGATGATCGCTCCGGACGCCGCCTCCACGAAGATCGGGGTGGTGTAGAAGACCCCGCGCGGAATCGCCTCCACCCGGCGTTCCAGCAACTGGCGTGACTTCGGTCCGGGGATCTCGGTGAGGAGCCGTCGCTCTTGGGGGATGTCCATGTGGCCTCCAGCGATGTGGGTTGGGCCTCAGTGTGACCTGCACCCTCGGGGCGTGTCAGGTCCGCCCGGGGAAAGGCCGGACGGCGGTTTGTACGCTCTGGACACGCGACGTAGAGCGTACATGGATCGCTTGCGCAAGGCGGAACTCGCCGGGCTCGGTTTCGGGACGGGGTTCTCGTTTCGCTCGGTGCCTCGAGCCCTCGTCGAGGCGGCCGACCGTGCCGCGTTCCCCATACTCGAGGTGCCGTACGACGTGCCGTTCATCACGTGCACCGCCACACTCTCCGTTATCGCATGCGAGAGGTCGAGGAGTTGACCGGACGGAACTTGTCATCCGCGAGGGATCGGATGGCGTTCTTCCTTGCCCTCCGGGCCCGTGAGTTGCTGGACTCGGAGGGGATCCACAGGGGATAGCAGCAACGAGTTCCGCGCGGGAGACAGAAAAGGTCCCGGAGGTCGTTGAATTCCGGATCTGCGCAGCTAGATTCGGCAGGTCAGGCATCTGGACTGGGAACGCGAGCTGTTCCGAGCTCCCCAATCGGAAGGAGGTCTCATGTCCACCGCCGACCTCGAATTGTTCGGGCCACCGGATGCGGATGGCTCACCGAGGTTCACCCAGGTGTTGCGCGGTTACGACCCCGAGCAGGTCCGAGGGTACTTCCTGCAACTGACCGCGAAGGTCGACACTCTGGAGCGGGAGCTGGAGGACGCCGTCTCCCAGCGAGACTCGGCCAGGCGCAGGTACACGATGGCGCGCGACGACGCGTACAACCAGCTCGCCGGGCGCATGGCCGAGCTCCTGAAAGTGGCGGACCAGCAGGCCGAAAAGATCCGTCGGGATGCCGAGGACGAGTCGAAGCATCGCCTGGACGAGACCCGCCACCTGGCCACCCAGATCCAGCGGGAATCGGAGGCCGAGGCCGAACGTCTTCGCCAGCAGGCCATGGAGGTGCTTCGCCACGCGGAGGCCGACCGGGACAGGGTTCTGGGCGGGCTGACAGCCAGCCGGGACGCCGTCGTGGCCGAGCTTCAGGCTACACGCGAGCACATGGTCACGGTGATCCAGCAGCTCGAGGTGGCGATGGCTGTCGCGCAGTCAGCCTACCCGACCGAGGACTTCGAGCGGTCCGGTGAGAACGGGGGGCTCGAGGCCGACCCTCAGGCCGATGACCTCTTGGGCAGCTCGGAGGGATTCGAGATCATGATCCCCGAGTTCATCGCCGGCGATGAGCCGCACCTTCAACCCGCCGAGCAGCCCCCCGAGCAGCCCGCCGAGCAGGAGGAAGGTCAGACTTCCTGAGGTCCCGCCGGGCGTAACAGTCTCGTTCTTCCTTCCCCCCCTTTGTCCTCGGGGTACAAAGGCCTCGTTCCGCTTGGGCGTTTCGGATCGCCACGCCCTCCCTCAAAGGGATAGCCTTGAGACGTCGGCCAACAAGGGGAGTGAGGGATGGCGACTGCCCTAAAAAGGCACGCGACATCGGGCGGGCCCTCAACGCCGCAACGGAAGCTGAAGTTCGGGACCGTGTGGATCAACACGCACATCCCACTCACGCCGGAGATGCCGAACGGCGGATACAAGCAGAGCGGCTACGGCAAGGACATGTCGATCTACTCGATCGAGGAGTACACGAACATCAAACACGTGATGGCGGCGATCGACTGAAGGTGAGCAGATGAAGACATCGACGAAGCCCTTCTATATCGCGGGCGAATGGCGTATGGGCCAGGGGAGGCTCGAGGTCAAGAGCCCGTGGGACGAGAGCGTGGTGGCGGAGCTCGGCGTTCCCACGGATGCCGACGTCGAGGATGCGGTCACCAGGGCCGTGGACACCTTCAAGGAGTCCAGGCACCTTCCGACGTACGCGCGAGCCGAGGCGCTCCTGCACATCTCGCGGGGAATCGCACAGCGAGTGGATCAGATCGCGGAGATCGTGGCCCGCGAGGGCGGCAAGCCCCTGAAGTGGTCGAAGGTCGAGGTGAGCAGGGCCGTCTCGACGTTTCGGTGGGCATCGGAGGAGGCTCGTCGGTTCGGCGGCGAATTCCTCCCTCTCGACACCGAGCAGAGCCTGGGCAGCCGCGCCGGCATCGTCCGGCGGTTCCCGTTCGGGCCGGTGATCGGGATCTCGCCCTTCAACTTCCCGGTGAATCTGGTGGCCCACAAGATCGCTCCCGCCCTCGCCGTCGGCGCGCCGATCGTGATCAAACCGGCCGGCGTGACGCCGCTGGGAGCGCTTGCACTGGCCGAGCTGTTCGACCAGACCGAGTTGCCGAAGGGGATGCTCTCGGTCCTGCCGATCTCGAGCGAGCGAGCCCAGAAGCTGGTCGAGGACCACCGGTTCAAGAAATTCACCTTCACCGGCTCGGGGATCGGGTGGAAGCTGAAGGGCCTCGATCCGCGCAAGCACGTCACGCTGGAGCTCGGCGGGAACGCCGGGGTCGTCGTCCACTCGGATGCCGACCTGGACAACGCCGCCGGCCGCATCGCCATCGGCGGCTACTACCAGGCGGGGCAATCCTGTATCTCGGTGCAGCGAGTGCTCATCCAATCGGAGGTCTACGACGACTTCGTGGCCCGGCTGGTCAAGCAGGTGGAGAGCCTCAAGGTGGGCGATCCGATGGACCCCACCGTGGACGTGGGGCCGCTGATCGACCAGGGCGCGGTGGAACGGGTCGAGGCGTGGGTCAACGAGGCTGTTGCCCAGGGAGCGGGGATCTTGACCGGGGGCCGGCGGGAGGGTCCCCTCTACTACCCGACCATCTTGGCCAACACCACGGCCGACATGAAGGTCCGGTGCGAGGAGGTCTTCGGGCCGGTCATCACCGTGCAGCCATACCAGACGTTCGAGGACGCGCTGGCGGAGGTAAACAGCACACCCTACGGGCTGCAGGCCGGCGTGTTCACGTCATCGATCGAGCGGGCCATGCTGGCCCACCGGGAACTGGAGGTCGGCGGCGTGATCGTCAACGACACGTCCGCGTTCCGGGCCGATCAGATGCCCTATGGCGGTTCGAAGGAGTCCGGCTACGGGCGCGAAGGCCTTCGCTACGCGATGGAGGAGATGACCGAGCCGCGGATCATGGTCCTCTCACACGTCCCTCTGTAGAGCGCCTGGCTCAGCTAGCTGATCACCGGGGCTCGCCTGCGATGAAGGCCTCGGGAGGAGCGGAAGGCAAGGCGCCTGCTGGCCGCCGACCAAGAGGATCGTGGCGGCGGCGAGCGTCCAGACCAGGAACCTTCGCATGTCGGTCTCCTTTCCATCGACTTGTGGCAAATACGGCGCGCGCCACCCGAAGGTTCCACTTCAAAGCCGATGGTTGTCGATCGACGGGTACGTGTCGCCGAAGATCAGTCCGCGGACGTGGTCGGAGGCGAGGAACGAGTGCGGAAACCCCAGGTCGATCGGGGCGACCGCATCCAGGCGAGCGATCTGCTCGTCGGTGAGATCGAACTCGAGGCAACCCAGCGCGTCGTCGAGCTGGTCCAGGGTTCGCGCCCCGATGATGGGGAAGATCTGAGCCCGGGCGCGCCGAGCCCGGATCCAATTGATCGCCACCTGTGCCGGTGAGTGGCCGATCTCTTCGGCCAGGTTCGCCACGGCGTCTCCCGCCGCCAGCTCCTTCTCCGAGGCCCCCACGTACCGGGTCGACCCGCGATCCGCGGCCCTGTATTTCCCGGTGAGCGTTCCTCCTTCGAGCATGCCCCACACCGTGACCGCGAGATCGTTCTGCCGAGCCATCGGCAGGAGATCCCGCTCCACCCCACGGTCGAGAACGCTGTATGGAGCCTGGATCGCGATAGGCCGGACCCAGCCGCGAAGCTGTGCCATCGTGACTGCCTGGGCCACCACCCAGGCCGGCGTGTCCGAGAAGCCGACATAGAGAACCTTGCCCGCCCGGACCATGTCGTCCATGGCCCGGAGGACCTCCTCCACCGGCGTCATCCCGTCCCACATGTGCAGCCACAGCAGGTCCACGTGGTCGGTGTCGAGTCTCTGAAGGCTTCCCTCCAGCGACCGCACCAGGTTCTTGCGGTGGTTGCCCCCGAAGTTGGGGTCATCACGACGTTCGGTCAGCGAGTACTTCGTGGCCAGGACGAAGTGATCTCGGTCGGCGCCCGCGAACTCTCCGACGAACCGCTCACTGGTGCCATCCGTGTAGTTGTTCGCGGTGTCGATGAAGTTGCCGCCTGCTTCGGCGAAGCGCTCGAAGATCTTGCGGCTCTCCTCCTGGGACGCGCCCCACCCCCAATCCTCGCCGAAGGTCATGGTGCCCAGGACGAGCTCGGAGGCCCTCAGCCCGCTCGAGCCCAACAGCTTGTATCGCATGCCGTTTGCACGTTAGCCCAGGGCTGGCCGAGGTCGCATCGTTCTGAGGCCGGAACTGTGATAGGGAATCGGGCCGATCGAGCGTCCGACCACAGACGGAGGGTCTCTCGAACGGCGTTACTCGACCAGGCGGTTGCGGACCGCGTACAGCGCGGCCTGGGTGCGGTCGGCCAGACGAAGCTTCGCCAGGATGTTGCTCACGTGGGTCTTCACCGTCTTCTCGGAGAGCACGAACTCCCTGGCGATCTCTCGATTCGATTTGCCCTGGGCGATCAGCCGGAGAACGTCCATCTCCCGCTCGGTGAGGGCCTCAACGGTGTCTGCCCGTTCCTGTTCCCCGGCGAACTCGTGCATGAGCTTGGAGGCGATGTCTGGATGGAGGAGTCCCTGCCCCCGGTTGACCGTTCGTATGGCCTCCGCCAGATCTCGCGGTTCGACATCCTTGAGCAGATAGCCCGCTGCCCCGGCCTTCACGGCCGGGAAGACCTTCTCGTCGTCGGCGAAGGTGGTGAGGACGATGACCTTGGTCGAGGGACTGGCGTCGCGGAACGTCGGGCCTCAGCTTTTCCACCTGCTCGACGGCCTCCAGGCCGTCCGCTGCCTCGCCCACGATGTCGAGGTCCTCCTGCAGCTGGAGGAATGCCCGGAGGCCGTGGCGGACCACCGGATGGTCGTCGGCGATCAGGACGCCGATCCGGCCCGAGCTCGGCTCCGCCCCCTTCCGGGTGCGCGTCTTGCCGCGCCGGTCAGGCGCCAACCCGGGCCTCCAGCCATACCCTGGCCCCTGCTCCGGGTGCCGACTCGACGTGCAGGTCACCTCCGAGGAGTTGGGCCCGCTCGAGCATCGAGGTCAGGCCGAGATGTCTCCCTCGGACCTGCGGAGACGAAGGGTCGAACCCGATGCCGTCGTCGCTGACGGATAGGCCGACCACGGAATCGCGCATCCTCACGTCGACGGAGATCCTGCTCCCGCCAGAGTGCTGCAAGGCGTTCCGGATCGCTTCCTGGGCGATCCGGAAGAGTTCCCGCTCGGCGGCGGAGTTCAGTCGTCGCCCGCCCTCGGTAGTCAGGTCGATGTCGGTCCCGTAGACGCGCCGCAAGACGTCGATGTGCTTGCGGAGGGTCGGAACCAGCCCGTCCACCTCGATCTCGGCGGGCCGAAGCTCGAACACAAGCGATCGCATCTCCTGCACCGCGCCCTTGGCCAGCCTCTGGATATTCCGGACCTCCTCCCTGGCCCGGCGGGGATCTCGAGTGAGCAGCTCTGCGGCCGCCTCCGCGGTGAATACCGCGCTGAACAGGGTCTGGATGACCGAGTCGTGCAGCTCCCGGGCCAGACGGTTGCGTTCCTCCATCACCGTGAGCTCCCGGCTGCGCTCCAGCAGCTCAGCGTTCTCGATGGCGATGGCCGCGTGAGCGGCGAGCATCTCCACCAGCTCCTGATCCGTCTGGCTGAACTCGCGAGCGCCGATCTTGCTGGCCAAGTAGAACGCGCCGATGATCCGGCCTTTCGACAAGAGAGGGATCCCCAGGAACGACCGCATCTTGGGATGTCGGTACGGCCACCAGCCCCGGAAGTCCGGGTGCCTCTTGATGTCGCGAAGCCGGATCGGTGTGGGGTCTTCCAGCATCAAGCCGAGCAGCCCGTGCGTCTTGGGGAGGTCGCCGATGGCCTCCCACGTCGCGTCGCTGATGCCCGACACGATGAACTGCGCGAACCCACCTTCCCCGTCGGGGACACCCAGGGCGGCATACCGCGCCCGGACCAGACCCCTGGCCGAGTCGACGATCTTCTGCAGGACCGGTTCGACCGATCGCTCGGCAGCGATTGCCAAGACGGCATCGCTCACCGCTCGGAGGGCGCTCCCACCCAGGCCGTCCTGCGGACCGGCCGCTGCCTCGTCCATAGCAGATCAACTGTAGGACCTTGTTCCCGTCGGCTGCATCGGCCCCGAGCGGGAGGTGCTCTCCGCTCCCCCCGGAGGAGGGGTCTAGGATCGGGGCGGCTTCAGGGGTCCGGGGCCTGCCGTGGCGAAGCCGATGCCGTCGAAAATCCGTCACGCATAGCGGATCCTCGGATCGAGGAAGGCGTAGGCGATGTCGGCGATCAGGTTGAACAGATTGCGATCTCCTGGACGGCGAGGACCAGGGCCGGCAAGGTGATGTGCCGGATACGGTCGGCCAGATTGAAGCCGGTCGTCCCCGCCTTGAACACACCGGTGATGTAGAAGATCGGGTCGCTCAGGTGTAACCATCTGACCCGGTAGATGCGGAAGAAGATCTGCAGGATCAGGCCGAACCAGAAAGGAGGGACGGACAATCCGAAGAACGCCGCACCGGTGGCTACATGATCGAACAAGGAGTACTGCCGTAATGCCGGTCAAGGTTGGCATCCCGCCGCAGGTCTTCGCCATGGGCACACAGATCTCCATGGGTGGAGTGCTCTTGGCCCTCATGACGGTGATCGTTCAGCGCCGGCGTATCTGACCAGCCCGGTGGACAGAGGAGGTTCGGTGAAAGCGCAAGTGGACACGGAACGGATGACGGCGAGGGCCAGGGAGATCGCGTCCCGCGAGGGGAAGCGGCTGCTCGAGGGGACTCCGCGCTCGGCGGCCCTGTTCGAGCGGGCGGCCCGGGTCCTCCCCTTGGGGGTCTCCTCCAATTTCCAGGCGGGGGACCCGTACCCGATCTATCTCACCCGCGGGCGCGGCTCGCGAGTGTGGGACGTCGACGACAGCGAGTACGTCGATTTCCACAGCGGGTTCGGTGTGAACGTCGTGGGCCATGCCCATCCCAGGATCGTGGCGGCCGTGTCCGAAGCGGTCCGTAGCGGCGTTCATTTCGCCGTCACCACAGAGGTCACCGTCGCTCTGGCCGAGGAGATCTGTCGCCGTTTCCATCTGGAACAGATGCGGTTCGTGAACTCGGGGACGGAGGCCACCATGGACGCGCTCCGGGTGGCCCGGGCAGCCACGGGTCGGGAGATCGTCTTGAAGATCGAGGGGTCCTATCACGGCCATCACGACGCGGTCCTGTTCTCGGTGGTCCCTGAGGCCGATGTGCTGGGGATCAAGGCGACGGTCACCGGGGAGGCGGCCGATTCGGCGGGCGATGTCTACCGGACGATCCCCACGTCGAAGGGCGTGCCCCCGGCCCTCACCGAGCTCACCCTGATCGTGCCGTTCAACGACGCTCAGGCCCTCGACCACGTCCTCTCCGAGCGAGGAGGCGAGATCGCCGCGCTGATCATGGAGCCGGTCATGATGAACATCGGCCTGGTCCCCCCTCAGCCCGGATACCTGGAGTCGGTCCGGGAGCTGTGCACGAAGCACGGTGTCGTCCTGATCTTCGACGAGGTCAAGTCCGGAGCCACCATCGCTGCCGGAGGAGCCATCGAACGGTTCGGGGTCGAGCCCGACCTGGCCTGCTTCGCCAAAGCCGTCGGGGGCGGGACCACGATCGGCGCCTTCGGCGGCAAGGCGTCGATCATGGAGGTGGTGACGCGTGGCGCCGCCCAGCAGGGGACGTTCAACGGCAACCCTCTGTCGTGCCGGGCCGGGCTGGCCGCTCTGACCGAGGTCTTGACCCCGGATGCCTACGACCACCTGGAGAAGCTGGGAACGATGCTCGCCGATGGCTGCCGGCGAGCCATTGAGAAGTACGGAATCCCCGCCCACGCCGTGGACATGGGAGCGAAGGGATGCGTCTCCTATCGTCCCGAGCCGCTCACGAACTACAGGGACTTCCTCGAGTGCAACACGGAGCTGTTCGCCGCATCCTGGCCGTGGCTGGTGAATCGAGGGATCTTCATGACCCCCGGCGACGAGGAGCAGTGGACGATCAGCGTCCAGCACTCCGAGGAGGACATCCAGCGATACATCGATACCTTGGGAGAGTTCTGCGCCGAGCTGTCCGGGTGAGCTGAGCTAGGACCGTTCGGGGTGAGGTTCCCGGCCGAGCTTCCTCAGGGCCAATCCTGAAAGAGCCTCCAGGACAAGCCGATTGGCCAGGTAGGCTGTGATCTCTCCATGGTCGTAGGGCGGGCACACCTCGACCACCTCCATGCCTGCGAACCCAACCTCGTGGGCCAACCGGCGCACCGCGCGCAGCGCCTCGCGCGCGGTGATGCCACCGGGTTCCGGCGTGCCCGTCCCCGGGGCGAAGGCCGGGTCGCACACGTCGATGTCGAAGGACAGAAACATGTGACTCCATTTCTTCGCCGCCGCCACCACGTGGTCCATCACCGGGGCCATGCCGCGCTCGGTGATCTCCTCCATCAAGTGCCACCGGAAACCCTGCCCTCGGGCCCATTCGAACTCCTCGGGGCCGGGCCAATACCCGCGCAGTCCAACCTGGACGATGTTTCGGCCGTCCACAGAACCCTCCTCGACCAAGCGCCGGAGCGGCGTGCCGTGAGAGCGGGTCACGCCCCACACATCATCGGCGTTGTCCGCGTGGGCATCGAAATGGACCAGCCCGAGGGTCGTGCCGGGCTCGAGATGATCGGCCACGGCTCCGACGTCAGGGTGGGCGATGGAGTGGTCGCCGCCGAGCACTATCGGGATGGCCCCAGCCGCGCACACCTGGCCGACGATGCGCCGGATGGCCTCGTGGCTCTTGGCCTGGTCGGCCGGGGTCACCTCGGCGTCACCGAAGTCGACCACCGTGAGCACATCGAACGGATCGACCCCGAGATCCATGTGCGGGCGAGGGGGAGGTCCGTTGTAGTCACCCAGGCGAATGGCCCGAGGGCCGAATCTCGCTCCGGGCCGGTTGCTCACGGCCTCGTCCATGGGGGCCCCGACGATGGCCACGTCGACGCCGCCCAGGTCCTTGGGATCGAGGACCAACGGTAGCTTGGTGAAGGTCGCGCCCGCCCCGGCGTAGGAAGGCTCCCGGCGCCGGCTTACGGGAACCCCCGGCATCAGCGGATCACGGCCGTTGTGGCTGGCACGGGGCGATTCTCATCGGTGCATCCAGGGGAACACAAGCCGGTTCATGCAGGAGTGGCGACGTCCTGGCCTCTGTCCTGGAGCAGCTCGGTGAGGGTCTCGGCGTCGCCGGGAGCGGCCGCCAGCTGATCGTTGTTGAAGAAAACGAAGACGTCCTTGGCGTCCAGTCCGGCGATCCTGTCGGCCCACGTCCGGAGCTTTCGGCGCGTGTAACCGGGATGCATGGGGCGCCCCTGATGGAACCGGATGTAGGACCACCCTCCCGAGAGCAGCAACGGCACTTTCCAGCCCGGCCGATCGGCCAGGACCCAGGCAGCCCCTGCGTCGTCCAGCAAGGCCAGCACCTCGTCAGTCCGCCACGAGTCGTCCCGGAACTCGAACGCTGCCCATATCTCCTCCGGGAGGATGCTCACGAATTCGCGCAGTCGCCCGGCCTCGACGCCGAAGTTCGGAGGGAATTGGAAGAGCACCGGCCCGAGCTTGTCGCCCAGATGCGTCGCCCGGGACCAGAACAGCTTGACCGGTTCAGCGCAGTCCCTGAGCCGGCGGATGTGGGTGATGTACCGACTGGCTTTCACGGCGAACCGGAACCCGACAGGAGTCTCGGCCCTCCACCGATCGAACGTCTGCTCCTTCGGGAGCTGATAGAAGGAATTGTTGACCTCGACGGCGGGGAACCGGGAGGCGTAGAGCTCGAGCCACGCTCGTTTGGGTGCGCCGTCGTAGAACTTCTTCCACGAGTCGTACTGCCAGCCGCTCGTCCCTATGTAGATCATCCGGACTCACTCATACCCGATTTCCATCCCTCGGCGGTGCGTCGGAGCCGACCGTTTCCGCCCCACGCCGTACACTTGAGGACGTGGTCATCGTCATCCTTCTGCTGCTGCTGATCCTCGCCGCCACGGGCGGGCTGGTGCTCGCCCTGAAGATCGCCCTCGGTGTGGCGCTGGGTCTGTTCCTGGGCGTCGCTCTGATCGGGGCGCTTGTTGCCTGGCGAGTCAGGCGAGCCCTGTTCGGTCCTAGGCCACGATGGCGTCGAGTCCGAGGGTCGCGGGTCGAGGTGCTCGACCGCGACTCCCGGCACTACCAGCGCTGAGCGAACCGCCCGGGTCCCTCTTTCCTCCTCCTCGGCGCCCCCGTCTTCGATGGGTCACCGACGGGGGGTCCGCAGCTGCCTCGCTTCGCTCGTTGCCGCTACCCCCCTGGACTCCCCTCTAGCCCAGATTCGCTTCGCCGAAGGCCGCGACGATCCGGGCCAATTCGCCTTCGCGCTTCCAGAAGAAATGGTCGGTGCCGGGGACGACCTCCACCGTGGCCCGAGGAAGCCTGCGACCAAGGCCCTTGAGCTCCGGCACCGGGCAGAAGGGATCGGCCTCTCCCGCCACCATGAGCACTGGTCGGTGGAAAGATCTGAGCCGGTCGCGGCCGGGCAGGTCGGGAAGTGCGGTGTCCCCGAGAGGGAGGCCGATCAGAGCCAGAGCTCCAACCCGCTCGTCGTCGAGGGCCTCTCGAAGCGCGGTATGGGCGCCGAAGGACCACCCGCACACGAAGACGGCGCCGTCGACCTGCTTCCGAACCCGGCCGATAGCGGCCCGCACGTCCTTCACCTCATCCATCCCCTTTCCATGGCTTCCGCCCGAGCCCATCACGCCTCGGAAGTTGAACGACAGCACGGCGAATCCCCTGGACGCCAGCTCGTTGCGGATGGCCCAGAGAAGAGGGTGGTCCTTGCTCCCACCCATCTCGGGATGAGGGTGGCAGATGACCGACGGACCCCGCGAGGGTCCATCAGGGAGGCGTACCTCTCCCTCCAGAACCACGCCATCTTCTGTCTCGAACGTGATCCGGTCCACCACACCTCATCTGGTAAAGACGACAAGGTCGACCGCGTGAAACGATGTCGGCGATGACCTTACCGGCCAGCGGACGGGGTGGCGACGACGAGCGGAGGATAGGCCGGACCGGAGTGGTGCTCCGGGATCCGCTTCCCTGGCACGACCTGGTGGAGGTCGTGGAGGCGGCCGAGGACACCGGGCACGAGGCCGTGTTCGTCCCGGAGATCGCCGGAAGAGAGGCCTTCTCCACCCTGGCCGGCTTCGCCATGACCACCTCCCGCCTCGCCCTGGGGACCGGGGTCGTCACGGTCCCCTCCCGCAGCCCTGCTACGACCGCGATGGCCGCAGCTACCGTCCACGAGATCTCGGTCGGTCGCATGATCCTGGGGATCGGTACGGGCGACACGAAGGCCGTGGGTCGGATGCCCGATGGAGGTGTCCTGGAGCTGACCAGGCGATATGTGCAGGTGGTCAGGCGAGCTCTGTCCGGCGAGGCCGTGCCACCCGAGGATCTCTTCGGTGTGGGAGGGTTTCGCCTGGCACTCTCGACCCATTCCGATCCGCCTCCCGTATGGCTGGGGGCCCTGGGCGACGGCATGATCCGCCTGGCCGGGGAGGTGGCCGACGGAGTCCTGCTGAACTGGTGCACACCCGAGCGGGTGACCCGGGCGGCTCGGCTCGTTCGGGAGACTGCCGAGCGTGCCGGGCGGGACCCGGCGGCCCTGACGATCGCCGTCTATGTGCGAGCCTGCCTGGGGCTGGAGGAGCCGGTTGCGATGAAGGCGCTCAGGGAGATGACGGGTCTGTACGCCTCATTCCCCAACTACCGACGTCAGTTCGAGATGATGGGCCTGGGGAATGAGGCCTCCCTGGCGGCCAAGGCGTTCGCCGGGGGCCGGCTCCAGGAGATCCCGGGTTCTTTCGTTCGGACCCTCACTGTGCTCGGTGGACGGGCAGAGGCGCTCGATCGGTTCGCTGCGTTTCGGGAAGCGGGCGCCGACCTGGTCCTGTGCTATCCCGTGGCGGCCCTGGAAACGCTGTCCTCGGTGCTGGGGACGGTGCTCGCCGCAGCCCCCTCGCCGGCCCTGGAACGATAGGACCTTCATCGAGCCACCCCCTCGGATGTTGGGGTTGCACCAGATCTCGGCCAGGGTAAACTCCTATTTGCACGGTCAACACCGTGAGAAAGGGGTTTATCCGATGACGTACACCATCTGCGAGCCCTGCATCGACGTGAAGGACCGGGGGTGCGTGGACGAATGCCCGGTGGACTGCATCTACGAGGGAACCCGGATGCTGTACATCCACCCCGACGAGTGCGTGGACTGTGGGGCCTGCGAGCCGGTGTGTCCCGTGACGGCGATCTTCTACGAGGACGACGTACCGGCGGAGTGGAAGAACTACACGCCCGTCAACGCCGAGTTCTTCAACGAAGACATCAGCGGGATCGGCTCACCCGGTGGAGCCGCCCAGGTCGGTCCGGTCGACAAGGATCACCCCTTCGTGGCGAACTTCACGGCTCCCGAGTAGCCGCCGGTCCATCGCAGCATTCCGAGGCCGGGCCGAGAGGCTCGGCCTCTTCGATTCCCGGCCCTGTGAGGCTCAGGTCGCTTGACAACAGCCTCGCCCGTCCGGGTATGATTTGAGCGATTGCTCAAAGCAACCGCTCAACGGAGTCGACGTGGCGGGTGAATCCAGGCGGCCAAAGCTCGTGGAGGAGACGAAGGGCGGGGTGAGCACCCGCGCCAGAATCGTCGGTGCGGCCATTCGCACGCTGAAGGAACGGGGATTCGCCGGGGCCAGCGCGCGGGCCATCGCCCACACCGGAGGCTTCAACCAGGCGCTGATCTTCTATCACTTCGGTACCGTCAACGACCTCTTGCTGGCCGCCCTGGACGAAACCAGCGCGCAGCGCATGCAACGCTATCGTGCCGCGCTGAACGGGATCAGGACGCTCCCCGAGCTCATGGCGCAGGCGGCCCGGATCTATCAGGAAGATCTGGAGTCGGGGCACATCAAGGTCCTGGCGGAGCTGATCGCCGGCGCATCTTCCTCCCCGTCGCTGGGTCCCGAGATCGTGGCCCGGATCGAACCGTGGGTGGCCTTCACCGAAGAGGTATTGGGCCGCGTGCTCGCCGGCTCACCCCTGGAACCACTGATCCCCATCGAGGACCTGGCCTTCGCTGTCGTCGCCCTGTACCTGGGTGTGGAGCTCCTGGCCCACCTCAACGGGCAGCTCGCCCGGGCCGAGCGGCTCATCGATACCGGGTCTCGATTGTCCTCCCTGTTCGCCGGCATGTTGCCCACATCTCGAGGGGGTGAGTGACGTGGCGAGCGCACCGATCGCCCACCGAAGCCGCGGCGACGGGCCCGGCCCCCTCCCACCGTGGTGCCCGCCGGCGCGGATCTCCCATCCCGTGATGCTGCAGCGCTGGGAGAACCTGTCGTTCCTGCACTGGCCCTTTCCGCCCGCGGCCGTCCAGGCGCTGCTGCCGACCGAACTGGAGGTGGACACGTTCGACGGCGCGGCGTGGGTGGGTCTGATCCCATTCCGGCTAACGGTCACGCTGCCGGGGATGCCGCCAGTGCCGTGGCTGAGCTCGTGTCCGGAGATCAACGTCCGGACGTACGTGCGAGGCCCCGACGGGCTGAGCGGCATCTGGTTCCTCTCGCTGGAGGCCTCCAGGCTGGGGGCGGTCCTCGCCGCGAGGAAGTTGTATGGCCTGCCCTACCGTTGGGCGGCCATGAGGCTCGACCGCCAGTCCGGGACTGTATGGTACGAGAGCCGGCGTCGGTGGCGCGGTCGGAGGCCCCGCGTGGTCATCTCACTGGCGGTGGGAGATCTGGTGGCGCCCGAGGACCTCGATCCGCTGGAGGTGTTCCTCACTGCACGGTGGCGGCTGTACAGCCCGAGAGGAACAGGGCTGGCTGCAACGCAAGTGGATCACGACCCCTGGCCGGTCCACCGGGCAAGGGTCCTCTGTGTGCGCGACGAGTTGATCCCAGCTGCGGGCCTCCCGGACCCGGTGGGGCCGCCTCTGGCGCTGTTCTCGCCCGGGGTCTCGGTCCGGTTCTCCCCTCGCCGTCAGCTCGGGGTGGTGGGGACAGGAGCTTCCTGCGGCGTCGTGAGAGTGGGGGTGGCGGGCGCGTGACCGTCGTCCGGGAGCAGACCGGGGAAGGACCACTCGCCCGGTAGCTGATCGAGCGGCCAACGCTGGCGGGAGTGCGCCGAGAGCTTGTCCATCAGAGCCAGGGCGGCGGGGTCCTCTCGACCGGGGCGGTACTCGATGACACCTGCCTCGAACGCTTCCCGGAATACCTTCTCGCCCAAGTCCGTCCTGATGACGGTGAGGGTCCAGCCGTCGTTCTGGCCGAGCCCCCCGAACGACAGGTCGGCGTGCTCGGCGGCGAAGTCCGGGCACATCAGACAACCGGGCCTGGTGTACACGTGAGACTTCTTCAGCGAATACGTGATCTCGCGGCCATCCTTCGTGTAGAAGAGAAGCTTCCCTTTCACGTTCACCCTGATGAGTTCGTCCAGATCGATGCCCAACTCGTTCTGGGCGATCTGCACCATGAGCCCGTCGTAGGTGAACGACTTGGAGCACAACAGGCCGAGCGTCCAGGCGATCCGGCGACGCCACTTGTTGACCCGGCGGGCTTCCAGGGCGCCGGTGACGCTGGCCTGACAGGACATCCCGACCAGGGCTACCTTCGACAACCCCATCTCGGCTGCCTTGATCAGGGCCAGAGGGTTCGCAGAGTACGTGTACCGGGAACCGGCCGTGGCGAGAACTCCTTCCACGTCGGTGACCACGGCGGGCTCAGCGTCCCAACGCCGTTCCTCCGAGAGCTTGGAGGTCAGAGCGCCGTCGATCTGGCCGGTCTCCAGGCCCCAGATGAGCAGGGCCGACACCACGCCGCCGTCCTGACCCTGGGCAAGCACGCGAGGGTCGGTGGCCCGAGCCAGGACGACGTCCTGGTGCACGCCGATGATCTCCTCGGGCAAACGGGTCCGGCCGAACAGCATCCGGTCGAGTTCGGGCTCCCACTCCCGAAACCGGGGGCACGCCCGCGTACAGATGTCGCATCCCTTGTCACCGTGGGTGCAGTGGTTGGGCTCGCCTTCCTCGAGTTGGAACGGGCGATCGTCCTCATAGCCCAGTACATGGAAGGGGCAGACGACGACGCACGCGGAACACCCGGTGCACAACCCCGTGGTGACGACCTCGTCGTACAGGTCCCGCCACTGAGTCTTGTCGGCGGAGGACGGCATCGCCGGACAGTATAGGTGCCCCTCCTGAGAGAGCCTGGGGTGGCCCAACCGGACTCCGTGAGGCACTGGCCCGTCCTGCTAGGCTCCACACTCGGTGCGCCTCCCGGAGCGATCAGATGCTCGAGCCTGAAGCCGTCCAAGCCGCCCTGCTTGCCGGGGCCGGTGAAGTGCAGGCTCTGATGAATCATCTCGGGCTCGCCGCGAGGTCCGCCCCCGCCACCAAGCTGGCCTTCGAGGCAGACCTCAGGTCCTCGCTGCGCAAGGCACTCCAGTTCGGCCGAGCCGAGCTGGTCTCCACGGACGCGAGCCTGGGCCCCGGGCCCCTGGCCCAGCCCACGGACGTGATCGTGGCGGCGAAGACGAGGGTTCCTCAGCTCGCCATCGAGGTCCAGTGGCATCCCCGGAGTGAGGACCATGCCGGCTTCGCCAACGCGGCCGTCGCGGACATGTTGAAGATGATCGTGGCCAGGCAGAAAGGGGCCGTGGAGCAGGGGACGGTCCTGGTGGCGGCGCCGCCGAGATTCTGGCGGTGGCTCCCCGGCTATGCGGAGGACCGCGCCGGCTACGAGCTCCTGACGACCGACACCGAGACGCCGGCCAGCGTGAAGTCGGACTTCCTGGCCGGCTCCACCTGGGACTTCGTGTTCGAGGCAGGCATGGATCGGCAGCTGCCGGACCGGCTCTGGTCCTCGATCATGGCGGCTGCCGAGCTTCGCTCGCCGTGGGCGGAGATGGACCTACGGCTCCTCGACGTGAAGGGGCTCGGCGCCCTCGGCGACGCCCGCGCCTGAGAGCCGGAAGGCCGGAGGAGCTTTTCAGATCGAGAAGGACTCTCCGCAGGCGCACTCATGGATGGCCTGGGGGTTGTTCACCTTGAACCCGCCACCCAGCATGGCGTCACTGAACTCCAGGGTCGACCCCGCCACGATGGGCAGGCTCTTCCCGTCGATCAGGACCTTGAGGCCGAAGGCCTCGAACACGGCATCGCCCTCGGCCTGCTCGGGCTCGAACGAGAGCCTGTACGAGAAGCCGGAGCATCCACCGGCCGTTACCCGCAGGCGCAGGTACGGCTCCGGGAAACCTTCTCCCCGAGCCAGCTCGATGGCTTTCTCCGCTGCCCGTTGCGTGACCGAGATGGCCTGTGTCGCCGTGCCTTCCATAGCACCCATGATACGGCCCTCGCGGTTCTGCCCTGTCTACTATGGGGCTTGTGCGAATCGGCTCTCAGGAGCTACGTCGGATGCTGCCCGGGGTCCTGGACCAGGCGACCGAGGTCTCGCTTCCGACGGACACCTCGCTGGCAGCTGTCCTGGTCCCCATCCTCGTCGCCACCCCCGAACCGAGGCTGGTCTTTACCAGACGGACGGAGACCCTGTCTCGACATGCCGGAGAGATCTCATTTCCGGGCGGGCTTGCCGACGAAGGAGAAGACCCGGCTACCGCTGCCCTGCGGGAGGCGGAGGAAGAGTTGGGTCTGGCCCCCGCCGACGTGGAGCTCGTGGGGTCGCTTCCTCACGTGCACACGCGGGTCACCGGAATCCTGATCGTTCCGTACGTGGGATTCCTGGCCACCGACCCCCGATTCACCCCCAACGCCGAGGAGATCGCCGACGTCCTGGAGTTCCGGCTGGCGGACCTCGTGGACCATGGGGCGGAGTCGGAGTTCGAGCACGAAGGCAGGACCTTCCAGACCCACGTCTACGAGGTGGATGGCCACGTGATCTGGGGAGCTACAGCCAGGATCCTGTGGTCGTTCATCGAGCTGCTCGGTGGAGCCGGAGGGAGAAACGGGGTTCTGCGGCCGGCGTGAACCCCGCTGCCAGGAGACCGAAGGGGGGTGGATCGATGCAGAAGTGGGAGTATTTCGTGGCGCCGCTGCTTGCGCACAACCCGGGAGAGATCCTCAACAGTTTCGGGGAGGACGGCTGGGAGCTGGTGAACGTGGTCCAGCAGCAGACACCTGCCGGGGGGGCCTCACTGGTTGCCTACCTCAGGCGGCCCCGTACCTAGGAACAACGGTTGAGGGACGGTCCGCCCCTCGGCCCGGTCCAGGTATTTCTGGAGATCGTCGACCATGACCTGGAACGTCACATGGCCGGGGGAGCTCGAGGCTCGGACCCGAACCCATCACCCGAGAGCCTGAGCCAGGTCCTCCACGAGGTCGTCCGGGTGCTCGATCCCGACCGAGAGCCGCACCAGGTTCGCCGGCACCTCCAGGGGCGATCCGGCCACGCTCGCATGCGTCATCCGCCCAGGATGCTCGATCAGGGACTCCACCCCACCGAGCGACTCGGCCAGGAAGAACAGGCGGGTCTTCCGGCACACCTCCAGTGCCGCCTCCTCGTCGTGCGTCTCGAACGAGACCATCCCGCCGAAGCCTCGCATCTGCCTGGCGGCAATGTCGTGGCCGGGGTGAGAGGGGAGACCCGGATAGTGAACCCGCTTTACTTCTTGGTAGCCTTCCAGGAATTCGGCGATCCTGGCGGCGTTTCGGCAGTGCGCCTCCATCCGCAGGGCGAGCGTCTTCACTCCCCGCAGCACCAGGAAGCAGTCCTGCGGTCCGGGAACGGCCCCCACGGAGTTCTGCAGGAACGCCAGCCGCTCCTGCATCTCTGCGGTCGTGGTCACGATCGCACCCCCGACCACGTCGGAATGCCCGCCGAGGTATTTGGTAGCCGAGTGGATGACGGCGTCGGCACCAAGCCTGATCGGCTGTTGGAGGTACGGCGACGCGAACGTGTTGTCGACCACGCACCACGCGCCCGCCTCGTGCGCGATCTCCACCACGGCTGCGATGTCGATGATCTTGAGCAGCGGGTTGGTGGGCGTTTCCACCCACACCACCCGGGTCTCGGTGCGGATGGCCTTCTTCAGTGCCTCGAGGTCGGTCAGGTCGACGGTGTCGAACTCGATCCCCATCGCCGGGGCCAGCACCCTCGCCACAAGCCGATACGTGCCTCCGTACACGTCGTCGGCCACGACCACGTGATCGCCGGACTTGAGCAGGCAGAAGAAGGTGGATTCCGCCGCCATCCCGGAGGCGAAGCACAGCCCCCCGTACCCCTCTTCCAGGGCCGCGAGGGCTGTCTCGAGCACGGTCCGGGTCGGATTGCCGGTCCGCGCGTAGTCGTAGCCCTTGTGCTTTCCTACGGCTTCCTGGGCGTACGTCGACGTCTGGTAGATCGGGACGTTCACCGATCCGTACGCGGGCTCGGGCTCCTGCCCGGCGTGGATGGCCCGGGTCTCGAATCGCACAGGGTCACTCCTCCTCGGCGTCGAGCGAGTCGAGCGCTCGCCTCCAGCCTAGCCGAGCGAGCTCCTTCCGAGCCGTCACTCCCGCCCGGGCTTCGTTCAGCAATCGGGAGCGCAGCCGTGCGTCGTGCCCGGGGAGAAACCGCCGGCGCACCGGACGGCCACAGCCACATTCGCACAGCCTCGGTGTATCGACGCGTCCGACCGGATGCAAAGGTGTATCGGGCGGGGCGCAGCGCCGGTAATGATCCTCCAGGCGATGAACGGGAAGGACGATGACACCTTCCCGAGGATCACCGACGAACGAACCCTCCCCGTCCAGGAAGCGGGCTCCGGTGAAGGCCGCGCAGGCCGCGTCCAGGAGGTCGATCCCGGCGATCTCCGGGAGGCCGGCCACCCCCGCCTCGGCGAGCACGGCCCGCCGCCAGGCCGCCCTCCATCGCCTACCGGGGGACAGGCAGCCGGACAGAGCCACGTACGACGCGTACGGAAAGACCTCCAGCGCCATCCGCCGGGCCCGACCCGGGCCGAGGTAGACGGCGTAACCCGCTCCCCGGGCTGCGGCGAAGACCTCGAATCCGGCCGTCATCCATGAGAACAGCTTGGCCTCCTCGTAGTGGGTCTGATGCGAGCCGATGCCGCGCCGGGACAGCTCGTATTCGGCCACTCGCCTGGCGAGATGCTTGCCCGCAGGAGGAGGGACCGGCAGCCGCGCCCGCTCGGCGTCGTCGCGCAGGAGCCCCAGTCCGGCCTTGGGCGGCGCGTCGATGGCGACCGCGTGCGGTCGATGCGTCCACAAGAGTTCCGTCAAGGCGCGAGGACCCATCCGGTTCCATGTCTCTTTGACCACCATGTCCTCGAGCAGCACCACATCGAGTCCCCTGCCGAGGGAGACATCGACCCCGAAGACTCTCATGTCTCCTCGGATCCCGAGTCAAGCCTTGGTGCGTTCGCGGTGAGCCAGGAACTCCAGCAGATCGGCTCGGGTGAGGATGCCCAGCGCCTCGCCGTTCTTCGCCACGATGACTGCGGGAGCGTTTTGAAGCTCGGCGAAGGCCGTCTCCAACGGATCGTCGAACTCGACCATGGGAAAGGGTGGGGCCATGACCTCGGCCACGTCGGCCTGGAGCGAGTCGGGGTCGCGGAAGATGCGGTCGAGGAGCGTTCGCTCCCGGATCGAACCAACGAAGGCGCTGACCTCGAGCGCGGGCTCCCGGACCACGGGGGCCTGGGAGATGCCGAATCTCTGAAGCCTATCGACGGCCTGGCGGACCTTCTCGTGGGCGCCCACCGAGACCAGCGGTGGGATCTCGCCATGCTTGGCTGAGAGGACCTCTTCCACGCGGACCGCTTCTTCCCGCTCCAGGAATCCGTACTGGAGCATCCACGACTCCGAGTACACCTTCGAGAGATAGTTGCGGCCGGTGTCGGGGAAGATCACCACGACCAGGGTGTCCCCCGGGAGCTCCCGCGCCACCGTGAGCGCGGCGAACATGGCCGTGCCCGATGAACCCCCCACCAGGATGCCTTCCTGCCGGGTGATGGCCCGGGCCGTGAGGAGCGAGTCGCGGTCCGAGACCCGGACCCACCGGTCGACAAGGGTCGGATCGAAGGTGTCCGGCCAGAAGTCCTCCCCGATCCCCTCGGTCAGATACGGCCTGGCCTCCTCGCCCGGTGCCGCCGAGAACAGCGATCCCTCCGGATCGGCCCCGACCACCGTGAGGGAGGGCTTCCGTTCCTTGAGGTAGCGGGCCACTCCGGTGATGGTTCCCCCGGTCCCCACGCCCGCCACCAGCACGTCGATCTTCCCCTCCGTCTGCTCCCAGAGCTCGGGGCCAGTCGTCTCGTAGTGAGCCGCCGGGTTCTCCTGGTTGAAATACTGGTTGGGCTGGAAGGCTCCGGGGATCTCCTCGGTCAGCCGATCGGCCACCCGGTAGTAAGACTCGGGAGACTCGGGAGCCACGGCCGTGGGCGTGATCACCACTTCCGCTCCGTACGCACGAAGGAGTGCCACCTTCTCCTGGCTCATCTTGTCCGGCATCACGAAGATGCACTTGTAGCCGCGAATGGCAGCGGCGATGGCCAGGCCGTGCCCCGTGTTCCCGGACGTGGGTTCGATGATGGTCCCGCCCGGCCTGAGGCGGCCCGCTCGCTCGGCCACCTCGATCATCCGCAGGCCGATGCGATCCTTGACGCTTCCTCCTGGGTTCAGCATCTCCAACTTGGCCAGCACGGTTGCTCGGATGCCTCGGGTGACGCTGTGAATACGGACGAGCGGTGTGTTCCCGACGGCATCGAGGAATGTGTCCATCACGTTCAACGTTCGGCTCCTTCGACCTGAGTCCCCTATTGTCCATGATGGGGGGAGGGGAAAAGAAGGGTCCGGGGGGTGGCAGGAGAAAGAAGGGTCCGGCAGGGAGGACTGCCCGGTGTCCTCCCTTGCCGGACGACCGTCCGACCTCCGCGGAGCGGGCCTGCCCGACCGGATGGCCGGGGGTGGTCCCCAGCGTGGGGCCGCACTGGCGGAGCGATAGCGTACCCGATGGAGCGCAAGTCGGGAAGACCCAGAATGGTGTTCAGATCGACTGAAGCCAGGGGCCACGACCCGTGTTCGGACCTGGCCGGGGGATCCTTCAGGGCCCGGATCGGCTTTCGATCAGGAGGAGACCCAGGGCGACTGGATCCTTCCAGCGGTGGCCAGGGCCCGGCCGCCGCCAACGGGCCCCGAGCGTACGTCGAGAGCGCAGTCCCGGATCGTCCGGAGGATCTGGTCTGCGGGAATCCCCTTGAGCATGTAGCAGGCGGCTCCCGCCGCGCGCATCTCCACCACACAGTCGCGTTCGGCTCGCGCGGACAGGGCGAGCACGCGAGTCTCCGGCGAGTGCCACAGGATCTCGCGGGTGGCCCGGGAGCCTCCTCCGCCTGGCATCTTGACGTCGACGACGGCAACATCGGGCCGGGTGGCTCGGGCGAGTTCAATGGCTTCGACGGCATCCTCTGCCATGCCGACGAGTTCCAGGGCCGGGTCAGCCGAAATCAGCGCGGCCAGCGCTGTGCGCATGACCGGCGCATCTTCGGCCACCAGGACCCGGATGGACACCGCCTGGTTTCCTCTCTTTCGCTCGACGACACACCATGGCTCGACAACGAGAGTGTTCGAGAACGCGTCAAGCGGGGGAATCCGCAAGACCATAGCCAGACCTCCGGAGGGAAGGAATACCCGAAATGGGGGAGTTCGCCGGGCCGGGAGGAGCGAGGTAGAAGCCCTGGCCGAACGGAACGCCCAGGGCGCGCAGAGTGTCGAACTCGCCCTGGGTCTCGATCCCTTCGGCGATGATCGCCGCGCCGATCTCGGACGCGAAGGAGATCAGCGCCGTGGCCAGGGCGCGTCGGACTGGAGCCTCGTCGATTCCCCTGGTCAGCGTGATGTCGAGCTTGATGAAGTCCGGGGCCAATCGAATGATGTGCTGGAGGCTGGCGAACCCCGCGCCCGCGTCGTCGATCGCCAGCCGGACCCTGTGCTCCCTGAGCCGAGCCAGCGCCTCGTTGAGCGCGGCGTAGTCGTCGACCTGGGCGTGCTCGGTGATCTCGATGACCACGCGGTGGGCCGCCGCGGTCAGGGCCGTGTCCAGAAACCGCTCGGACATGGCGGTTGCCGGGGACAGATTGAGGGAGAGAAACGCATCGGCCGGTATCCGGTCGATCTGGCCGAGCGCCGATCGGATCGCCGCCAGCTCCAGGTCCACCAGGAGCCCCACCTGCCCCGCTTCCCGGAATGCCACTTCGGGGGCCCGCCATCGCCCCAGATCGAAGCGAGCCAGGGCCTCGAACCCCACGATCTCTCCCGTTTGCAGATCGGCCAGGGGCTGGAAGACCATGGCCAGGCCCTTTCCGTCGAGGACTCGCCTGATCGACTTGACCTGCTCGCCGTGGTGCCGGGCCTGCTCCTCGTCCCGTTTGAGCTGCCCCGCCAGTTCTTGGATCACGTCGGCAGCAACTTCGGCCGAGAGAGCGCCCTGCCCCCGTGCGGTGGCCCGGATGGCGTCGACGATCTGCCGGGGGGAGCTTCCCTTTACCAGGTAGCCGACGGCCCCGGCCCGGAGCATCTCCAGTACGCTGTCGCGATCGTCATAGGCCGACAGGGCCAGAACCCGGGTCTGCGGGGAGCTCGACCTGATGCCTGTGGCGGCTCTGGGCCCGCCGCCCCCCGGCATCTTCACGTCGACCAGGGCGATGTCGGGTCGGTGGGCCTGGGCGAGCTCCACCGCTTGCACGGCGTTTCCGGCGGCCCCCACGAGCTCGAGTGACGCCTCGTCGGTGATGAGCTCGGACAGAGCCCGTCGCACTCCCGGTTCGTCTTCAGCGATCAGGACCCGGATCCCGCTCATCGTCTGGCGCCCTCTTCCTCGCGGTTTCGCAGCGCCGCCCTTGCGGGGAGCCAGAATTCGACGGTGGTCCCCTCGCGAGGAGCGCTGGCCACGCGCCACCAGCCACCGGCGAGCTCGGCGCGCTCGCGCATCGCGGTGAACCCGAGATGCCCGAGCGACTGCTCCTCCCGGCTGTCCATGGAGAATCCCTGGCCGTCGTCCCGAACCCGGACTCGAAAGCCGCGCTCCTCCTCGTCGAGCGCCACGGTCACCCGGCGAGCTCGGGCGTGCTTTCGGACGTTGGTCAATGCTTCCTGGGTGATCCGGTAAAGGATGCGCCGTGTGTCCTCGGTGGGCTCGACCATCAGTCGGTTGTCGATCTCGTACGCGAGCCCGGTCTCGCTGCTCAGCTCGTCGAGATAGACCCTGAGGGCAGGGGCCAGCCCCTCCCGATCCAGGACGGGAGGCCTGAGCTCGAACAGGAGATGGCGCAACCTGGCGATTGAGAGCACCACCGTCTCCTCCAGCTCCTCGAGTACCCGAAGCTGCTCGGGTTCCGTCAGCCGCCGGCGCAATGTCTCCAGGCGGATGCCCACTGCGGTCATGGCCTGGATGGAGTCGTCGTGGATGTCGGAAGCGATCCGCCCGCGTTCCTGTTCCTGGGCCTGGGTCAGGTGGGCCACCAGACGCTTGCGCTCCTCGTCGCCCGCCTGGAGGACCACCAAGCTCGCCTGCAGCTCCGCCCTGGCCCGCTCCGTCTCGCCCTGACGTTCGTGCAGGGCCACGGCCATCTCGTCGAAGGCCCGAGCCAGTTGCCCGAGCTCCCCCCGTCCATATGGAGGACCGATCCGGGCCGCGAGGTCACCCTCGGCGACGCGCCTGGTGGCCTCCACGAGCGCCTTGACCCTGCGCACGATGAACAGGTCGGCGGAGGCTCCCCCGATGGTGATGAACATGAGCGCGACAAGGGTGAGTACGGTGAGGCGGTGGTCGATCACTCGCCCGGTCGACAGAAGCAGGGCCAGGACCGGGAGGAAAGCAAGGAGTACGACGAAGATCAGCCGCGTGCGCAGGCTCGAGAACCTGGTCACGTCGCGTCGTGGGCGCTGGAGGCGCGTGGGCAAGATCGCTTCGCTCCTTTTTTCCCGCCACCGGGGGCGCAGAGGCTACCTGTTCGTTGGGTAGGCAATCGATAGGCCACTCGGAGGACGGTTCGTCAGCCTACCGTTGCTGATGTACCCATCTTCGGAAGGAAGACAGAGTTCCGCGTCCGGTGAGTGCACATGGGCGCGGAAGCGACAGCCAGGTGCCGGCCGAACATTGGATTCTTGCCGACGATACTGTGGTCCTCATGGGACAGGCATATCCGCTCGAGCCGTCCACCGCGGAGATGCGGGCGATGGGAGAAGCCGCCCTGGGGTTCCTCGGGCGGTTCATCGAGGCACTTCCCACGGCCCCGGCATCAGATCTCGATCTGGCCGACCTCGATCGCCCCCGGCTGCTGCCTTCCGACGCCGGACATGATTTCGATCCCCTGCTGAAGACGGTAGAAGCGGGGGCCCGGAAGGGATTCAACACGGCCGGCCCCGGCTATCTCGCTTACATCCCCGGGGGAGGCCTGTACGCGGCTGCCCTGGCGGACTTCCTCGCATGCGGCGTGAACCGGTTCGTGAACGTGTGGCACGCGGCCCCCAGGTTCGCCCAGATCGAGCAGGACGTCATCGCGTGGCTATCGGAGCTGTTCGCCTATCCTCGCGAAGCCCGAGGGATCTTGACGTCTGGGGGGTCGATGGCGAACTTCTCGGCGATCGTGACGGCCCGCCACGCGCTTCTCGGCGAGGACTCTGTGGGAGGGACGCTGTACGTCACGGAGCAGGCGCACGCCTCGGTGGCCAAAGCCGCGGTCCTGGCGGGGTTCCCTCAGGGGGCCGTGAGAGTCGTCCCGACCACCGCGGACCTGGCCATGGACGTCGAGCGGCTGATCGAGATCCTCCACGAGGATCGCGCCCAGGGACTCCGGCCCTTCTGCGTGGTGGCCAGCGCGGGGACGACCAACACGGGAAGGGTCGACCCCATCGGTGGGCTCGTCCAGATCGCCAGGGAGCAGGACCTGTGGCTCCATGTGGATGGTGCATACGGGGGGTTCTTTCAGCTGACCGATCGGGGACGACGGCTCTTCGATGGCATCGCGGACGCCCACTCGATCACGCTCGATCCGCACAAGGGCATGTTCCTTCCCTATGGCACGGGGAGCCTTCTGGTCCGGGAGGGGAAACTGCTTCGCGACGCCCATCACGTGGGGGCGGAATATCTCCAGGATCTCGCACCCGAGGAGGAGATCCCCAACTTCGCCGACTACTCCCCCGAGCTTTCGCGGGACTTCCGGGGTCTCCGGGTTTGGCTACCTCTGTTGCTGCACGGCGTTGGCGCGTTCCGAGCCGCGCTGGACGAAAAGCTCGACTTGACGGAGTTCCTCTACCAGTCCCTGGTGGAGACTCGTGGGTTCGAGGTGCCATGGAGGCCTGATCTGTCAGTGGTGGCCTTTCGCTACAAGCCTTCGAGCGGCGATGAGGACAGCTTCAACCGCCGGCTCCTCGACCGGATCAATCAGTCGAAGCGGGTCTTCCTGTCGAGCACGATGATCGAGGAGAAGTTCATCATTCGAGCGTGCATCCTGTCCCACCGCACTCACCGGGACCGTGTCGAGGAGGCCGTGGAGATCATCCGTTCCGCCGCAGCCGAGCTCGACCGCTGACTCGCCTCACTCCTTCCACAGCGTGGACAGGAACTCATCCACTCCGGTCGCCGAACCCACCGCTGTCGCCAACACCCCGTCCGCATGGGCCGCGAGGTGCTCTGTCGCCCGGTCGAACAGATCCTGGATCGACTGTGGAAGAAAGCGGGTCAGCTGCCCGTAGCTGTGCCCGTCCTCCAGTCCGCGCGGCCTGTGGTAGTAGCGGAGAGGGAAGTACACGTGGAGCATCTCCCGCGCTCTGGTCATCGCGACGTACAGGAGTCGGCGCTCCTCCTCGATCTCCTCGGGGCTCCGGGTGGCCAGGTCGGAGGGGATCATGCCGTCGGCTGCATTGATGACGTGGACGACGTCCCACTCCAGCCCTTTCGCGGAGTGGATCGTCGACAGGATGAGGAAATCCTCGTCCAGCAGTGGCGGGCCTGCGAGGTCGCCCGTGGAGGCAGGTGGGTCGAGCGTGAGCTCCGTGATGAACCGGGCCCGGTTGGGGTAGCCGCTCGCCAGGAGGGCGAGCTGCTCGAGGTCGCGCACCCGCTCCCGAGGATTTCGATAGCGCCTGAGGAACTGCGGCTGTAGGAACAGGCTGACGCGTTCGACGTCTGCGGCGGCGCCCGATCCCGACCCCAGGCAATCGTCGACAGCGCCACGAAGAGCGGCCATCCCCTCCTCCGCGGCCGGCGGACATTCCGGCGTGTGGTCGAGCAACCGTCGCAGCGGGGAGGGCTCGGAGCCGAGTTCGGTTCGAACGCCCAACTCCTCCATGAGCCCTCGCGCGGCCGAGGGGCCGATCCCTTCCACAAGCTGGAGGACACGGAACCAGCTCACCTCGTCGTGAGGGTTCTCCAGTATCCGCAGCAGGGCCAGCACGTCCTTCACATGCGCCGCTTCGAGGAACTTCAGACCTCCGTATTTGACGAACGGGATGTTCCGGCGAGCCAGCTCCACTTCGAGCAGGTCACTGTGATGTGCCGCCCGGAACAGGACCGCTTGTCGCTTGAGCGGGACGCCCTCCTCCCTGTGATCGAGGACCCGGCGGCACAGCGCCCCACTCTGCTCGGCTTCGTCCAGACAGGTGAGGAGCTCAGGTCTTCGGCGCCCCGGTAGTTCCGACCACAGAGTCTTCTCGTGGCGCTCCCGCGAGAGCGCGATGACCGCGTTCGAGACAGCCAGGATGGGAGGTGTGGAGCGATAGTTCTGCTCCAACTTCACCACCCTGGCCCCGGGGAAGTCCGTCTGGAACCGCAGGATGTTCCGAACGGTCGCCGCACGAAACGAGTAGATGGCCTGGGCGTCGTCTCCGACAGCCAGGAGGCCGGTCGCCCCCCTGCCCATGTGCCGGACGATCTCGGCCTGGATCGCGTTGGTGTCCTGGTACTCGTCGACGAGGATGTGGTCGAACAACCCGACCACGGCCGTGCCGCGGTGGGCAGAGCGGGCCAGGGCGTACCAGTGCAGGAGGAGGTCGTCGTAGTCCAGCACGTTGTGGTCGCGCTTCCTGGTCGTGTAGCTCTCGAAGATCGACCGGATCTCATGGAGCTCGTCCCGGCACCACGGGAACCAACGATCGACCGCCTCGCCGAGCCGTACGCAGGTGTTGACCGTCCTGGAGTAGATGGCGGCCAAGGTGTCCTTGCGAGGGAATCGCCGCTCGCCCTTGCCCAACCCGAGGTCGTCCCTGATGAGGTTCATCACGTCCGCGGCGTCGGCTTGATCCATCACGGAGAAGTCGGGACGCAGTCCGATGGAGCGTCCGTGCAGCCTGAGGAGGCGGTTGGCCACGGCGTGGAAGGTTCCGCCCCAGACCTTTTCGGTCCGGGTCTCGCCGGTCATTCGCCGGGCCCGGTCGAGCATCTCCCTCGCCGCCCGCCGGGTGAAGGTGAGCAGCAGGATCCGACCGGGCTGGACGCCCCGCTCGATGAGGTACGCGACGCGGCAGGCCAGTGTGAGCGTCTTGCCGGTGCCGGCCCCGGCGACCACCAGGGTCGCCGCGGCTTCGCTGGTGACGGCCTCCATCTGAGCGGGGTTCAGTCCGTCCACCCACGAACCACGAGCCATCATGTCGGTCCCGTCTGGCTTCTCGAACATGTGTTCGACATTCTAGGCTGGCATGGTGACTGGGTCCAGACTCCGTGGAGGATCGTCCCGGCCGAGCCCATGGCTGGACCGGCGCCCTGACCTGCGTGAAGATTGCGGGGGAGGAGCGTGGGCGGGAAAGTCGAAACGGACGTCGCCCGGAACGCGCGAGAGAACCGGTGAAGCGGCTCGGCCGTCTCGCGCAGGCTCTGCTGTTCGTGGCCGTCGTGCTGGGAGTGTTCGGCCTCGTCCTGCCTCGCGTGGCCGACTTCGATGAGGTGTGGGCGTCGATCCGATCCCTGACGGGGTGGCAGTACGCCGTTCTGGTCGCTGCGACGCTGTTGAACATCGTCACCTATTGGCCGGTGACGATGGCGGGCATGCCCGGCCTCACTCTGGCCCAGGCTGCGGTGGTCAACCAGTCCTCCACCTCGGTGGCGATGACCGTTCCGGGAGGGGGCGCGGTGGCAGTCGGGGTGACCTACACGATGTTCCGGTCTTGGGGCTTTCGCCGTTCCGAGATCGCGAGGCAGGCGCTCGTCACCGGCATCTGGAATATCGGCGTCAGGCTCGCCTTACCGGTGTTCGCGCTGGTCATCTTGGCGATCCACGGCGACCAAAGTGCCCCCCTTGTGACCTCGGCCGTCGTGGGGGTGGCCATCCTGATGCTTGTGGCGATGGGATTGGGGTTGAGCCTCTGGAGCGACCGCTTCGCCGAACTTCTGGGGTCCTCAGTGGGCCGGATTGCTTCTCTGGCCCGCCGGGTGTTCCACCGACCTCCCGTCGAAGGATGGCCCGGCATGGCCGTTCGGTTCCGGAACCAGATCGTGGATCTGCTTCGCAGGAGATGGTTCTCCCTGACAGCGGCGGCTCTGGTCAGCCAATCGTCCATCTACTTAGTTCTGCTGGTCAGCCTTCGCTTCGTGGGCGTATCGAACAGCGAGGTCAACTGGGCCCAGGCGCTGGCTGTCTTCGCGCTTGTCAGGCTGGCTTCCTCAGTTCCGATCATCCCGGGAAACATCGGGCTGGCGGAGCTGGGATATGTGGCGGGGCTGGTACTGGCCGGAGGGGACAGGGCCGAGGTGGTAGCGGCCGTCCTCGTGTTTCGTTTCCTGACCTATTACGTCCAGATCCCCCTCGGCGGCCTCACCTACATCGCGTGGCGGCGAAAGCGCAGCTGGAAGAAGGAAGCTGGCGGCGGCATGAGAACGTCAGCGCTTCCGGGCGCGAGCCAGGAGGGTCAGGCCGGTGTCCGTCCTCCCGGCCAAGCGCTCGGAGAGAATCGAACCGGCTCTACCGACCGTCAGCAGCGTTAGATAGCCCAGTCCCTTCAACGGCAGAAGGGCCTGCGGCAAGTCATCGAGTCGCCAGGAGAGTCGGGCCAACGCAAGGGTGAGTGGCGTGGTCAGGATGTACTTTGTCTCCTCCAGCTCGAGACCCGCAGCCTCGAGCTTCTGTAGCAGGACGTCGACTGTGTAGAAGGTGTTCACTGCGTAGCGGTGCCGATGGGCCGCGCGCTCGGCCTCGGCTATCTCGGGGTTCGACAGGCTGTCGGCAGAGATGAACAGCATTCCGCCCGGCTTCAGGACTCGCTGGATATGCTCGAGCACCCGCTGTTCTCGACGGAAGTGTTCGATGACGCAGAAGCTCACTACCTTGTCGAAGGACTGGTCGGGAAGATCCATCGCCTCGGCATCCATGAATCGGAACTCGGTCCTCTCCATGGCATTGCGCTTCCGTGCCGCCGCGAGGCGCCTCTCGTTGATGTCGATCCCGACGACCTGGGCTCCCGACCTGGCGATGGCGTGGTCGTAGAACCCGTCGCCGCACCCCACGTCCAGGACACGTTCGCCCGGCTTGGGGTCGAGCCATTGAATCAGCGTGCGGCATTCTTCGATCCGTCGGAAGTTGTGGTGGGTGAAGCTTCGGTAGAACCGGGTCGAAAGGGCGGAGCGCACCGATCCTCTCTACCACCTGCATCGTGGTCAGGTCCAGCGAGGGATCGTGACGGTCAGACGGTCGTGGCCGACTCCAGGGTCAGTCGCCTGACCAGGAAGACTCGAATGACGACGCTCGCCACCCAGGCCACCGAGAACGCTGCCAGCGCGACCATGGGATGGCCCAGCACTGCCCAGGCCGTCACCAGGAACAGCCGCCCGTCGCGCCCTCCCAGGAGGTACCCGAGGAGACGCTCGGTCGGTGCAGGAAGGCCGAGGACGGTGGAGCGCTCCTTTCCCGCCTGGGCCAGCAGGGCCCACGCGGCGCCGATGGCCCCGAGCAGCAAGATCGTGCGCGGATTGAACCAGTTGTAGGCGACCCACCACCCCAGTCCCGCCACGATCGCGGCGTCGACTGCTCGGTCCAGCACGTTGTCCAGGGTGGCTCCCCGGGGGTTGGTTCTCAGCTGGAGCCTGGCCGACTCGCCGTCCACGCCGTCGAGGACCGAGTGGAGGTGGACCAGGATGCCCCCGATGAGCGGCCGTTCCGCAGCCAGCAGGCAGGCAGCCAGTACCCCCAACATGGCAGCCACGAACGACAGGAGGTTCGGCGAAGGGCGAAGGGGAGCCAGCGCCATCGACAGGCGTGTGGAGACAGGCCGGTTCAAGTAGCGGGACACGGGGCCGTCGGTGCTCTTTGCCAGGGAGCGCCTGAGGAGCCGCCGCGCCGCGCGAAAGTCCTCGGGGGTATCGATGTCCTGCCACCAACTCCCTTCAGGCAGGGGCTCGGCCCTGACCGGGACTGTCGTGGCAAGCAGGGTGACCGCTCCGGCCAACGAGTGGTCACCCTCTGCTGCCGCTTGTCGTTGGGACGAGAAGACGGCCGGGCCCAGCAGGAATGCCCCGCAATCGATGGCGGGATCTTCGAGCCTCTTGCCGAAGGCCAAAGCCCTCTGTCCCTGCATGTGCACCCGCGTGCCCTCGTGCCAGGCTGCGCTGTCGGGGGAGGGATCGACCAGAACCGCCGGCCCCCGAGCCCGGATGAGCCCGTCGAGCGCGCCCGGGGAGAAGACGTGGTCGCTGCACACCAGCAGGAACCGTTCCTCGCCTCGGAGGGCGTCCTCGGCTGCTGCCAGGGAAGCGCCATTCCCTTCTTGCCAGTCGTGGGCCCGCACGAGTTCTACGCGACCAGGAGCGACTCGCCGAGAAGCCGCGGCGATGGCGTCTCCCTCGTACCCGACGACGACCACGATGCGCTCGCAGCCGGTGGCCAGGAGCGTTCGGATGGCCCGCTCGATCAGCGGAAGGCCGCCCAGGTGAAGGAGGAGCTTCGAACGTCCCCCCGTCACCCTGTGGAGCCGCTCGGATCGGCCCGCGGCCAGTACCACGCCGACACGGGTGATGCCGCCCAGGGCCAAGCCCGAAGCTTCAGGCTCCAGCGCAGCGTTGGACATGGCCGCCCGACTAGCCCCCTTCTCGTCGCGAAACGCCGATAGCATGAGACTTCCCCGTCTCTGGAGCAACAAGAACCAATACTGTGGCTTCCGTCTTCCCATTCGCGCGACCGTCAGCGTCGATGCGCAAGGACGGCCTGGGTACAGGTCGGGCTCGCGCGCTCGCCAGATCGCTGGGACGTGACAGGGGGCAAGGCTGAGGCGTGAGGTCTAGGCTTGGGGTGATGTCCGAGATCGGCCTGTTTCCCCTGGGCGTCGTCCTCCTTCCCACCGAACGCCTCCCCCTGCACATCTTCGAGGAGAGATACAAGGAGCTGATCGGCGAATGCCTGCAGGCCGATCGTGACTTCGGCCTCGTCTTCGCGGACGACGATGGGATGCGCGCGGCCGGGACCAGGGCCGAGGTGGTCGAGGTCCTGGAGCGATTTCCCGACGGCCGGCTGAACATCGTTGTAGAAGGCAAGGATCGCTTCCGGATCGTGGAGGTCACGTCCGGTCGGTCGTTCGACACCGCGATCATCGAGGATCTGTCCGACGAGGACGAGAAGGACACGCCGGTCCAGGATGATCTGGCCGAATGTCTCCAGGCTTACCGCCGACTGGCCGAGGCGGCGGGGGCCCAGCCGGACGACTTCGACCCGGGTGCTGGGAGCGTGGCCTTCCAGATCGCGGCCGTGATCGACTTCACTCCCGAGCTCAAGCAGGAGCTGCTCGAGCTGCGGTCGGAGGGAGAACGGCTTGCCAAGTTGAGCGGCCTGCTGGACCGGGCGGTGGACGCGGTATTGCTCCAGCGCACCGCTCGCGAGCGGGCGGCCGGGAATGGCCACGTCTCTCCGGACGACTGACCCGACCGATGTGAGAGAACGGGGGAACGATGATGCCGACTCTAGTGGCTACCAGGTCCAGCGGAGAAAGGAGGAAGCAATGAAGTTCATCCAGACCATCTCCTTCACCAGCAGCAAGATGGACGAGATGAGAAAGGTCATGGACGACTACAGCACTGAGTCCGGGGCCGATGCGCCCGGCTCCATCAGGTCAACGGTTCTCAAGGACCGTGACCGTCCGAACGCCTACCTGGTGATCGCAGAGTTCGAGAGCTACGAGCAGGCCATGGAGAACTCGGCCCGCCCGGAGACCGATGCCATGGCCAAGAAGATGGGCGAGCTGGTGGACGGCGAGGTCACCTACGGCAACTACGACGTGATCGCCGAAGAGGGTTCATAGGCGCCTAGTCTCGCGATCGTGCCTCGGCGACGGGGTGAGGCACGTCCCCCGGCTCGATCACTCCATTATCGCTCGCCGACAGCGTTTCCCCGACTGAGGGGCCCTCCGCCGGAATCTCCGGGATCCGCTCGAGAGTTCGGACCGGAGAGAAGAGCGGTGAAATGAAGGCCAGGAGGCTGCCCAGGGCCGCCAGCCAGAGAGTCGGCCGCAGTCCGATGGTGCCGCCGAGGATCCCGCCGACGAAGGACCCGATGGGGATGGTGCCCCAGACCATGAACCGCATGGTGGCGTTCATGCGCCCCTGCATTCGGTCGGGAGTGATGGACTGCCTGAGGCTGACCTGGTTGACGTTGTAAACGGTCCCCCCGAATCCGCCCATGAACATGCTCAGGACCAGGAGGGGAAATGCGGTCTCCCTGGTCATGAGGGCAGCAGGGAACCAGCCGAAGCCAAAGAGGATGGCCGACCCCACGATGGTTCGGCCGATTCCCAGCCGCCGAGCCACCCGGGCGGAGACGAACGCGCCGAGGAGGAACCCGACGTTGCCCAAGGCGAACGCCAGGCCGATCGTCCCGGGCGACATCCCCAGCCTTCTGACGGCCAAGATGAGTATGACGGCCGTCGCGATCTGGCTGAAAAGGTTCGCCGTGGCCGTACAGAACGCGATGGGTCGAAGCAAGGGGTGACGCCAGACGTAGCGCAGCCCCTCGCCGATCTCATGGAGCATCTTCGGCTTCCTGTCATCGGGGTGGCGTGACTGGACCGAGGGTTCCTTCTTCCGGATCAGGAATACGAAGAATGCTGATCCCAGGTAGCTGATCGCGTCGGCCAGGATCGCCACGGGCGCGGTGAGGATCTGGATCAACGCTCCGGCCACGCCAGGACCGGCGAGCTGTGCGCCGGAGCGAGAGATCTCCAGCTTTGCGTTCCCATCCACGATCTGGGGGCGGTCGACCAATGACGGCAGATAGGACTGGTAGGAGACGTCGAAGAAGACCGTCAGGACGCCCGTTACGAAGGCGACGGCGTAGAGCTGGACGATGTGCAGCACACCCAGTTCGTAGGCGAGGGGAATGGAGCCGAGGGCCAGGACCCGGCCCAGGTCGCCGGCGATGAGGATCGGCCTGCGGCGAAGGCGGTCCACCCACACTCCCGCCGGCAGTCCCACCAGGATGAAAGGCAAGAACTCGGCGGCGCCCAGCAGCCCCACCTGGAAAGGGGAGGCCTTCAGAATGAGGATGGCCGTGAGTGGCAGCGCCAACAGGGTGACCTGGGTCCCAAGCTGGCTGATGGTCTCGCCCGTCCACAGCTTCATGAAGTCGGCGTGGCGCCACAGGCTCCCGCTGCGTTGCGTCTTCATCAGGAATTCCCCTCCAGGAAGGCGTGGAGCAGGCCCGAGGCCTCCGGGATGACATCGGTCCTCAACGTGTACAGCCTCTGGGGGTCATCGGTGACCGTGACCAGGCCGGCCGATCGGAGGATCACCATGTGATGGTGGGCGGAGGACTTGGCCAGGCTCACTGAATCGGCCAGCTCCTGGAGCGTGGCGCTCCCCGCGACCAGTTTCTTCAGGATGCGCAGGCGCTTCTCGTCGGCCAGCGCCTTGTACAGCCGGAGCATGCGCGCCGGGGCTGCCGTTTCGGCGTTTCCCATGCTCTCGTCGGCGACCGGGTAGCAGATGATCCACCGGTCGTCCCAGGCCGAGAACACGTTCCACGGCCGCATGGCCACGTGCGGGACCAGGACGACACGCCGCACCCATCGCTCGCCCCGAAACTCCACGCCGTTGGTGGCGGTCTCGATGAGCTTTTCAGGCGTCATCGTTGCCATCAGCGATCGCTTGGCCGCGGCGTCGCGCTCGATGATCCTGGTAGCCTCGTCTTCGTCGTCGGCGAAGATCTCGCGGTACCAGAGGCGCAGCGCCGTGAGGACCCTCTCCTTGGTCTGCTCCGCCGTCATCGTCATCAGCGGAGGCCCTTCTTCCACCTCGTCCTCCCATTTGCGAGCGGCTCGCAGGACCGACCGTCGTGCCTCTGCATCACCGTCGGCGGCCCGGAGGTAGACCTCATTGCCGACGTCCTCGCGCAGCGGTGGGAGGTGGTACCCGGCCAGGACCAGCCAGAGCTCTCGAGGCGGGAGCGCTTCCACGCGAGCGATGAATTCCGGGATGCTCCGATCCGGGGGCCACTGCAGTGCCAGCCCCAGAGGGATCCCAGCCAGGCTTCCCCACCCCATGCCGTTCTTCCCGTTGGCGGCGGCCAGAGCGGCCCGAAGCTCCGGAGAGGCCTTCGTTCGAATCTCATCGAACCAGGTTCCGCCGTCCTCGAAGGTCTCCCGGCTGCGCTCCATGCTGAACTTGGTCAGGCTCATCAGGAACTCGATGCACGGAGACGCCACGATATCCACGCCCACCTGGGATCTCCCGCCGGTGAGGTCCATCACCCGAACAACCATCAGCATTCGATCCTTTCCGAACGATATGTTCGAAGAATATCGAACCGAGCGGGAATTGCAAATCGAGGCCCGAGGTGAGGGTGGACTGAGGGAATAACCTTCTTCCCGCGCCCAACTCGTGGAAGGAGACATCGGCATGACGCTCCTGGACGAAGCCCAGGGCCTTCTTGAAGACACCGTGGCTGTCCGGCGACGAATCCATCGGCATCCCGAGATCGGCCTGCAATTGCCGGAGACGCAGAAGGTCATTCTCGACGTCCTCGAGGGCCTTCCGCTCGAGGTGCAGACGGGGAGCCGGCTCACGTCGGTGACGGCCACCCTGGACGGTGCGCATCCAGGGCCCACGATCCTGCTCCGGGGCGACATGGACGCCCTGCCGATGCCCGAGGACACGGGCCTGGACTTCGCCTCGGAGGTCGAGGGGGCGATGCACGCGTGCGGCCACGACACGCACGTCGCCATGCTGCTCCAGGCGACCCGGCTCCTCGCCGACCATCGGGATGCGCTCCACGGCCGGGTCCTGTTCATGTTCCAGCCGGGCGAGGAGGGTTATCACGGGGCCAGGGTGATGATCGAGGAGGGACTGCTCGATGGCGACATCCCGCCCTCGGCCGCATTCGCCATCCACATCATCTCCCACCTGGCCGCAGGGCATGTCTACACTCGGCCCGGACCTCTTCTGGCCTCTTCGGACAGGCTCCAGATCTCCGTGAAGGGACGGGGCGGGCACGCCTCGGCTCCGTATCTGGCCCAGGATCCGGTCCCCGTTGCCTGCGAAGTCGTCCAGGCCCTGCAGACAATGGTCACGCGCAAGTTCAACGTGTTCGATCCGACAGTCGTGACCATCGCCAGCATCCACACGGGTTCGACCGACAACGTCATTCCCGAGGCAGCCGCGATGGAAGGAACGGCCCGAGCGCTCACCGAGGAGACCAGGGGATCGGTCCTGGACAACGTGCGGCGCATCGTGGAAGGCGTGGCCGGCGCGCACGGACTGGTCGGGGAGCTCACCGTGGATGCCGGCTATCCACCCACCGTCAACGACCAGGCCATGACCTCATTCGCCGTCGATGTGGCCCGGGACCTGCTCGGCGAGGGCCTCGTCGAGATCATGGAGCACCCGCGGATGGGCTCGGAGGATTTCTCGTACGTGCTCCAGCGGGTCCCCGGGGCCATGTTGAACCTCGGAGTGGCCTCGCCGGACGATCCGAACCCTCCGGCCAACCATTCCAATCGCATGATGGTCGAAGAACCGGCCATGGCGAACGGGATCGCCCTGTACGCCGGTTTGGCACTCAAATACCTGGACGGCACTCGCGGCAGCGGAACGCCCGCCGGCTCCTGAGGCCGGTCAGCGACTGACTGGTTCGCCCCGTGAACTCCGAGCGGAGGTGGCCGCAGGCAGCGTCGATCTCCCGGCTCCGGACCGGAACAGGGGGTTCCGCGGGGCTGTTGTAGGTTGTGAAAGGGAGACCCAGTCAGCCGACCAGGAATGGAGTGAAAACGAACATGGAGACACAGATTCCGACCACCGAGCAAGAATGGCGTGAGCTCCTGACGCCCGAGCAGTACGAGGTCCTACGGCGGAAGGGCACCGAGCGAGCGTTCACGGGGGCGTACTGGAACGTCCACGACGACGGCGTCTACCGTTGCGCAGGCTGTGGTGCGGAGCTCTTCCGGTCCGATACGAAGTTCGACTCGGGTACCGGATGGCCGAGCTTCACGGAGCCCGTCAACATGGCGAACGTGGAGCTCCACACGGACGTCAGCTACGGGATGGTTCGAACCGAGGTGACGTGCAAGCGCTGCGGCGGCCACCTCGGTCACGTGTTCGAGGACGGCCCGAAGCCGACCGGCCTGCGGTACTGCATCAACTCGTGCTCGTTGGAGCTGGACAAGGACGCCGAGTCCCAGTCCTCTTAGGTGTGGACCCGAGCGAGCTGGCGGGACAGCGCCACCAGCCGCCCCCGTGAATCCCAGATCTCGCCGTCCTCTTCGAGGTAGCCCTCGATCAAATATCGGGTCTGGAACCGACACTGCAGCCAGCCTGGGGCCGGCCGGCCGCGCACGTGCACGGTCAGCTCCAGGGTCGGCACCCACATGGCCGGGCCGACGTTGAACACAGTCGGGGGGAAGGAATCGGCGAACAGGGCAAGTGACCGCGTGTCGGGATCCCTCCCGTCGCCGAAGCGGATCCAGCCGCACATCTCGGCCACACCGCTCGGCGTTCCCGTGGCCCACGTGGCCGTGTCGGGGGTCAGTCTGAGGTCGAACTGCTTCATGAAGTCAGGGGCGATCGGCCCGGTTGCCGGCACGCATTCGTCTGGAGGGGGGAAGGAGGGAGCCGTCTCCCGCACGAGGGTCGGCCCGCTGATGGCTTGGAAGTCTCCGAACGTGGCCACGACGAGCGCCCGGGTCTCGCCGCCCTGGATCAGCCGCACGCTGGCGGTCGAGTGGGTCCGGCCGGCTCGGATGACGTCGATCCCGATCTCCACCTCACCTGCCTCCGCACGGCTTGGGAAGTGAGTGGACACGGCGAACGGGTCGGGGTGCGGCAGGGCACGCGCGATGGCGTCGAGCCCGATCGAGACCAGGTAGCCACCGTTAGGCGTCCCCGCGATGTTCCACTTCGGATCGATCCGACCCAGCCATCGCCCTGTCCCGGCGGGCGACACGGAGATATCTCGGTCGAAGACGAAGTCGCCGGCCAACTAGTTCGGCGGGATGTTCTGGTTGAGCCGGAAGAAGTTGTTCGGATCGTAGCGGCGCTTCAACGCCTTCAACCGGTCGTACCTGTCCGTTCCGTAGGCCTGGCGGATCCGTTCCTCACCTTCCTCCATGAGGAAGTTCACGTAGACGCTGGTGTGGTACGGCTTGAGGGCCGACCAGAGCCCCTTCGACCACTCCCGCTCCTCATCGAAGCCCTCCCGGGTGGCGGTGGTGGCGTTGATGTTGATGGTGTGCCCCGAGCCGCGGCCGTTGAATGCGGTCTCGTTCTCTCCCACGTGGGAGATGGCGCCTCCGAGCTGGAAGATGGGGAAGGCGGTCAGTGGGGAAGTCATCTGCGTGGCGCGTTCGGCGATGATGTCGATGACCTCGTCCCCGAGCTCGGCGATGTCGCAGGATCGGAAGTAGTACCACCAGCCCTGTGGGAACGAGGGGTCGAACATGGCCTGGTGGGCGGTGAACGGCTTCGGGGTGCAGAGGTCGAGGATCGGCGACCCGAACTCCTTCATCGGCCGGATCACCTTCTCTCCCTCCTCCACTGGCCCCGCGTAACAGCAGATCACCGTGACCACTGGCTTCCAATGGAGCTCGGCCGGAATGTCGGGCAATGGAGGCATCTTGCGGTGGACCACGATGGTGGTGAGCTCCTCCGGAACGTCGGTGATCCAGCCGCGATAGAACCGCAGGACGTTCGGCGACTCCTCCATCGGCCAGAAGATGGGTCCCGCCAGCACGGTGGGCCCCACCGGGTTGAGGCGGAACTCGAACTCCGTCACGATGCCGAAGTTGCCGCCCGCCCCCCGGACTCCCCAGAACAGGTCCGCGTTCTCCCTCTCGCTGGCCTTCACGAACTGGCCGTCTGCGGTGATCAGGTCAACAGACAGGAGTTGATCGACCGTCAGCCCGTACTTCCTCATCAGCCATCCGATCCCGCCGCCCAGCGTCAGCCCGGCCAGCCCGGTGTGGGTGACGATCCCGGCCGGGACGGCCAGGCCGAATGCCTGCGTCTCCCGGTCGAGCTCGCCGAGGAGGATGCCCGCCTGAGCACGGGCCGTGCGCGCCTCGGGATCGACCCGCACCCCCTTCATCAAGCCCAGGTCGATGACCAGGCCTCCGTCGCATACCGAGTGGCCGGGGAAGCTATGGCCTCCGCTTCGAATGGCCGCCACCACGCCGGTGTCCCTGGCGAACCGTACCGCGGCCATCACGTCGGCCACTCCCGCACACCGCGCAATGAGGGCGGGGAACCGATCGATGGAACCGTTCCAGATCTTCCGGTGCTCGTCGTACGTGGGGTCGTCAGGGCGGATGAGCTGCCCTCTGAAGGAGTCGGCCAGCGCGGTGACGGCGGCCTCGTCGAGCTTGGTATCGGTGGCGATGGTGCTCATGCCGTCTCCTTGTGTCGGTAGCCCATGTCATCCTTCCAGACCTCGCCCCTCGTGAAAAGGAGGCAGAAATGGCGACCCCCTTCCAGTTCGTCATCAACTCTCAGGCGGGTTTGTGGGCCGGGGCGCGACTGTCGGTTTCGACGTGCTCGTCGATCCAGTCGTCGATCCGCTTCCACCACCCGTAGAGCCAGTCGATGAGCTCTTCTTCGGCGTGGGGCACTTCGGAGGGAGGAATCCGCCAGTACCGTGAGTCGATGGGCTCGTTGAGTGGGATGCGTCGCCACAGGTCCCCGAACGACCCGACGTCCTCCAGCACCGTGTGAGCCACGAAGACGACGTCCGCTTCGGGAGCGCCGGTGATGGCGGCCATCGGCCCACGGTGTCGAGGCGGCAGGACGTTGTGCATGCCTGCTGCCTTCTCGGCGTGGCGGTGGAACCCCTTCTTCCTCAGGTAGGCGATGGCCCGCAAGCGGAGGCGACGGGTGAAGTCGCGGCCTTCCGGAAACAGCACGAACGCGTCCCGTTCGCCCAGGCCGCGGGCCAGGCCTCCGATCGCATCGACGTAACGGTCGGTGGCCTTCGGATCGTGCCGGATGAACCGGTTGGGCAGACGGTTACCCATGATGTCGAACAGGGGTTCCCACTGCAGCTTCGCCAACATGACGATCCGGGGCCGCCGGTGGTAGGCGATCATCAACGTCCCGATCAACATGAGAGAGTTGCCGGGGCCGGCGTGGCGACTGAACACGAGGATAGGCCCGGGCTCGGGTTTGGGCCGCTCCTCGATGCGGATGCGCAGCCGAAACAGCCGGGCAACGGCCCCGTTCATCACGCGAAGCCAGCGCTGCATGAATCCGTAGTGCATGTCCCGGGCCCGTGCGGACCGGGTTCGAAGTCCGAACCCCGTCCCCACCCACAGCCCAAGCATGACTACCAGCCCGATGACCTCGAGCACCAGGTAGACGATCACGAACGCCACCAGCCGGACCGTGCGCCAACTCCCGGGGAGGAAGAGGTCGGCCATCGCGGCGAGCAGCAGCACTACCGGGGCAACGGCGATCAGCGCCAGACACAGCACGAACACGAGTGGAGCGACGATCAGGCGACGGACGACCCTCGGAGGCAACCTGTCCACTATGCTCCCCTGTTCGCCAGATACTCCGCGGTTGCCCGGCGGGCCAGCTGGATCCGCCTGCCGACCGAGCGGAAATCGCGATATCGGAGCTGAGCCAGGCTGTCATAGCGCGGCGCCTCCGGCTCGCCCGTGGGCAGTACGTGCGCCACCACGCCTGTGGGCAACGAGGCCATGTCACGGGCGAAGCGGTGTCGCCGGGCGATCTCGAAGGCGACCATGGCGACCTGCCACGGGTTCTTCGGCGCCGAGAGTGGGCGTTCTGTCCGACCGACGTGCAGCACGTAGATCACCGTGGCCCCGAGCTCGACCGCCCTGGCGACGGGGATGCTGTTGACGACCCCGCCGTCGATGAAGTGCTCGCCATCGATCGCCACCGCAGGCAGGATCCCGGGGACGGCCGAGGACGCCAGGATCGCGTCGACCAGCGGTCCCTCGAAGAACCAGTGTTCGGCGGCGCGTTCGATGGAGGCCGCCACACATTGGAAGGGCACCTTCAAGTCTTCGAATCGTTTGACGGGGAGGAGCCACTCGATCAGGGTGCGCAGGGGTCGGTTCGAGTGAAGGGCGGTGCGCGTGCGAACCAGGTTGGCCGCGCCGGCGAAGACCGACCCCGCGAAGATCCCGCTCTTGTCGAGGGACATCCAGACTTCCTCGAGCCGATCGAGCGTGGACAGCGTGGGGTCGGCGGCGATCGCAGCCCCGTTGAGCGCACCCACCGAGTTGCCCACGACCAGGTCGGGTCGGATGTCGCATTCGAGAAGAGCCCGGAGCATCCCGACCTCGTAGGCGCCCATGTGGCCTCCCCCACCCAGGACGAAGGCGAACTTGGAGCGACGGGATCCCCCGGGTCGGGTAACCATGTCACGCAGGGGTCATTCCCCCATCCTCTTGGGGATGGTCGGCAGGTGGTGCTGGGGAACACGCGCGAACAACGGGACCTTGGCCAGAGCGGCGACTCGTGCGTCGGCCATGTGACCCCCTCTCTCCCGGACTTCAGGGCCGGATGATACGCGGGGAGGCCTCGGCTCACGGAAGCCGTACCCGCGGTCAGCTCGAGTCGTCCCCTCCGCGCCTGGATAGAAAGTGATCGAACACCTCGAGGTGATCGGGCGCGAACTGCCACTCCCGGAGCTTGGACACGATCTCCTCCTCCGTCATGTAGGCACCCCAGGAGATCTCCTCCTCCTGGTTGCGGATGGGGCCTGGCCACATGACCTCGTAGAGCGAGATCCAGGCGTTGTTCTTGTCTCCTCGGTGGCGGTGCTTGAGGAGGAATGTCGCTTCGACGCCGTCGATGCCGAGCTCCTCGGCCAGCTCGCGATGAGCCGCCTCCTCGTAGGACTCGCCCGCGGCCACCATCCCCCCGACCACCATGTCGTACATGCCCGGGAACACGTCCTTGGTCGGTGTGCGGCGATGGACGTAGATTTCACCGGCGGGGTTCCGGACGATGATCGCCACGCCCCGATGGGGCAGGTTCCGACTGCGGATGTCCCGGCGAGGAGCGGTTCCGATCACCCGATCTTCTTCATCGACGAGAACGCCGATCTCGTCACCGGCTGGATCGGGCTCGGTATTCGACTCGACGCCCCTTCGCACGCATCCCTCCTCTTTTGGGGACAATCCCTAATTCTGGGGATTACCTGGGAGCCCTCCCTAGGCGGTAGCATCCGGCCGGGGTGCTGATGGTGCAACAGCCGGAAGAAGGCGCGCTCGGCGTCCGGGATCTGTCGGACGAGCTGGACCGGCTGGCCGAGCGGCTGATCCCCGGCCGCAACCGAGCCGAGGTGATCGCCCGGATGGACGCCCTGTTCGCCGGCGCGGTCGCCCCGGATCCCCCGCCGTCCGGCTTCCAGCCGGGCCGGCTGTTGGGCACGGCCACCTGGGGCCCGTGGGACGCCGTGGTCATGCGGATCGCCCAGTTGTGGATGCCCTGGCTCGGCAAGACGTTCAGTCCGAGCACGGGAACAGGCCTGAACCGCTTCACGCCGACCGCCGCCACCCGGGTCTGGCTGCGAGCCGTGGTCCCGAGGCACGCGCCGGAGGTGAACACGGCGAGCCGGCTGGAGGCATTCCCATTTCGAACCTGCGTCGGTCCAGGGGAGCTCGATCGGGACGTGCGAGTCCTGAAGATCGAGTACGACTTCGAGGCCAACCCGATTCTCATCCGACACATCCTGGACGAGCTAGTCCAGATCGCGCCCGGCCACTACCTCGGAAAGGTGTTGTTCCGGTCGGGGAACCGCTTCCAGCGAATCGGGTTCTTCTCGCTTGGCGCCTGACCGATCACTGCCTGGCGAGTGGGGGAAGGCTCCATCGGCCCCCCGCTTGGGACGAGGAGGCCGGCCGCTGCGGACAGTCCGATCCACAACGCCACGATGATGCCGGCGGCGGGGGCCACGCCGCGGACGAGTCCGTGCGGGCCCGACGTGGTCGAGACCGATTCCGGCTCGTCCGGAAACGCGAACGCGCCATGTGGCTGGGTAGTTATACGTGCTGTCAGCCGACGGAGGCCTCTACGCGTTCACGGTAGCCGCCGGGTAGAGGATCACCTGTGGCCTGTGAGCGCCGGTCATCCCCCGGGCCCGACCATTCTTTCTGGCCTGACCGCTTCGTCGTACTCGGCCTCGCTGAGATAGCCGAGCGAGAGCGCAGCTTCCTTCAGCGTGGTGCCCTCGTGGTGGGCTTTCTTGGCGATCTCCGCTGCCTTGTCGTAGCCGATCTTCGGGGATAGAGCGGTGACCAGCATGAGCGAACTGTTCACCAGCTCGGCGATGCGCTCGCGATTCGGCTGCAGTCCCTCCACGCAGAACTCCGTGAACGTCCGGCACACGTCGGCCACGATGCGGACCGAGTGCAGGAAGTTGCTGATCATCACGGGCTTGAACACGTTCAGCTCGAAGTTGCCCTGAGAACCGGCCACGGTGATCGCCACGTCGTTGCCGAAGACCTGGGTGCACACCATGGTCATGGCTTCGGACTGGGTAGGGTTGACCTTGCCCGGCATGATCGAGGACCCCGGTTCGTTCTCGGGCAGCTCCAGCTCGCCCAGTCCCGACCTCGGCCCCGAGCCCAGCCACCGGATGTCGTTGGCGATCTTCATCATCGAGACGGCGAGGGTCTTGATGGCCCCGTGGGCGTGGACCAGCGCGTCGTGCGCGGCCAGTGCGGCGAACTTGTTGGAGGCCGACACGAACGGGAGCCCGGTCAGCTCGGCGATCTTGCCCGCGGCCTTCTCTCCGAACCCTTGCGGTGAATTGAGCCCCGTGCCCACCGCGGTCCCGCCGATGGCGAGCTGGCAGAGCCCGGGGAGGGCCTGGTCGAGCCGCTCGAGGTCCGCCTCGAGTTGGTCGACGTAGCCCGAGAACTCCTGCCCCAGGGTGAGTGGCACGGCGTCTTGGAGATGCGTTCGACCGATCTTCACGATGTCCGAGAACTCCTCGGCTCTCTTCGCCAGCGCATCGCGCAGGCTCCGGACGGCTGGAACGAGGTTGTGCACCACCGCCTGGGCGGCCGCGACGTGCATGGCGGTGGGAAACGTGTCGTTGGACGACTGCGACATGTTCACGTCGTCGTTGGGGTGGATGGGCTTCTTCGACCCGAGCTCCCCGCCCGCCAGCTCGATGGCCCGGTTCGAGATGACCTCGTTGGCGTTCATGTTCGACTGGGTGCCCGATCCGGTCTGCCAGACGAACAGAGGGAAGTGCTCGTCGAGCTTGCCTTCGATCACCTCGTCGGCCGATCGGATGATCACATCCGCCTTCTCCGGCGGGAGCTTCCCGAGGTCCCGGTTGACCATGGCACAGGCCTTCTTGAGGATGCCGAATGCCCGAACGACCTCCTCGGGCATGCGTTCCCTGGGGCCGCCGATCGAGAAGTGGTGCAGCGAGCGCTGCGTCTGCGCTCCCCAGTACCGGTCGGCCGGGACCTCGATCGGGCCCATGCTGTCGGACTCGGTCCGCTCGCCGGGCTCGCGATCAGCCATCTGTACCTCCCATGAGCCGAGCGATCATGTCCTGTGCGACAGACAGCTTACGAGGACCAGACGGCAGCGCCGTCTCTCACGACGGTTCACCAGAAAGCGAACGCAAAAAGAACCCGCCCCCGGTTCACCGGGGGCGGGTCAAGAGCTCGCTTCCTGGCGGCTATCGTGGAGCGGACTTCCACGTCCCACCGACCCCAGGCGCGGTGTCCGCGTTGCACACCACGAAGCACTTGGGGTTGGGGCAGCAGGTGGCCTGGCAGACCTGGCCAGCCGGGCAGTCGGAGTTGTTCCGGCAGTCCGGGTTCGTGCAATCCGTCGGCACGGTGCAGCAGTAGTTCCCGTTGGGGAGGCCGTCGGTCACGTTCTGGTTGCAGAAACAGCCCTGGTTCCCGCAGAGGACCTGACCGGTACAGGGGTCGCCGGGCGCCTGACAGGGCAGGCCCCCACCGGGGCAGCCAAGGTATCCCTGGGCGAAGGCGGGCGCCCGCATGCTCGTGAGTACTGGAGCCGTCCAGGCGATCGCCGCGCCTGCGCCGATCCGCCGGAGCATCTTCCGGCGTGAGATTCCACCTGAATCGACGATCCGATCGTCCTCGTGATCCATGGAGCCCCCCTTCTGGACGGCTCGAGCGCCGTCCCTGAGAACCTTCAGCTGGTAACTCTGCTTCGTGCACACCCCAGGGGGTATCACCAATCGACCGTATTTCCCGGCCTCGGGCTGCGTAGTTTCTCTACTCACCCCCAAACCGGGCAAGAACACCTGACGCGAAAATCCGGGGCTTTGCAGGAACGCTGATTCGCGCTAATATGCGGCCCTTCCCCGCTGGTCGGGGAGAGGGCTGACGCCTTTCCCCAGACCTCGCTTCAGGCGTGGCTACCGCCCGACCGGCAGGGAAACCGCCCGGGGGTTGCGCCAAGGAAAGAGGCCGGGAAATGCTGTTTCCGACCATTGATTTCGCCGTTTTCTTCGGGATCGTCTTCCTTGGGCACTGGCTGCTCAATCCGCATCCAAAGCTATGGAAGACCTTTATGGTTGTTGCCAGTTACTGTCAACCGGACCGAGAGCCTTCGAGCCCGCCGGTGGATCCTCGCGGCGACGATCTGTTCCGTCCTGGGCTTGCTCGTGTGGTTCAAGTACTACGGGTTCCTGAGTCTCAACCTGGACAACACCCTCCACGGCCTCGGCCTGCGCTCGCAGATCCCGTTGGTGCAGCTCGCGCTGCCGGTTGGGATCTCCTTCTTCACGTTCATGGCCATCAGCTACGTCGTCGACGTGTACCGGAAGGAGATCGAACCGGCGCGGTGGCTCGATTTCGCGGTGTACCTATCCTTCTTCCCCCACCTGGTGGCCGGACCGATCGTGCGGGGTCGCGAGCTTCTTCCCCAGGTCCGCCGGCGTCGTAACCCCCGCACGATCGACTACTCGCGGGCTGCGTATCTGATCTTCGGCGGTCTGTTCAAGAAGGTCGTGATCTCGAGCTTCCTGGCCTCGGCCATCGTGGATCCGGTGTTCGGGGCGCCGGGCCAGCACACGTCGGTGGAGATCCTGTTCGCCGTCTACGGGTACGCCGTCCAGATCTACGCCGACTTCAGCGGCTACACCGACATCGCCATCGGGGTCGCCCTGCTCCTGGGCTTCCGCTTCCCGGAGAACTTCGACGCCCCCTACACCGCGCGATCGCTCCAGGACTTCTGGCGCAGATGGCACATGACTCTCTCGCGGTGGTTGAGGGACTACCTGTACATCCCGCTCGGCGGGTCCAAGGGGTCGAGGCGGGAGACCTACCGTAACGTCCTCATCACCATGGTCTTGGGAGGCCTGTGGCACGGCGCCGGGTGGACGTTCGTCGCCTGGGGAAGCCTCCACGGGCTGGGGCAGGTGGCCGGCCACTGGAAGCGTGAGCGGCGGGTCCGGCGGGGGCTGCCCGAGCTGCAGGACGGCCCGGCCGATCGGATCGTCCAGAGGCTGGTCACGTTCCATCTGGTGTGCCTGGGCTGGGTGTTCTTCAGGGCGGACTCCATCGGGACCGCGTTCCAGCTCCTGACCCGCCTGGTGACCGCGTTCGGGCCTGCCCCTGCGGTGACGCCGCTGGTCGTCGCGGCGATCGCCCTCGGTATCGGGGCCCAGTTCGTGCCGAAGGGCCTGCCCGCCAGGGTCCAGGACGGCTTCTCGCAGCTCCGGCCGGCAGCCCAGGGCATCGTCCTGGCGGGGAGCCTTTTCGCCATCACTTCGCTGGGGCCTCAGGGCGTGGCCCCGTTCATCTACTTCAGGTTCTGACCGATGGCCATCCGAACAGATCCCGAGCGAATCGCCACCGAGCCGCGGGAACGGAAGCGGCCCTATCAGCGTGGCCCGGTCGTCCCGTGGCCCGAGCACCTTCCGACGGCCCCCTCGCACGCTGCCCGTCCGGCCGGACCGGGCAGGCCCTCGATGGCCGGACGGCCACATCCCGACAGACCGGACCGGCAGGTCGGGCCGGCCGGCCGGGTCGTCGCCATCGGCCTCACATGCTTCCTGCTGTGGGGCCTCCTGGCCGCGCCGGGACTCCGGCGGTCGGCCGAGAGCTCGCCTCTCGGTATCCGCCGTACGGCTGCCCTCGCGGTCCTTCGGCCGCTCTCGCGAGTGAGCGCCGTGATAGGGCTGGATCAGATCGGGTCCTGGGTCGACCTGGCGCTCGGCCGGAGGCACGGGCCGAGGACCCTGCCAGCTCCCGTCGGGACGCCTGGGCTCGGCGAGGTCGGTCCCCCCACCACCTCGACCCAGCCCCAGCCGTCCCGGTCGCCGCTCCTCGCGCCCGACTCGGGCGTGCGGCCTCCCCCCAGCGCTGTGCCATCCCTGCCCGTTTCCTACATCGCGGGACCTCTCCTTCACCGGCCCACCAAGGCCCACCCACTCCGCGTCCTGGCAGTGGGGGATTCGATCGGTGAGGATCTGGCAGTCGGGTTGGCCCGGGCCCTCTCCGGACGGAAGTCCTTCGTGCTAAACAGCGATGCCCGCGAGGCCACGGGCCTGGCCCGGCCCGATTACTTCGACTGGGCCTACCAGGTCGCCGTCGATATGCGCCAGTTCCGCCCGGACGTCGTGGTCGCCGCGTTCGGGGCGAACGACGGCCAGTCATTCCTGGCGGGTGGCCACGGCGTGCGCATCGGAACCGCGGAGTGGAGGAGGATCTACCGCCAGCGTGCCGGACGAGTGATGGCCGAGGTGACCGCGTCGGGACGGCCACTCATCTGGGTGGGGATGCCTCCGATGGCAGCCCCCCGGCTGTCCCGGAACATGGCGATGATCGACGGTCTGGTCCGAGCCGAGGCTGCCAGCCACAGGGGAGTGATCTACGTCCACTCGTGGGATTTGCTCGCCGGCCCGAGCGGAGGCTACTCCGCTTATCTCCCCAGCTCGTCGGGGCGGCAAGAGCTGGTACGCACGAGCGACGGCATCCACCTTACCTCCGCCGGCCTTGATCGCCTGGCGAGCGCGGTCATGCAGGTGATGGCCGCGCTGTGGAAGTCTCCGGGGTGAGGTCTATCCGCACGTCGTCCGTGCGTCGTAGTGTCGGGTGTTCGCGACGAAGGGGGACGGGATGGAGGCACCGAAGCGGATCCGGCCGAAGGCGTTGAACGATTACCTCGAGGTCATGACCAAGGCGGTTTTCCAGTCCGGCATCAGCTGGAAGGTCATCGAGGCCAAATGGGACGGGTTCCGGGAGGCGCTGTTCGGCTTCGATCCGGAACGGATCGCTTCGCTCGATCCACCCGACGTCGACCGGCTGGTCGAGGACACCAGGATCGTGCGGAACCGCAAGAAGATCGAGGCCACCGTTCACAATGCCGAGGCCATGCTCGAGCTGACCAAGGAGCACGGCACCTTCAAGCGCTACCTCCGGTCCCATGGCGACTTCGAGGAGACAGTCGCCGACCTGCGGAAACGGTTCAAGTTCCTGGGTGACACAGGCGCTTACTACTTCCTCTACGTGGTCGGCGAGGAAGTTCCCCCGCACGAAGAGTGGATGAAGCGATCTCAGCGGGCCGCTCCCTCTCGCTCCAAGCGCCGGTGAGCCTCCAGCTCACCAGGATCCGCCTCCGCCTCCGCCGCCGCCTCCTCCGGAGAACCCTCCACCCCCGAATCCGCTCGAGCCGGTCGCCGCGGCCGAGGTGATCGTTCCGGCGGCGACGGAGGAGAAAGTGTCGATCGAGGAGGTGAAGCTGCCCACGTTGAAAGCGTAGGCGCCCACATACCACCCGGCGATCGACGGAACCTGCCCGTCCAGCCCGGCGAAGGCCCGGGCCCACTTCTCGGTGAGGCCGAACACGATGGCATAGGGCAGGTACTTGGAGAAGATGTTCTCGCGCTCCTGGAAGCGGGCCTCCTGGGCTTCCGCAGTGTCGATGTAGGTTCGAAAGCCCAGGACCCGACGAACGAGGCCGGTTCCCTTGGGAGTGCGGCGTGGCATCCACCGCGAAGCCCACGAAAGCGTCAGCCCGGCGAGCGCGATGGGAATCGGGATGAGGCCCAGATGGCTCTTGGCGGCGGCGAGCCATGTCAACGCGGCGCCCGCGGCGAGAACGCCGAACCCGATGGTGTGCCATCGCCCGCGCATTTTGTCCGGACGGCCGGCGAACCAGCTGCGGCCGACCGCGTCATCGTACAGAGCGTTCTGGATCCTCCTCAGGCGAAGGGCGAACTTCCGGCGCAGGTTCGAGAGCTTCACTTGGGCGATGCCGTGGTCACGGGGCGTGGGTGGGATCGGCATGTCGGGCCGGGCCGGAACCTCGTAGTCCTTGAGCTGCTCGAGCTCAGCCTCCGTTGGTTCCTCTTCGATGTCCTCGTCGGCGTCCTCGAACAGCCCGTCCAACAGGAGCCGCTCGAACCGGATCATGCCCTCGTCCGGTTCCCTGAGCTTGACCAGGCGCCAGTCGGGCTTGCCGAACATCCATCGCTTGGGGATCTCCTCGATCCGGAGGTACCCGCGCACGGCGAGGTCGACGATGGTGGCGGTCACGTCGAGAGGGTTGGCCACCTCGTCGATGAGCGTGCCCACCTGCCCGGGCCTGATGTCGTCCGGGGGTGCGTACTCTACCGGATACGTCCCGTGCTCGAACAGCGGAACCGCCTGCTCACCTTCCCGAGAAGTCCCGTAGGCGATGTCGACGGGCGTTCCGACGGCGCGGCGGTCCCGTCCGTTCGCCCACAGCAGATAGCCCACTCCTGCCACCAGGAGCGCCAACAGAAGGCCCGAGACGCCCAGGGTCAGGGGAGTTGCGGAGAAGGCTCGCGAGAAGCTCCACCGCTCCTCGAGGATCGGGGTGGGCTTGGGCACGCCCCCCACCAGGAATCCGACCACCACCGTGAGCCCCTCGTGGGGGCTCAGCTGACCCTGGGTGAACGTCGCCGTGTCGCCCTGGAGTCCACTCGATTCGCAGGGAAGGTTCGAGCCCTGCGGTCCGGCGAAGCACGCGATCTGCGTCAGGCTGACAGGAGCGCGAACCTGCGCGGTGGCCCGCCGGATCGGCGCAGCCCACTCGGTGCCGACTGCGTTCCAGTACAGCTCGTCATGGTCGGCGAAACCGTTGAGAGCTCCGTCTACCCGGTAGGTCAGGGTGTAGGTGTGCCGGCCGTTGATCGTGCGGTCGGGGTCGCCCACCCTGATCTCCAGATCGCTTCCACTCTTGCTGACCTTGTACTGGTCCGGGGTACCAAACGACCCGACCACCGAGAGAACGTGCAGGGGGTACACGCGGTCGTTCCGGTCGTCGTAGTGGAATCGTACGGGGATGGTGCGGAAGATCCCGTGGTGCTCCGTCGACCCGAAGTCGTACGCGATCCGCTCGGTCACCACGATCGAGCCGTCACGCTGGATTTCGATGGAGACGTCGTAGGCGTCGATCCGTTCGTCGCCGGCCTGGCCCCAGGCGCCGGGCGCACCGAGCGGGACCGAGCCAACCACACCGGCGACCAGGCACAGAAGCAGGGCGAGTCGGAGCCGAGCGCCCACGCGGAACCTCCCCTCCAGAATCGGACCGATTATCGCCCGAAGGCGCCCCTGCACGAGGCTCGGCGAGCTAGGAGAACAGGACGAGAAAGGCGGCCGCGATGAGTGCTACCGCCCACAGGGCATCGAGGTTGATCCACGCCTTCTTCAGCAGCCTCAACCCCAGACGGTCGTACACGAGGAAGGCCACCGCAGCGGCCACGGCCAGGAGGCTCGCCGTGTGCACGGCGACCGCGGCGAGTCCCTGCCCGAAGGCCGAACCCGCCGCCGCCACCCCAACCGACGCCACCGCGACGTTCGGGCTCCCCACGTGGCACACGAACGCCACCGTCGGCAACGAGAGAAGGGCCGGCACGACCATCAGCCCCGCCCCGTGCGCCGACGCCATCAGGAACGACCATCCGGTCAGGCCACCGAAGCCCACCTGCATGCCGAACCACCGATGCCTGATCTTTCTGGCCAGGAGGAGGACTCCGAAGGTCATCAGCAGCCCCGCACAGACCCAGCGCACCACGCGGACGTCCAGAAGGAACCCCGCACCGCCGGCCAGCAGGGCCACCGCGGCGATCGACAGGAAATGCCCGAGGGCGATGGGGGGCAGGGCGTGGAAGACCGCTCGACGTTCCCCCGAATGCAGACCACGCCCCACCGCGAACAGCCATCCCATCGCAGGGTTGACCCCGTGGAACGCGCCGAGCAACGCCACCGTCAGCCAGGGGGACGCGGCCCTCACGCCCGGGACCCCCTCCCTATCTCCGGGCGGACGTCCCAGTCATCGCTCGCGTCCTCCGTTGTTCGGGAAGCAATAGGAATCGGACGAGGCGTCCCCGCCCTCCAGCCGGACCTGGTGCGGTCTGAGGTCCCCGAACTGGACGAAGAAGTCGGGATCGAGAGTGATCCCACCCTCGGGCTCGACGTCGAGCTTGACCAGCCACCCGTCGATGCCCTCGGGGTAGAACTGTTCGTCCCACGACGCGTACAGCGAGTTCGTGAAGTAGACGCGGCGGCCGTCCCGGCTGATCTCCACCATCTGAGGCCCCCCGTTGAGCGGGCCGGTGGAAGGATGCGGGGACTTTCCGACGATCCCGCCGACGCGAACGGATCCGGTCTGCTTCGGGTTGAAGGGGTCCCTGACGTCGTACTGCCGCATCTCCCCGGTTCCCCAGCAGGACACGTACAGGAATCGGTCGTCCACCGAGAGGTCGATATCGCTCACGAGCGGGGCGACGGCGCTGAAGGGCTTGAGCGCCGGCGGGAGGAGGTCCGGATCCGCCGGCTCCGGGGGGATCGTGATGACCTTCTGTACCTGCCAGCCCCCGTTCGAGCTGGGTTTCTGGTCCCGGTGCCACACCCAGACGGAGGATTCGAGGTTCGTCGTGTCCACGACGACACCGACGAACCCGTACGTCTTCGTCGGGTCGTGGGCGGGACGCAACTCGAGGACGATCTGATGGTTCTCACCGAGGTCGACGGTCTGGACGTTGCGCCGCTTCGCCAGGTCCCAGAAGTGCAGGGAATGGCCGTATTTGTTGCCCAGCAGCAGCTCCGGATCGAGCCCCCCTTCGACCATGTTCGGGGTGCCCCATTCGCTGGTCACCATCACGTCGTGGTTCAGATGCCACCAGAAGTCGTAGGCGAAATACTGCGGTCCCCGATCCGCCTCCCATTGGCCCTTGACGTCGAAGTCCTGGTGGTCGAGCACGAAGACCCCGCCCGGACCGTCGCCATCGGGGGCACCCAGCGCGCTCATGTAGATGCCGTCAGGTCCGCAGTGGACCGTGTGCGGCCGCGAATAGCCAGCCTTGTCGAAGACCTCCTGCGGCTCGATGGTCTTCACGATCCGGGGCTGCCGAGGGTCGGGTTTCGTGTCGACGATGTAGATGCGCGAGGACCTCAGCCCGGGCACGACCAGGTAGCGCCGTTCAACGTGCGGGTGTGGGGCGGAGGGGCACAGGGCCGAGCTGCAGGCGTTCCAGCCGAAGTGATGGAGTTCGTCGCCGGCCACGGCCATCTCCACGCGGCCGACTTCCTTGCCGAACGTGGAAGAGTCCTTGTCCACGTCGACCACGGCAAGAGCATCGGGGCGTTTCCCTCCCGGGCTCAGCAGCGCCACGTAGGCAAGGGTTTCCACAGGCCCTTCTGCAGCCAACTGCGGCGATGGATAGAAGCTGGGGTCGGGTCGCACCTGGACCATGGCTGCCTCCTTGTGAACGCCGGGCCTTCCCCTGGCCGAAGCTGATGGATAATCCTATCCGAGCCATCGGATTCAGGGCTAGAGAGGGGGATGATAGAGGCGTGGACAACTTGCGGGGACAGCTCCTGATCGCCGGCCCCGCCCTGATCGACCCCAACTTCTGGCGCACTGTCATCCTGGTCGGTGAGCACAACGAGGAGGGGGCGCTTGGCGTTGTGCTGAACCGGCCCGCCCCCGTGTCGGTCGGCGAAGCCGCCCCGGCGCTCACCGATCTGGTCCACGAGGGCGAGCCGGTGTTCCTGGGAGGCCCGGTCCAGCCGGAGTCGGCGGTCGTGTTGGCCGATGTGGAACATCCCGACTTCGCCGGCTTGATCGTGTTCGGCTCCATCGGCTTCCTCATGGGAGAGGTGGACGTCCATCGCCTCGACGGGATCCGCCGCGCCCGCGTGTTCGCTGGCTACGCGGGCTGGGGTGCCGGCCAGCTCGAGATGGAGATGGAGGATGACTCATGGATCGTCGAGCCGGCCCTTCCACAGGACGTGTTCACCGGTCAGCCCGAGAAGTTGTGGAGCGAGGTCCTGCTGCGCAAGGGCGGCGACTACGCGCTGCTGTCCACCATGCCCCCCGACCCCTCCCTCAACTAGCCCGAGGGCGAACGGTGTACACGAGGCACTCGCCCCGAAGGACCTCCACGCCGTCCTGACGTCTGGCCACGCAGCGCAAGCGGGTGATCGGCTTGTCAGCCCTGGCCTCGATGACCTCGGCCTCCGCCGTCACCGTGTCGCTGATGAACACCGGCGCGGGGTAATCCCATTCCTGGTGCAGGAAGACGCTTCCGGGCCCCGGCAGCTCCATCGCCACCAGGGCGTTGAACAGGCCGTTCGTCAATCCGCCCTGCACCACCAGCCGCTCGAACGATGTCGCGGCGGCGAATCCTGGATCGACGTGAAGAGGGTTTCGATCGCCGGTGACCTTCGCGTACAGCTCCACGTCCTCGGCCGCGATGGTCCGCGTCCACGTGGCCCGAGCTCGATCTGAGGCGGTTCCCACGTCATGGCGGCAGGGTATCGTTCCGTCGAGAACGGCGCGAGGGGACTCCCATGACGGATCCGAAAACGATTCTGCGGCGATCCAAGGTGATCGCAGTGGTCGGCATATCCAGGTACCCGCACAAGGAGGCAGGGCGGGTTCCGATTCAGATGCAGATGGCGGGCTACCGGATCATTCCGGTGAATCCGCACGTGGACCTCTTGCTCGGAGAGAAGGTCTACCGAAGCCTGAAGGACATCCCTGAGCCCGTGGATCTGGTGAACGTGTTCCGCCCCTCTGCGGAGACCCCGGAGGTAGTCCGGCAGGCTGTTGCCATCGGAGCCAAGGCAGTCTGGCTCCAACTGGGGATCGCCTCGGAGGAGGCCAGACAGATCGCTGAGGACGCCGGCCTGGACTACGTGGAGAACCGCTGCATCGCCGTGGAAATGGCGCGCCACGGCCTGATCAAGGAGCACGAACCAGGCCGCTGATCCGGTCGGGTTGACAATCGAACGCACGTTCGGGTATACTGGTTGAGACTCCCCCCGTGACCTGAAAAGAGGGTCCGGGTGCACGACCTAAGCTTCGACGGCGACGACGAGATCATCAGGAGCATCGACGCCCTCAATGCACGAGCTTGCTCCACCCAGCGTGAGCTGTTCGGGCTGATCGCAGAAGGCGATCGCCGTGAGGTGTGGCGAAACGGCGGGGCCGCCAACATGGCCCATTGGGTGTGCATGCGCTACGGGATCTCCTACTGGAAGGCTGAACGCTGGATTGCCGCGTCGCACGCTCTCGAGAGACTCCCGCGCCTATCCGAGGCGTTCGCGTCCGGGGAGCTGAGCATCGACAAGGTGGTCGAACTCACCCGGTTCGCCACGCCCGAGACAGATGGTAGGCTCATCCTCTGGGCCCAGGAGGTCTCCTCCGGATGCATCCGGCGTAAGGGAGATCTCGCAGCTCGATCGTCCATCGAGAAGCTCAGGAAGTCGACAGGAATCGCTCCCTGTCGTGGTGGTACTTCGACGACGGCAAGCGCTTCGGCTTGGAGGCGGAGCTCCCGCCGCCCCGGGGTGCGGTCGTTGCTCGAGCACTGGACTGTCTCGCCGAGCGTCTGCCCGCAATGCCTGGTGAAGAACATGGCTGGTCCGTGGACGCGAGAAGGGCCGACGCGCTGGTAGCGATGGCGTCGACGCGACTCGCGGCGGAAGCCGATCCCGA